>Ga0307434_1000902_pt1 | contig 17479 bp, 17 predicted proteins | sample SalMarWE160220MG_FD_202156 | JGI IMG/M metagenome (GOLD analysis project Ga0307434, IMG submission 202156) | Salt marsh sediment microbial communities from the Plum Island Ecosystem LTER, Massachusetts, United States - WE1603-220 | ecosystem: Environmental > Aquatic > Marine > Intertidal zone >... | reverse complement strand
AGGTCAGAGTTCTTCAGCAGCCGAGCCATGATGCCATCAACGTACCCAGAAATTGACCTAGCCTCATCCCGCAGGTCAGCTAAAACCAGATTCGTGGTCACCCAGTCCATGTAGACGGCGTGCCCGCCCAGCTGAGTCATACCCACCTCAAAGGAGAGCCTAGTCCGCGTGGAGGTCTTCTGAAAAATCATTGCCAGAGACTTGCCCTCCAAAGAGAACTCGTAATCCTCCGGATTCCTCTTGATATCCAGCGAACTGTCAATCAGCTCCCTAACCTCTTCCGAGGACCAGTCCCTAAGAGTAAGCAGATGCACAAGCGACCTCTCCACGATGTCTCCGCAGATACTTCTTCACGTTAGACCGTTATATAAATTATCAGTGAACAGTTAACACAGCCCTCACAGCGGGAAACTGGCAACAGCGGATTGTGTGAACCAGCCGTTTTCGGAAATATTACCAACTTCGATATATTTCCACAAGGAAATAGCGTATTAATTATCAATATACCCTATACATGGGAATACATACCGAAAACATAAGGAGACATAACCATGGGCAAAAGAGGAATAACCGTCTGGATTTTCAGCAGCCTAAGCTTCCTATCAGCCATACACACCCTAGAAGCAATTTTGGCACTATTCTTCAATACAGAAATCATCCTGCTGAAATCATACCCCATAATCAACACCCTAAACATCAGCGCCGACACCTACCTATTGGCAAGCACAGCAGCAACCATAGCCATGTGGGGAATAACCTGCAAGACGGCTATCGAGACCCCCATAGAAAGATTCTTGGACAGAATGCTCTTAGACGCGAAACAACAATCCGAAATCGAATGCGAAATGGTGGAAGACAACCGATCAGTACTGGATATGATGAGCGAAACCATAACCGAAAACAACAAGGTGCTCGCCCAAACCAGAGACGTCACCTACAACGTAAGATCCGAACTCGTCAACCTACGCTCCCTGCCAGAAGAAACCGAGAGGCTAAGCGCAGAAATCGAAGAACTGAAAAAAGAAATGAAGAACCTTAAACAAAACTTCAAAAAACCGAACCTCTGCCCCTCCTGCGGCAACATGGTGCTTCCAAGATTCAAGGTATGCCCCTACTGCGGCGAAAACCTGTACATGACACCGCAAAAAGCAGTGAAAATTCTGAAAACCTACACCTAACAAAAGCTCACAACTTATTCTCGCCCACACAAACTATGCATCCAACCCCGAAAAGCTACTGAAACAAGAGAGAATTAAAATACTCCACAAACATTTATAACAAACCTCCAAAACCAAAACAATAATCACTGACCCACATAAGAGAGGAAAAAAGTGAAAATCGCCCGCAACCTAAAAGCAATCTCAAAGCTCCTCCTCATCCTCCTACTACTTCTAGCCATGATAATCGGCTCCATCTTCTCCTATCTGCTGCTGGCAGGCTACTACCTAAACCTGGACATCAAAGTCCCAGAAAACACCACCCTCTCAATAGTCGACATCGACTTAAGCATGCAAAACGCGGAAACATTCAACATAACCATCCTCAACCCAACCTACTCACCCACCGAAGCAAAAATCACAGAAATCTCGGTTGCAACCGAAGACGAAATCCACACTGTTATGAACGTGAAACCCGAACTGCCGTATGAACTGGATAAGGGGCAAGAGGAAACTTTCGTTTGTGATTGGAACTGGGGAGACTACGCTGGCGAAACCCTCAAAGTCATAATCGTAGCTGAAGACGGCTCAGGCGCAGTTTACGAAATTGAAACAGCCTCAGTGGGGCTGGAGATATCATCCGCCTTTTTCGCAACATCTGACACCCAGCACTTCAACGTGACAGTAAAGAACCCCGCAGCCTCGGCTAGCGACCTTCACGTCACCAAGATAACCGTGACCATGGAGAACGGAACAGAGGCTAACATACGCGAAGCCACCCCATCAATCCCAAGAACACTTCTCATAGACACATCTACAACCTTCGTATGCTCATGGAACTGGACAGACTACAGGGGAATGAACGCAACAATCAACGTGTACACATCGCAAGGTTACCTATTCCACCGAACCGAAACCACACCTAAACCAGCGCAACTGTCGATAACAGACGTCACCTTTGACAGCTCAGCTCTGTCAAGCTTCAGCATCACAGTCAAAAACTCCGAAAACTCGATTGTTGCAGCCAACCTCACAACCGTTGAGATAAGGTTTGCAGACTATACAACCGAAGAAGTGTCCGTGGAATCGCCGCCAGGCCTACCGTACACACTTCAAATAGGCGACACCGTCACGTTGAAGTGCCTGTGGAACTGGTCAGGTCACCGAGGAGAAACCGTTGGAATATACGTAAAGACTCCAGAAGGATACCTTGGCTACCAACAGAAAACACTACCCTAGAAGCCAGACTAAAGAATCGGTGTATTCGGAGCAAAAAATCGGTAGATGCCCTTAACGCAAGCAGAATACTATTTTCTCAAGCGCTATTGGATGGGCGTCCCCTCATTCGGATCCGTAAGAGCATCCATGAACTTCTGCATTATCCGCTTCGTAACCGGACCCTGCTTTCCAGCTCCTATCACACGTCCGTTCACGTCATGTATGGGCGCCACTTCTGCAGCGGTTCCAGTGAAAAACGCCTCGTCGGCAGTGAACAATTCGTTGGGTGTGATGTTTCTCTCTATAACCTCGATTCCCATCTTCTCAGCCAATTTGATAACAAATGCTCGTGTTATCCCATCTAATGCACCCGAAGAAAGCGGTGGAGTCAAAAGTTTTCCGTCCTTCACTATGAATATGTTTTCGCCGACGCCTTCACATACAAAACCTGCTTTGTCAAGACAAATGGCTTCGTCCACGCCGCTGTTGTTCGCCTCAATTTTGCCCAATATACTGTTTAGGTAATTAAGGGACTTTAGTTCATGGCTTGCAGCATCCACTGAGTTTCGTCTCACCCAAGTTATCACTGTGCTTATCCCCTTCTCAAGCTTCTCAGGCGAATGCAAAACAAGTGTGGGTTCAGTAATTATAACGACTGTGGGTTTGGGGCATCTTCTGGGATCAAGCCCCAAGTCTCCGACGCCTCTGGTGACCACTAAGCGGATGTAAGCGTCTTTCAGGTTGTTCTTTTTGAGGGTCTCCACCACGGCTTCGGATAGCCGCTCTTTTGTCAGGGGTATCTCCAGAAAGATGGGGTGAGCAGACCTGTAGAGCCTGTCTATGTGTTCCTTTAGTTTGAAGACTATGCCGTTGTAGGCGCGGATTCCCTCAAAAACGCCGTCTCCGTAAAGGAGTCCATGATCGTACACGGAGATTTTAGCCTCAGATTTAGGATAAAATTTGCCTTCGATGTAAACTAGAAGCTCTTCAGTCAATCCAAACTCTCCTCTAAACGTGAAACTTCAACCATAAACCTATTGACTGTCTATTTAAATTTTGACTTTTACGGTGTTCCCTCATATTAATCATTGGTTAGCTACTTTCTTGGTTCCTGGTCCGAATGGGCAGCTGGGGTCTTCTGCCAACCAGTCGCCATTGATTGCGTAGGCGGTGTATCGGCATCCCCCACACAACGAGTTATAGGCGCATCTCCCGCATGAGCCCTTAAGGTCACCCCTGCAGCGCATATAATTGAGCAACTTGTTGTTGACCCAGATATCCTCCAAATCTTCTTTGAGGAGATTGCCGAGCTTTACGGGCGCTGGAACACAGGGAATCAGGTCGCCGTCCGCTGTCAAACCAGCGTAGGTGACTCCAGCTGAACAGCCCCCAAACCCAGCAGCATACTTCCTGACTATCTCAGCAACGCCGTCCCCGAACTTTTCTCGCCACATTCTACCGTAACCGGATAACGCCTCGCTGACGGTGAAAACCTTTCCTTCTGACCGTTCGAAACCCAGTCTGCCGTAGTAGGTCATGCCCCGAGCGTAGCATTGGATGCCTTCACCGCGCGCCACGCTATTGCAGAACTTCTGGTGGATATACTCAAGGGCTTCTATCTTCTGCTGTCGGCTGACATCAAGGTCAATCACCTCTTTTCCTCTACCCGCTGGGATAAGCCTGTTCAGGTAGAATCTGTTGACGCCCAGTTTCTCCGCCAACTCAACTACGCCCCGGAGCTCATCAACATTGTTTTTGTTCAGCGTCATTGTGGCGCATATCTCATCGAATCCTGCCTCGGCGCAGTTTCTGATTCCCTGTAGGGTAGCCTCAAATGCGCCAGACTTGTTTCTGAGGAAATCGTGAGTCTCCGCGGTACATCCGTCTAGACCGATCTCCACCCGCTTGATACCTGCGCTCTTCAGCTTGCTGACAACCTGTTTGGTCATCAATGTGCCGTTTGAGGCTATGGTGCAAAGCATTCCAGCATCCACTGCCGCCTCTATGGCAGTATAGATGTCTGAGCGAACAAGAGGCTCGCCACCTGAGAAAGTGAGAACAGAGATTCCGGCGTCTGCAAGTTTTTTAATTATCTGGAGCACTTCTTCGGTTGTTAGTTCCCTTTCCTCGGCTTCGCCTGAGTTCTGGTGGCAGTGGCGGCAATAGAGGTTGCAGCGGTTTGTGAAGTTCCAGACGATGACAACTGGAACGGCTGTGGGCTGTGGGGTGCGTAAACCGAAGTGGCTTATTCCGCGGACAACATTTAGCATGCTCTTGCGGATGAGGGGGTCAGTCAGCAGCTTCTTTACTTCTGCCTCTGGAAGATTCGTCTTTCTGAATACCCGTTTAATCAATGGCTGGGCTAACCGAAAGGCGGTGCTGCAGCTTTTGCAGTTGGGTTTGTCGCCTGAGATGTAGGCGTCGAAGACGGAGTAGAGTCTAGGCTGGTTGCATCTTTCGCATTGCTCAGCAAGCTGTTTGGCCACGCCCCTCCAGACTGGATTCAACTTTGAAGCGAACTGAAGCTTTTTCGGGAACAATTCAAAAACCAACTTCCCCTATAGTTTGTTAGGTTGCAGAGGAAGCTAATTAACTGTTTGCCGTCGCTTGGATTCCTGATTCTGGATGCGATTTTATTCAAAGTTTAGCGAAGAGTGTGGGCTGTGGCTTAGAATGCGAATTGTGGTCTCTTTGACAGCAGCTTCGGCAAGGCTAGGGGCTTGAAGGGTTTGTCTGCTGTTTCTGCTTTTATTTCGTCTATTAGTTCTTGAAGTTTCATGTTTCTGGTCTTCTTTCCGGCTTTCCTGTCTCTGACTGGCAGAGTGTCCGAGTTTAATTCTTTCTCGCCTATAACTAGGACATAGTTTATCCACTCTTTCTCGGCTGCTCTGACTTTTTTGCCTAGGCTCAGGGACCTGTCGTCAACGTCAACGCGTACGTTGTTGCCTTCAATATTTTTCATCAGTTTTTCAGCTTCACCCAAGAACTTTTCTGAAACAGGAACTATCCTCACCTGAGTGGGAGCCAACCATAGGGGCAGTATCGGAGCTTTGCCTTTCAGGGATTCTCTGTGTGCCTTCTCCAGCAGGGCATACACGTCTCGTTCGATGGCGCCGCTTGGGCTACAGTGAAGAACCAGAGGATACTGTTTTTCGCCCTTCTCGTCCACGTAGGTCATTTCGTAGTGTTTGGCGTTCTCTATGTCAATCTGGTCGGTGGAGAGGGCGGAAGCCTTGTTCAGGTTGTCAACGAAATTGAATTCCCACTTCAAAACAAAATAGAAGAACTTTTCCTCCCACATCTCCACCAAAGCAGGCCTGTTAAGCAGTTTAACCAGGGAGAGAACGAAATCCCTGTTCTCCTCATAGAAGTCCTTCGTCACCCTGACCGCCAACTCGTAATCGGATTCCTTGCTCAACTCCAAGCCGTTCTCCAGAATGCCCATGGAAAGCCTGAATCTTTCCAGAAACTCCTGCTTCGCCTGCTCCAAGTCAGCAACCAAAGCGTGGCAGTCAGGCATGGTGAAGCATCTGAGCCTCCGCAAACCAGTTAATTCGCCGCTCTTCTCCCTTCTAAACGAATATTTGGTCATCTCGTAGATTCGCAGAGGAAGCTGCCGATAACTGAACTGGGCATCATGAACCATAAGAAACTGGCCGAAACAGGCGCTGAACCTCAAAAAGAAGTCCCGCTTATCAGAACTTAGTAGATACTGTCTGGCAGGAAAACGCTGAAGATAATGTGCTATTGCAGGATGCTCGATATCATACATTATGGGAGTCTCAACTTCCATCCCGCCATACTCTATAACCTTCTCGGTTACGTACTGCTCAATCAACGACTTAATCAGCCGTCCCTTAGGGTACCAGCGGAGGTTGCCGGGGTCGCTTCCAGGCTCGTAATCGGCGATTTCCAGCCGTTTCATCAATGGCACGTGAGGCGGAACCTGCTGGACAGCCCGAACCTTCTCTATCTCATACTGGGCTAGTTTCTCCAGATTTTCGTGTCCCTTAAAATCAAACTCTTCCACTGGAGTCAGTTTTCCGTCGGGCTGCAGTATGTACCAGAAGGACTTGAGTTTCTCCTCTGCCTTCAGAGCGTCGGAAACAACTTCTTTCTCAGCCGATTCTGAGGATACTATTCTGAGGTGTTCGGCTAGGGGATGCCCCTTAATGGAGATGGAAAATTTTTTGCACCAGCCGAAGGGAGTCTGGTATGTTTCGAATCCTAATTCTTTGCCGATTTTTTCCATTTCTTTGATGACATTCAGGGCGTCAGCTGGTTTTGCCAAGTTGTTGCTTAGGTGCGCGTAGGGGTAAATCAGAATTCGGTTAACCTTCAACTTGTCGAGGGATTCTTTAGTGTTTTTCATCGCTTTTTTGGCGATGTCTATGCTGTCTCCCTCTTCGACTGCGGTGAATAGTACGGCGAGTTCTTCGAGGCGGTCTTTCCTTTTTTCTGGTTCCTCAGCGGACGCTATCTCCTTCTCTACGACCTCGTACTCTATGAAGTTTGAATGTAACTGGAGAATTCTCAAGCTTCCCAACCAGCTTTCCCGTTAATTGGTGCAGAAGTCGGTGAACAAACAGAACAAAAGGTGAAGTTAACTTTGGGCATCAGCCCTTGTACCTCCATTGCTCAAGCAGCTTGTCCTTTTTGCTGCCCTTCTTGTATTCTTTGTAGTGGTCTCTACAGAGGTAGGAGCGTCTACTCTCGTTAACCTTCAAACCCGCTGCGCTCACTTTATCACGGGGGAGAGAACGAACCGCCTCTTTATCGCAGCCTACTACACTGCATTTTACGCCCTTAGCAACGCGACCCAAATTACATCACCGATTCTTCACGTATACAATTGGCTTTATCGCATATTAAAACCGCACTCATTTAATCCTTTTGAATTCAAGCTGAAAAAAGGATGGCAACATGAAAATGGGTTACTAAGGCGCCTCACACGGGCACAATAGAAGGGTTAACTCGCAAAAAACGTAAGGTATATGAACCGTTTCCAGTGATACTTAATAAACCCCAGTTTAAATTAGAATATGAGGAAAAATAATGCCAGTTAAACGAAAGTCCAGAGGACGAGCGAAAGGAAGCAAAGGTAAAGGCACATTGGTTCAGTGCGCTGGTTGCGGTCAGCAAGTTCCCCGCGACAAAGCCAAACGAGTCTCACGAAGAGTCTCCTTGGTGGACTCAGCCCTCTACAAGGAACTTCGTCAAAAGGGCACATACATTGCCAGCAGCACAGAAACCAAATATTACTGCGTTTCATGCGCGGTGCATCGTGGCGTAGTAAAGGTGCGCTCAAAAAGCGAGCGGAGAACAAGCCCCTCGAGAAGTAGGCGCTAAACCAAAACCATTTTTTTCTTTTTCAGTTATTGCGACGCCCTGCGGAAATGAATTACCCGCTGAATTACGGTCAGATTTGTGAGGACGGCGAGAACAAGGACGCCCCAACCTAGAGCGTCGAGCCAAACAAAGCTGAGGAAACTTGCTAATGCCAGTAACACGAGGCGTTCAGCTCGTTCAGCTAAGCCCACGGACTCCATTTTAACTCCAGCCGCTTCTGCCCTTGCCCGAACGTAACTGACCAGCAGGGAGCCTACGAGCGCGGCGAGCCCCCACGATACTTCGGTTAATCCGCCGAGGATGATTCCGCAGAGGATAACTGCATCAGCGTATCTGTCAAGTAGGGAATCGAAGAATCCGCCGAATTTTGTGGCTTCCCCATACAGTCTCGCCAATGCTCCGTCTAGGGCGTCGAGGAGACCAGAGGCAAGCATCAGAAGAGGCGCCAGCAATAGAAGGAGGGTATTAAGTTTCCACTGCCAGTAAGCAACTGCGGAAAGCACAGCAAAGGCTATCCCTAGGATGCTTACCTGATTTGGGGTTAAGCCCAATTTATGAAGCATCGCCGCTTCCGAGGCGAACCACAGCTGGGCTCTCTGCTTAAGTTTCGTCAGCAACCATCCATAGCCTCCAAGCTTCTCCACTTCAACCTATGCTGAAATACCTTAACGAGACTTGCTTTCTTAGAAATTGTGGTTACAACATATTAAACAGCTTCTCTGGATGCTAGTATGCTAGGGCGACCCTTACAACGTTGACTGCCTTTTCTCCGCAGACCACACATTTTCCATCTACCTTTTCTTTGGTGTCTTCGGGGAATCCCAGCAGACGAGCCTCAACAGTTTCCTCCAAGCTGTGACCGCACTCGTCCTTGCCGCACCACTGAACCTCAACTATGCCCGCCCGCTTAGCCAGCAAACTTTTCGCCTCAGACAAACTGTCAACACGGTGAATCTGTTCATTCATCCAAGCCGCAGCGTTAGCCTTCAGGTCATGGGTCATTTCTTCCGCGAACGTTTGCACAGCTGCTGTTACATCATCCGTCTTGTATGTTTGCTTCTTCAGGGTGTCCCGCCTGACAACTGTTACCTCGCCGTTGGCTAGGTCGCGGGGTCCAATCTCGATTCGGATTGGCACACCGCGCAGCTCCCAGTAATAGAACTTGTTTCCGGGAGTTAATCCTTCCCGCAAATCCAACTCAACGCGATATCCTGCGTCCTTAAGCTTAGCGGCGACAGTTCTGCAGGCTTCGTTTATCTGCTCTTCTTGCCCCTTGTATGGAACTGGGACAACAGCTACCTGTGTGGGCGCTATTTTGGGGGGCAAAACGATTCCGTTGTCGTCTCCGTGGACGATTAGAACAGCGGCGATTCCTCTTCCAGAAATCCCGTAGCTGGTGGTCCAGATGTGGTCCTGACCGCCGTCCTTGGTTTCGTAGGTTATGTCGAAGGCTTTGGCGAAGTTTTGCCCCAGATTATGCACGGTTCCAATCTGCAGAGTTCTGCCGTCGGGACATAGCATGTCAAAGGCTATGGTGTAAAGGGCTCCGGCAAACTTGTCCCAGTCAGGTCTCCTGGAAACAACGTAGGGAACGCCAACCGCGTCAAAGAACCGCTTGTAGAGCTCCACAGCCTCCTGCACCTGTTCTTCGGCTTCCTCAGAGGTGGCGTGGCAGGTGTGGGCTTCCTTGAATGGCTCTACCTCTCGCATCCTCAGAATCGGGCGGGTTGCCTTGGTTTCATGGCGGAAAACGTTCACAACCTGATACATTTTCAGGGGCAGGTCTGCGTGGGAGCGAATCCACAGCTTCAGCATAGGAGCGATAACCGTTTCGCTGGTGGGACGCAACGCATACCTGACTTTCAGGGGTTCGAAACCGCCGTGGGTCACCCAGAAGCATTCTCCCTCGAAGCTCTTCACGTGAGCGGACTCCTGCGCTAGGGAGGTTTCGGGAATCAGAAGGGGAAACAGGGTTTCATTATGCCCTGTACTATCCAGTAAATCTCGCAGAATCTGGAGGAGGTTTCTTCTGATTTTGAAGCCGTAGGGCATCCAGACTCCGCAGCCCTTGATGGGGTATCGGTAATCCATTATTTCCGCGTTTATGAGCACGTCGCGGAACCACTCGCCGAAGTGTTTGCTCCATTTCTGTCTCTTCACAGCCAAACTTGCGCACCTTCAACCATCAAGCTGTATAGGCGACCAATAATTAAAAACTGTGGGATATTAGTTTATCACTCGTCTATTGTACAGAGATTTTGTCTGCTGCCCATCCAATGTCCAGTTCAGCTAATGTGCTCTGTTTTGGTATTCCCTTTTCGGTCCAGCCCATCATATCATAGTAGAGAAGCTTCGCCTTCTGCAGTTCGTGGGGGTTTACAGACGTTTTGTCTAGGGCGCCCGATGTTTTGGGTTGGAAGAATCTTGGGGGAAGCCAATCGTCCTTTTCGGTGAAGCCCTCCCTGTTGTTGAAGATTCTTGCAAGCGTGTTTCCTCTTTCCACCACTTTCATCAGCTCAAAGGCTGTGGTGTTCCAGCCCGTCACCGAGCGTACAATCTCAACCTTCTGTACGACGCTCCACGGAGTGAACAGGCACATAACCAGAAAGTTGTTGAGTGTACGCCACTCTCCAACAATCTTGTATAAGCGCACCTTTTTGGGTCCAAAATCTTCGAGGGGCACAGGCTCCAACACGCCGAGGCTGTTATACTTTTTTGGAAGAGCAGGATACAAGAAAGTGTCGTGGATATTGTGAACATGGTCTGCCCCTGTGGGAGATACTGCGTAGCCCAGAGCCTCTCCACGTTTCAGTCGGGGGTCATGCATGGGAACTTCCTGTCCCTTAACGTGAACCGCAAACTCCTCTGCACCGTTTCCGATTTGCTCAGCAGCACGTTTTGTGCCCTCAGCCAATAATGCGCCTAAGCCACGTTTCTCGCCTATCATCTCAACCATTTTAACCATTGATTCCGCATTTCCGAAGCTCAGGTCCATGCCGTCTGTGTCCTCTTTGGTGAGTAAGCCATGCTCATAGCATTCCATGGCGAAGCTGATGGTGACTCCTGTGCTTATGGTGTCTATAGAGTATCTTTGGCACAGTTCATTGGCTTTGCAGATTGCTTTGAGGTCGGATACTCCGCAGTTTGAGCCCATGGAAGCTAAGGTTTCGTATTCGGGTCCACCATACTCTGGGTACACATTCCATGGTTCCGTTACTTTGACCTTCTTTTTGCAGGCAACGGCACAGGCGAAACAGGTTCCCATGCCAACTCTCACCTGCTCTTTAACGGTTTCAGCCGAAATCTGATCCACCTCTGGGAAGTCGCCGTCTCGGAAGTTGCGGATAGGAAGGTTTCCAGTCTCCACCATGACATCCATTTCGTCCCCTGTTCCATATGTATGTAAAGCGTGAGCAACGTTGTCCACGTTCTGTGCCATCCACCTGGCAAGTTTTGCGAGCCTTTTCGGTTTGCGAAGAGGGACACTTTTGCTTCCTTTGACTGCCACCGCCTTCAGGTTTTTTGAGCCCATAACTGCTCCCATGCCGCATCGACCAGCCACATGATGCATGTCATTGATTACGCAAGCGTATCGCACCTGTTTTTCTCCTCCGGGACCAATCTGAGCCACCTTCACCCTCTTGTCGCCCAGCTCATTTCGAATCGTTTCCTGAGATTTCCTGATTTCATGCCCCCACAGACGGGAAGCATCCCTAAGCTCCACTTTTTGGTCTTTAATCCACAAATAAACGGGACTTGAAGCCTTTCCCTCAAAGATGATGGCATCAAAACCCGCCCGTTTCAGTTCTGCTCCCCAGTAACCCCCAGCCTCTGCTTCGCCGTATGCGCCTGTGAGAGGCGATTTGGCGCCTACGCTGTTGCGTCCGCTGCCGCTGACGGGTGCGCCGGTCACGGGACCGCAAGCGAAAATCAGCTTGTTTTCTGGACCGAGGGGGTTGATTTTTGGCTCCAGTTCTTTGAGGAGATAGTAGGAGATTAGTCCTCTGCCTCCGAAATAGCGGCGATAGAACGTTTTTTCTAATGTTTCAACCGAAATTTTTTCTGTGTTCAGGTTGACCCGTAAGAGTTTGCCTGTGAAACCGTTTTCCATTCTTAATCCACCATTTGATTTTCTCGGCAAGCCTATTAAATTCTTACATTTTAGCACAAAAACTCGGTGCTGCTGTTGCACCATTAGTTGTCATTCTTTGGATATGTTTATATCGCCGCCTTGAAGTTGCCAGGGGAAACACGGTGGAATATTCGTGGAAACTTTTATCCGTTGGTTTCCAGAATCTGCTTTAATTCATCCAAATAATCATTGGTTCTTCTGCGCCTTTTCCGAAAAAAGTTAAAGCAACGTTGGTAACGTGAAACATATGCAGCATATTTTGGAGGCGGGGGGAAACTGGCTTCTAGAGTGGATGACGCAGTTCGCTAATCAATTCGGTTACCTTGGCGTCTTCGTCATAAGCTTCATCGGCTCCGTATCGGTTATCTTCCCCGTACCCTACACAATCGTAATCTATCTGCTAGGAGCTGTTCTGAACCCCTTTTTTGTCGCAGTCAGCGGCGGGTTAGGCTCCGCCCTCGGCGAATTCTCCGGATACGCGCTCGGCTACTATGGAAGAAAAGTGGTGAGCGAGAAAAGACGCAGAAAGATGGATTACATGGTGAAAGTCTTTGACCGTTACGGACCAGCCGCAATCTTTCTCTTTGCTCTGACGCCTCTACCTGATGATCTATTGTTCATTCCGTTAGGCGTCATGCGTTACGCCTTTTGGAAAGCCTTCATACCAGCGGTTTTAGGTAAGATGCTGATGACTTTTATTCTGGCTTACAGTGGTCAGCAGTCCATTACTATAATTAAAACCCTCTTTGCGGGGTCGGGATTGTTGGGAACGGTGATTACCTCCGCTCTCCTGATTATTATAATTGTGGCGATGATCAAGATTGATTGGGAGAAACTGTTTGAGAAGCATGTGGGCGCCGAAAAAGTTGAGTGAATGCTAAAGTTTTTTATGAAAAGGGAGAAATTTGATGAACGGCAGAGCAGCGTATTATCTAAAGTTGAATTTTTAATGTATAACAGAAATTTGCCTTACGGTCAAAGTAACGTCCATGTAAGCCAACAGGAGCATAAAAGCCTTAAATAGACGCGTGCCGCCAGCATTCCCCTTAGTTGGTGTCAGTTATGGTTAACAAAGCAAAAGGGCGACTGTTCAAGAGAAAGGACGACAAATATCTAATCTATGTTCCTGTAGACTTGGCTGAAGACAGCATGTTCCCATTCCAAACAAATTCTGCAGTTCCAGTGAAAATCAGCTTCTCCATAGGAGACGACAAACTCAAGATAGAGAAGTGGAACGAAGAAACCGACTGATTCGATGGTAAACGACAGCCAAATCACTGTTTTTTAAATATCACGTGCCCAAACAGTCTTAACAAAATAGTTCAGGGTAATAATTTCTAGCCACAGAACAAAAAATTATAGCCTGATATAAATAGTGGCGACACATATAGTATATTCAGGCGGGAGTTCAGCGAAGATAAATGACAAAATCGTCCCACAACATTTGCCATTTGTCTTTATTACGCTGAAAACATCGAACAAAAACAAGAAGGTTCATGATTGTCCCTCTCCGGGCTTCAATTCAAGATGCATTATAGACTTCTTCATAAACTTAGAAAAGCAGGAGCCATTTCAAAAGACAGCGCTGTGACAACTGGAGAAGCAGAATTAGACCGACAAGAGCAAATGTGGTTAGACTATTTTGCCGGAGAATTTCTCGGCAGAATAAAAAAGACCCAAGATCACCGATATTACATTCAGTGGTGAACGAAGGGTTAGGGCTTCAGCAGTTAGATGCTTTTCGAAAAAGTGGAACAGTATCTGAGGTGCTGCTTAGAAGGGAGTTCGCTGGTTTTCGTATGGCAACTCGATTCCGGACACGTTCGGCTCCTCGAATACATGGAGAGACTGGTTTATTTCTTTGACGTTTCGGAGTGCATTTAGACCCAAGTCTGTGATGGCATAGTATTTTCTTTTTTGTCTTTTTTTGCTGATTGTTTGTTCTTTAATTAGGTTACGTTGCAACAGAAAATCTAGGCATTCTTTTAATGCGCTACAGTTTACGTTAGCTTTATAGGTGATGTGGGTTGGCTTTAATCTTCCATGGTAAGCCAGAGCCCGAAGAATATCTATGTGAATTTCCAATTTTGAACGTCTCATAGTCTGTAAACCAAGTTCTACTATATACCGGCATAGTTTATATTCTTTGAGGAGCCTCAATAAGAATCTAACAATGATTTTGCTAATTAGCATTAACCCATAATACAGTTTCTATTGATTAACGATAAATAGTATTCATATGAAGCCACATCCCCTGAACAAGCCGTTATTGTAGAACAGATACAACCACGTCAACATCAGAACCACATAATATGTGTCCAAACCAACAAAAACGACAAAAACCAGAAACTACAACACCAGAACCACGCCAATCCAGAAAACCTTAATTCACGGTTATCCTTCAAGATAGCAAAGGAAAACAGAGCCGGGGTAGCCTAGCCTGGTTATGGCGCCAGACTCATGATCTGGAGAGCAATCTCCTAAAACAGGTGCCCAGAAGTCGCGGGCTCGACTCCCGCCCCCGGCACCAGGCTTCTTTTATTCAAAAAGAGGCGAACCAACAGAAATCATTCATATTAGGAGCCTAATAACAGAATATTGTTGAAAACAGTCTTTTTTCTGTTTTTCCAAGCAACATCTTCAAAACCACAATCAGTTTTAGAGCCTTGCACAGATTCAGGAATGAACTTTTTGGGCGAGTTCTTTTGCCCAGCCTCGTATGGCGTCTATGTCTCTTGTGTCGTAGAGTCCAGGCTCTGTCTCTTTGAAGCCTGTCGCTTCCAGCTGCGGCTTAACCGCCGACATGCTTCTTCTGAAGAACCATCCCATCGTGTTGAAGTTGTAGACGCCCCCAAACAAGCCCAAAGCAACAGGCTGCAGGTCATATTTGGCGGCTTTTTCTTCCAGGTACTTTGTTCGAGCTCTTTCGATTGACGCCGCCTTGTCCTCCTTCTCATCTATCGGCTCTGCGCTGCCGCAGCAGACGAAAAGCGCCACCCTCTTTTTCGCCAACTCTTTCTGATATTTTTTAAGAAACTTCTCAGGTTCCTTAGTCCACCTGTTAATTTTGATTCCGCTGCCAACTACCACAAGCTCGTAATCGCCTATGTCTCTGACTTTTTCATCTTTGAGGTTAACCACCTCGACATCTAACCCTTCTCGGCGAAAAACATCAGCAATCTCCTTCGCCGTCATCTCTGTTGCCCCATACCTTGTTCCATAAACAACCAAAGCCTTAGTCATAAACCGAAACCCCCATCATGTTTATTTTGATTCGCTGATAGGCTTAATACGTGTTCCGATGAGTCCAGCTGCGACTCCGAATACTGGCGGGAACAAGCCGCCTCCAACAAGGAGCATCAGGATTGACAGCAGAATCAGCACCAAGCCACCGTTTCTTCTCTGAACAAACCTGGCAGCCCACACTGCTACTATTAAACCGACAATAACCGTCAGTATTCCCGCCACTAGGAAGCTGGGAATAATCGTCATCGCAGGCTCTCCCGCCAACGCTGTCAGTTCAGGCCAAGCCTCTATCACAAGACTGCTTGGAGCATTGTTGCCCTGAAGCATTTCTCCGGGTCCATGAGATGCGCCTCCAAGCCCGGCAAAGATGCCCAACGCCGAAGCTGCAACTCTCGCCTTGCTCAATGTTCTCATTGCCTTTTCACCTCTGCTCGGTTTTGACTGGCTGTTTTCTTGATTTCGTCTTCTCCCAAGTCCAGCCTCAGAATTCCCTTGTCGCCAACAACCTCCAGAACTATGCCATCCTCGAACGTGGCCTGCACCAGCTTACCTATTGTGCCCTCCACGAGAACGCTTTCGCCTGCGCCGTTGGTTAAGGTGACATTCTTGAGGTGCCTCTTCGACTTGAGCTCAACACAAAAAACCCGTTCTTTGTTCTCTGAACCCACTTTTAGTTGCCTCCACCTACTGAGAAGACAAAAAAAGATGATTAGTTTTATTTGACGAAGATGCTTAGGATTAAACAGCACTATTCAGGTTTTAGCATCGGTGATAAAACATTGGAAAACAATCATGGGATGGAGAAACTGCTTTTTGAGCTCGCCAGCGAAAGCAGACTCAGCATACTGCGTGAACTGCAGACAGAAAACCTTAAAATGAATGAAATCGCCCGCCGATTAGACGTGACTGCAACCGAAGCTTTCAGGCAACTGCAGCGGCTGAGCGATGCAACTCTGGTTCAGAGGCAGCCTGAAGGCACATACGCAATTACGTGCTACGGCAAGCTTGTGCTGCATCTCTGCTCCTCTTTCGAGGTTGCTTCTAAGCACAGGGAATACTTTTTAACACATGATGTTTGGCGGATTCCCCTGCAGTTCGTGAACAGACTAGGCGAACTCTCACAAGCGAAGCTGACAATGGATGCGATGGAGAACATAAACAGGGGCGAACGAATGTTCATAGAGGCTGAGCAATACGCTTGGGGGCTTGCAGAAGGACGTATCCCTGAACTCATGAACCCAATAATGGAACAAAAAATCGCCAAAGGCTTACAGGTCAAAATGATTATTCCAGAAAGTGACTTGTCTACGGTTCCAGAATTAAAAACTCCAAACGTTGAAGTACGCGGCATCCCTGACATCCCAGCAATTTTTGGAATTACCGAAAAAGAGGCTACCGTATGCTTCAGATTTGTTGGAGGCAGAGTGGATTACGCGGGCTTTTCTGGAAACGACCCAACATTCCTGAACTGGGCGAAAGACCTGTTTCTATACTACTGGAAAAAAGGAAAGCGCGCCTAGAGTAGTAGTATATTTTGCAGTATCCCAAAAGCACCGACTAAATGGCTTCCAAGCAATTTTCGCTTATAGGTAATTACATATCGACAAAACATAACAATGAATGCGGCAAACCAAAGCAACTAGAGGGTGCTCAGATGAGGGAGATTATTCTCCAAGCTAAACCAGCAACTAGGGCACCGTAAACTATTGACGTGATTGTTAATAGTATCGCTCTTTTGAATCCAAATTCTTTGCTGAGCATTCCTAAAGCGATTACACATGGAATCCCGATGGTTGTTGCCACGCCAAAGGTGTAGATTTGGAGAGCGCTTAGAGCTAACGATACTTCACCGCCCAATACGGACAGAAGCATCGCTCCGGTTAAGTCCTTTTGCAGAAACCCAAAAATTATAGGAATAACGGTTTCGCTAGGCAACCCCAACCAAGCAGCGATCGGCGAAAGAGGCGCTACTACGATGCTGGTAACGCCGGACAGGTCCAAAAGCCCATAAGCTATCCCCCCAAGCGCCAACAAGGGTATAACGATGTAAACAAAATCTTTCATCCTAATCCAGCTTTTCGCTAAAACATTTTTTATCAACGGCTTCCTGTAAGGCGGCAGCTCCAAGAGCAGGGGTTCACTCTCTATACGGACAACTCTTTTGATTCCAAAAGCCCAGATTAAACCAGCAACAAACGAAGTGGCGAAAACAGAAAGCGCCAAGCTTACGCCACCATAAAATCCGACGACCCCCATTATTATGGCAATCCTGCTGGAGCAAGGCACAAAAGCGAACAATGAGGCCGTGTAAAACTGTTCTTCTTCGGATGACAAAACTCTGGTAGCTCTAGTTGCTGGTGCAGTGCAACCTAGACCC
>Ga0307434_1000901_pt1 | contig 17485 bp, 15 predicted proteins | sample SalMarWE160220MG_FD_202156 | JGI IMG/M metagenome (GOLD analysis project Ga0307434, IMG submission 202156) | Salt marsh sediment microbial communities from the Plum Island Ecosystem LTER, Massachusetts, United States - WE1603-220 | ecosystem: Environmental > Aquatic > Marine > Intertidal zone >... | reverse complement strand
TGTCTTACGAAACAGCGCAGCGGGCCGGGTCCGGGCGAGATCGGCTCACTGGCCAGCCGGGCGATCCGCACGCCTGACGGCCCGGCACCCCGAGTACCGTCCAGTAGTGCCCGCGGGTTCCGGCCGTGCGGGACACCGGCGATCAGCCGGCCGAAGTCGTCCCGCGATTCGTCGCCCGCGGTGCTGGCCAGGCTGGGGGTCGACTTCTGCTGGTACAGGCGGTCTATTTCTTCCAGAAGCGTTACCCCGCCCCGCCCGTCCATGAAGGCGTGCGGCCAGCGCATGACGAGTCGATCTCCCGAAGCCAGCCCGCGAAACACGTGGAACCGCACCGGCGGCAGCCCGGACGGGTCGGTGCGGCATCCGAGCAGTGTCTCCACCTGGCGGTGCCACTCGCTTTCCGTGGCGGGGGCGAGTTGATAGACGCGAACGACGCGGTCGAGATTCGGGGGATCCTCGTCGAGTCGCCATCGAGGCCGGCCCGTAATCGGGGAGCATTCCAGTCGTGATCCCGCCGCCGGGTAGACCCGGTACAGTACGCCCAGGGCGCGTTTGAGGCCCTCGATGTCGCATCGGCTGCGCATCTCCAGGCACAGGTGAATGTAGGCCCCGGGCAGACCCAGACGCCGCAGGGCCCGGTCGGCCGCGAAGAAGAACAGGTCCAGCGGATTGGGCTGCTGAAAGCGGGCCACCGGCATGCTCCCGATCATCCCGAACCGGTGCTGGTGCAACACCGGGCGGGGGGGCATTGTAGCAAGTTCCTTGGGCAGGGGGTGGTTTACGTTCTTGGTCCCCGCTGGCCGTCAGTCCGTCTCCAGCAGAGCTGCGGTGAACTCGTCGAGGAACCGGTGCATCATCGCCGCCCGGGCCTCGAAGTAGAAGCCGCAGATGGTGAGTTGACCTTGCTCGGCCGCGACCTGCGCCGCTAGGCCGACGCGGGGGAGAGGGGGTCGAAAGGCGTAGGTCCTGAGCAGCCTGGCTCCGCAGAATGTCGGCATGTCACGGGTGAAAGCGCGCAGAAACCCCATCGGCAGCGAGGGGGGTTCAGCCAGTTCGCCTCGCTGCCACGAGGGTGGTTCGGTCGTCAGGGACCGCCGCACGAGGCCCGCCACCACTGCGGTGGGCAATCGCGACAGCCTCACCACGGTGGCCAGATAACCAGCCGTCGGTCCCCCGGCCAGCATCTCGGCCGTGCGATCATGGAGCAGCCTGGCGACGCCGGCCCGGTCCGGGGCCAGGTCCGCGGGGACGCCGACGCGCTCGAGGTTGAACATGTTCCGGCACACCGGCCTGCGGCAGGGGCGCTCTCGGCCTTCGATGACGTAGGGAACGGAATAACGCGTGCGCGGGCGTTGGGGTCGTGGCATGAGGTGGTGCAGCGCGCGGATTGCACAGGCCCGGAGGAACGCCCCGAAGCGGACGGATGGGCAGAGCCGCCGCGAGACCTCGTGCACCCGGCGGACCTCGCCAGCGGAGAGACGTCGTACCGCAGACCGCAATGGACCGAGCTCGCCGAGCTCCGGGGCGACCGGCAATTGGGCATTGCGCCACTCCCGCGAGGGATCCGGCGCAACCCACTTGCGCAGCAGCGCCAGCCCTTGCCCGGCCCGGTTCCCGGCGGTCAGGCGGGCGAAGTCGTCGTGCAACTCGTCGCCGGCGCTGGTCAGCGCGGACGGATCCGGCGCCGTCTGGTAGAGACGTTCGATCTCTTCCATGACGACACATCCGCCTCGTGCATCCATGAGGGCGTGGGGCCAACGCACGGCAAGAAGATCACCGCCACTGAGGCCTCGAAAGACGTGGAACTGCAGCGGCGGCAGGTTCACCAGATCGACAGGTGTGCCGAGCAGGCCGTCGATTCGGCGCTGAAGCTCCTCTTCGGTCGCCGGGCGGAGTCGATGGACCTGGACAACACGATCGAGGTCCGGCGGGCAAACGTCCAGCCGCCAGCGAGGCCGGCCGAGCACCGGCGACCACTCCAGTCGAGACCCCGTGGCGGGATACACGCGATGCACCGCGGCCAGGGTGCGTTTCAAGCCTTCGACGTCGAGTTGCCCGCCCAGCTCAAGATTAAAATGGATGAACGCGCCGGGCAGGCCCAGACGCCGGGCCGCCCGGTCGAACGCAAAGAACATGAGGTCCAGCGGATTGGGCACCTGGAACCGGGGCACGATGATACTCACCTCACCATCGACTGATCGCTGGTGCCGGATCGCTCACAGATCACCCAGCCCCGGCGGGAGGCGACACCGCGGCACCCATGGCGAGACATGGTAGTCCCTACTACAATAAAACCAAGGCACAGACGAAGAAGATCTCCCGGGGGACATGGACCATGGCTGGGAACCGATCGGAAAAGGAAGAACCGGCGGAAAAGGAACTGACGTTCGAAGAGGCCCAGGCTCAGTTGGAATCGATCGTGGCCGCCATTGAGCAGGGGAAGATCGGTCTGGAGGAGTCGGTCTCACAGTACGAGAAGGGCATGAAGCTGATCCGGAGATGCCGGTCCATCCTGGCGGACGCGGAAGCGAAGATCCAGCAGTTGCAGTTGGCCGAGGACGGCACATTGACGCCGACGCCGGTGGCGCCGCCACCACAGGACTGATGGTTGGCTTACCTCGACCACGCCCGCGTCCGGGCCCCTCCCGATCGCCTCGAACCCGACGGCTTTATCTCCGAAACGCCGGCGGCCGGCAGTTCCCTTCGTTTAGGAACCCCGACCGCCGATCGCGTTTGCGGACGGCGACGATGGGATTCGATCCCACCGGCCTTCGCATTGCCAAGCGGCTCAATCCGGCAGCAGGTAGATATGCCCGAGCAAGCGCTTCGGTGACAGCCGCGGCATACCGAACGGCGTCAGAAGCCGATCCAACGGCGGTGGCCGGTCGTACAGCGGAATTGGCCGGGCGTTCTCGTCGAGATAGGCCGTGTATTCGGCCGGCGTAACCTTCCCGTGCCACTTCTCGATCTTCATCAGCAGGAACAACCGCTTCGGGATCACCAGCGAATGGCCGCGGGCCGGCCGGAGCATCGCCTCCGCGGTTTCCAGGTCGCGGGTCCGCCCGGACAACTCCACCCGTTTCACGTCGGCGAACGCGACGCGATCGGCGAAATAAAGGGTGTCGAAGAGCGTGTCGGGCACGGCCAACGGCGGGCATTCCCCTTGGTCATACATCGCGATGGCCGCTCGGAACGCGCGGTGGTGGTCCGCCCAGTAGATCGGCTGAGCGTACTGGTTTGCCGTGAATACGCCGTTGAACACCACGCCGATCAGGACCGCCCCGACCACCCAGCGCGCCCGGCAGGCATACCTGAACAGGATCATCACCAACTCGCCCAGCGGTATGAACAGAAGGACGGTCATGGCCCCCATGAAACGGAGGTCTCGGGGCAGCGGGCGATACGTCTCCAGCGACGACGGGGCAAGCTCCAGGAACAACCAGACCGCGAGCGTCCAGGCCACCACGAAGCTGTAGCGGCGCCACCGCGCAATCGCCCAGAGCAGAGCGGCAATCAGCAGCCAGCCGAAGATGCCCGACACGTCCTGTCGCACCGCCAGCGTGGCGGGATAGAAGAAGTACCTGGAGGGGCTCCAGGTCTGGTGGCTGATGCCGCCCGGTGCGAAAGACGCCTGCGCCGAGTGCAGACGATAGAGCCAGTCACCCGTGGTGGCCTTGTGAACCGGCAACTCCGCCATGAACACGAAAAGCCCGATCAGGCTGATGGCCGCCCCGATGCCGAGCTGTCGAAGCCGGCACCGACAAAACCCCGCCAGCGGCAGGATTAACCCCAGCACAAGCGCGGTCTCTTTCGCTGACACCGCGGCAGCCAGACCGGCGCCACCAAGCAGCATCCAGAACCAGCGAGCGTAGGACCGACTGGTCAGGCCCTTGAAGTAACAGCCCATCGTCAGCAGCATCCCGGCCAGTGCGAAGTGATCGGGAAACAACATACCGTTGAACACGAGGTCAACCGGGTGCACGGAGTAGAGCAAGGTCGCCCACAGTGCCGCCCGGCGCCCGGCCACGATGGACGCCACCCAATAGAGGGCAAGAATCCCCGCAACCCCCGCGACCACATCGAGCGAGCAGACCGCCCGCTCAGACCCGCCGAACAGGGCCATCCACAACGACGTCGCCGCCACGAACGACACCCTGGCCGAGCGGTTATCGAGCATGGGCCCTTCCGAGTCGTGGTACTGCTGGCCCATCCTCAACTGCGTCGCGCACATGTGATAGCAGCCGTCGTCGGAGCTGGCCCAGCCGTGGAAGAAAACCACACGCCAGAGAACGGACCACGCCAGGATCAGGAGCAGCAGCAACCACGCCGCTCTGCGCGACACCCCGTGCTTGGCCGGCCCCCAAACCGGGATTGGCTCCGGTGATTGCTTCACCCGGCCCTCGCCATCAGGCACCCCGCTCGGCTCGGCATTTTCCCTTGTCGCTGCCACGTCGCCGCTCTCACGGACACGTCACCGAGTTGCCGTTCAGGCTCTTGACCAGGGCCTTGTCGATCAGGTCGGTGTAGGCATCACCGTTGGTGTCCCCGGCCAGCAAGCGGAACCGGGCCCGGTTCCCGGGCAAACGATTCCCGTCTGCTACGCCGTTTCGCAAGAAACGCGACTATACCCTGGTGTGCGGAACCCGGCCAGAACAGCCAGGACGCCGAACAATCGTGGCCCATTCGCAGTTGTGAAACCTGTGAAACACGGTACTGGATCGACAAGGCCGACGATCTCGACGCTCGGGCACGTCTGATCCGGAACGCCGCTGCGGTTGACAGTCAGCTCATTGCCGTTGATCTGAACGGGCGTTAGCGAGCCCAATGCTATACAGGTACCTGCTCGCAGAGCAGTGGCCCAATGCCGGCGGATGACTTCGACCGGTTTGAATGCGGTAGCCGTCGGGATGTGGCAGAGCTGGTGGATGGTCCGCTTTGGAGGGTGAAGGTGGTTTCGCACCAGGGGGTCGGCTTACGTTTACACTTGAATTGCGTTTTTTGCGCGTTTTCTGGTGTTGGGGGGTTGCCGGGTTCCGGTGACTGCTGCTAGTATACGCCCACCCGAGGCATCCCCCCTCAAGCCCGTCTGGTTCACCCCGGCCAGACGGCATCGCCTCGGGTTTTTTGTGCGCCTCGGGCAGGCCGGGATCGACGGGCACCTGGGGTACGGCGGGTGGGGCGGCGGCCGTTTCCGCCGGGCCGGGCCGGAGACCTCTCGGCAAAGGGACCGGGCCTCGACGGAGCTTTCCGGCCCGCTACAATGATCCCCACCGCGTTGTTTGACGGGGATCGATCGAATGCTGAGAGCAGAGCACGGAGGCAGGCGGGTCGTGGGGCTGCGGGTATTGGCGTTGGCGGGCCTGGCCTGCGGCGGCTGTGCTGAGATGGTCATCGTACCCAACACGGCGCTGCTGCCTGCGACGCGACCCTACCTTTATGCCGATCAGGACTGGGCCTATGTCCTTCGTGGGCATGTCAAGGATGGGCTGGTCAATTACGATACACTGTCCCGCGATCGAGAGCCGTTGGAGCGCTATTACGCCTTGCTGGGCGTCACCGGCCCCACCCGGACGGCGGAGCAGTTCCCATCCCGGGCGGAGGCAACAGCTTACTGGATCAACGCCTACAACGCGCTGGTTCTATGTGCGGTGATGGACCGTTACCCGGTGGCGACGATGTACGATCTGTCGTTGCCCCGGCTCACGTACGAGTACAAGTTCATCGTCGATGGCCGGGCCCGGACGCTGGCGGAGATCGAGGAGGAGATATTGAAGGTGAGCGGCGGGGATGTCCGGGCCTTGCTGGCCACGAGCCGGGCGGCGCTGGGCACGCCGGGGCTCGGCCGGTGGCCGATCCGTGCCCAAACCCTGGACCGCCGGCTCACGGAGGAGGCCGCCCACGCCCTCGACAACCCGGATATCCTGCGGATAGATCACTCGAGCGACTCAATCCTGGTCTGGCAACTGATCATCCGACGCCAGAGGGAATTCGAGGAGTTCTGGCGAAGGCGCCGGCGGGTCCGCCGGGCCTATCTGTTCAACGTTCTGTTGGAGTTGGCCTCGCCGGAGCGGCGGCGGGCGTTGCAAGGTGCGGTGGGCTATAACATCCGCCAGATACCGTTCGATCGCACGCTGAACCGCTGGTCGCCACGAGAGCAACTGCCGGTTGTACCCTGAGACGAAGGTCCCTGATGATGAGTCCGTTGGATCCTGAGGTGGTCAGTTACGTTCGTGAGGCAGCCGCGAGCGACCGATACGGGGCGTATCTGCGAAACGCGCTGATCGAGCTGTGCGCGATCGACACCGTGCCGCAGGCGGATCTGTCCGCGACCGCCGTCCGAGAGCGGAAGCTGTTCGACTGGATCGAACGCGAGATTGGCGAGTTGCTGGGAGCCGAGGCCTTGATCGAGCGCCCGCGGATCAACCCCCGCATCGCGGACGACCCTGCCTATACCCCGCCCCTGTACGCCGCTGATGCCCGGGGCCGGGTCCCGCCCGTCGAGCAGATCTACGCGGATCGGGGCAACCTCCTGGCCATCGTTCCGGGGGGGCGGTCCCAGGCCGGCCCGGCAGTGATCCTGCATGCCCATGTGGACGTGGTGCCGCCCTGGTCCGCCCCTCGATCCGCTGGCGAGCGGGTCTTCGGCCGGGGCACCTGCGATAACAAGGCCCAGGTCGCCCTTTTGTTGGCCCAGATGAAACTGCTTCGTGAGGTTGAGCAGGAACTCGGCCAACACACGGCCAAGCCTCGGCAGAGTGCCGGGGGGCAGCAGGCCACCCGGGGGCGGCGGGCGGCCTGCGGGCGGGTGTATCAGTTCGTGATCGACGAGGAGATCGGGGGCAACGGCTCGCTGTCCCAGGCGTTGGACACCCGGTTTGCCGCTACGCCGGTCCTGATACACGAGTGCACGAATCTGGTGCCATATTGTGCGCATCGCGGGGCGGTGTGGTATCGGTGCCGGCTCTCGGTCGGCGACAACAAGGGCATCGGGGCGGTCGAGCTGGTCCCATTCGTCGTGCAGGCACTTGAGGCCGAAGGCCGCCAACTGCGGCCGGACACGGATCACTCGATGTTCACGGCCGCCCACGTCCAGACGAACCATGGGGTGCTGGGCCGATACGGCACCAGCCCCGCGAGCGTGTGCGATCACGTGGCAGTCGAGATCGTCGCCCGCTCGAAGGCCAATCCCGAGCGGGTCGGGATGAAGATCGTCGAGTTCCTCGAGGACGCGGTGGCCGACTACGTGGAGGTCTACGGCGACAAGACGCGGGAGAACGATCCAGCCACCGGCAGGCCCAAGGTCGAGCGCCATTTCGACGTCAAGGTGACCCCGACGGCCGACACGCAGAACTTCCGGGTCGATATCTGGGGCAAGAGCGGGCACATGGGATCGGTAGCCGAGTGCGACGGGGCGATTACCAAGGCAGCGTACCTGCTCGGCGGTCTGCTGCGGGTTGCGCCCGGTTTCCCTGCCGTTCAGGCCTTCGCCCGCCTGGCCGGCAGCACGGGTGAGGAACGGGAAGTCGTGCTTGAAGGGGGGCAGGGTTTCACGCCGTCGCACACGATGGCCGACGTGCAGGCCCGGATGATCGCCGCCGCCCGGCGGGGGGTCCAGGAATACTGCCAGGTGAGGGGTTGCCGCCACAACGATGGCATGGTCGAGCTTAACTTCGATCGACTGCACAACGACGCCTACGCCGACGACCCCGAAATCGCCCCGATGCAGGCCCTACGCCAGGCTTTTCACGCCATCGGCGAGCCCTGGCCGGAGCTGACCGCGTGGCAGACCAGTTGCGATGCCCGGATCTATCACACCAAGGGGCACCCGGTCGCCATTTTCGGGGCCGGCAAACTGGAAAACGCCCACAGCGACGACGAGTACATTGACATCCCCGACGTTCAGAAGGCTCTCGCGATCAGTACCCTGGCCACCTGGGCGATGATCTCGTGACGCTCCTGAATTGTGGTTCGCGTTGCACCCTGGCGCTGCCGTGGCCGTTGCTGGAGCGCGAATCTGTGAGCGGACCGGAGGGCAGCATTTCGCCGCGAGGACCGGTCGGGTGGGCGTGGGGCGAGACAACAGGGCACGATTCTGAGCCCCGTTGAAGATGTCAATCCTTTTGCGTGGGCAACAGGCCCTTCTCCTCCAGGTACCCGAGCACCTGGGCCGCCGCTTCCTGGGGCGTCACCTTGTCGTTGTGAATCGTGATTTCGGGGTTAAGGGGAGGCTCGTAGGGATCGTCCACGCCGGTGAAGCCCATGCCCTTACCCTCGGCGAGGGCAACGCGGGCCTTCTTGTATAGGCCCTTGGGATCGCGCTTCTCGCACTCCTCGATGGGGACCTCGACGAGAACCTCGATGAAGGTCAGGCCTGATTCTGCGTGGATCCTGCGGGCCTGGTCGCGATCCTTACGGTAGGGGCTGATGAAGCTGGTGAGCATGATGACGCCGGCGTCGGCGAAGAGCCTGGCCACCTCGCCGATCCGGCGAATGTTCTCTTCGCGATCCTCGGCCGAGAAGCCCAGGTTCTTGTTCAAGCCGTGGCGGATGTTGTCTCCGTCTCCCACGTAGGCCAGGTGCCCCCGCTCGACGAGCGCGTGCTCCACCGTGAACGCAATCGTGCTCTTGCCGGACCCGCTGAGGCCGGTGAACCAGATCGTTGCACCTTTCTGGCCAAGCAACTTCTCCCGGTCTTGGCGATTAACGTGACCCTCGTGCCAGGTGATATTCGTCGCCCGAATCTCCGCCATTGGAGCTCCTCTCGTATCTCGAACCCCTGCATGACCGGCGTAACGATGCGCCGCGGCCAAGAAGCGACAGTATAGGCGCCCGGCTGGTGCGACTCAACCGGCCCGGGCCGAGCTGCGGGTTCAGGGGTGCGTGACACTTCAGGCGGCGGGCCGGAGGAAGCCCTATGCTGCCTCCGCCAAGCCCCGGCCCAAAGGGTGGGAAGGTGCGAAGGTGCGAAAGCGGGAAGGTGCGAAAGTGGAAAAGGCACGTCGCAGCCAGCCTTTTGTTACTTTCTCGCATCGGCACTTGCTCGCGGGCCGCGTCAGGCCATTCCGGGAAAGACGAAGCCACGGCTTCCTGCTCGCCCGCCGTCAATTGACCGTCACGTGGCACCACGGTCAAGCGTAGCGAGAAACGAGCGGAGCTTGGCCGTGGAACCTGGCGCGGGGCCTGCAGCACTGCCAAGGAAGCGCTCCGCCACGATCGCTTCCTTGGCAGTGGCACCCCGGCGAGGTACTCATTACCATGCCCTTGTCGCCGGTTCTGACATTCTTGCCTGTTTAGTGTTCGGCACCGAAAGAGGATGTGACGCGTGGCCTTAGGGATCGCAGGCAGCCGGATCCAGGATACCCCAATAGCCATCCTGGACTTTGAGACCACCGGCCTCACTCCTGGGTACGACCGTGTGGTGGAGGCGTGCATCGTTCGTCGCGAACCTGGGCAAGCACTGCAGGTTGCTTTGGATACCCTTGTCAATCCGCTTCGTCCTGTTGCAGCCACTGAGATACACGGCATCACCGACGAAGACGTGGCGAACGCCCCTACATTCCGAGAAATCGCCGGCGATCTTCTGGCGGCTGTATCCGGTTGTGTGGTTGCTGCGTATAACGTCTACTTCGATATGAAGTTCTTGAGGTCGGAGCTTCAGAGTGTTGGCGTGGATTGCGAGCCACCCCACTTCTGCCTCATGTACATGCGTCCCATGTTGGGGCTCGGCAAGCGGTGCAGGTTGGAGGACGCGTGCCAAGAACAGAACATCCATCGCCAGGTGGCTCACATAGCAGCCCAGGATGTCCAGGCGTCTGCTCAGTTACTGGACTTCTACCTCTCAGTCCTGGCGGACCGGAACATCCAGACCTTCTCCGAGATGGCAGGCCTGAAAAGCTACAAGTTCACCAAGAGCTTCGCGAACGATCCCCTTCCCGGGCCGGCACGGTTCAACCTATCGTGCAATGCCAAGTTGCTCTCCAGGTGCGCTGCACCTGCACTGCAGCCAATAGACGACACCAAACGCAGGGTCCAGGAGTACTGGGATGCACTCCGGACGGTCGTCGCTGATCTGGAAATCACGGACGAGGAGGTCGAGTACATCCTTCAAGAGCGGAACAGGCTCAAGCTGCCCAAAGAGAGAATACGTGTCCTTCACGCTCGAGCGTTCGCAAGTGTTATCAGTCAGTTCGTGAGCGATCAGTGGCTCGATAATCGTGAGGCGTCGAAACTGCGCAGATTGCGCCGATGTCTAACCCGATTGGGATGGGCGCCCGGCGACTAGACGGAACGAGCGACCATCGCGTCCGGTTGCTTTGTGCAGTTTGGGACGGAATTGGGACAGCCAGGCCCGGCTGCCGAAAGGCATGTTCCATAGACAAAGACCAGTCAGGTGGCTCTGACTGGCCTTGCGAAATTAACGGAGAGGGCGGGATTCGAACCCGCGGTACGGGTATGACCCCGTACGCCGGTTTAGCAAACCGGTGCATTCAGCCACTCTGCCACCTCTCCAGGGAGGGCGTCGACACAATCCGAGTCAGTCAGAGCCAGGCCACCCAGGCATTCTATTCGGTCTCTGTGCCCGGTCAACGGGCCTGTCTCTGGAGTCTCCCCCCATTTGAGGTGAGCGCGGACGGCCTCCGATGAAGTGACTAGCACACGCTTGGAAGGAGGCCCAGTGTGAACGCTACGGGTGTCTATCAGCGCATAGCCATTGCTGCACGATTCTGTGGAAAGGTGTCTGAATTCTTTCCGCTGCGGTGGTTATGGGCGGGGCCCCTGGCGGCGGTGAGCCGGCCGAGTGACCGCCTATAACCACATATTTTACAGGGGATTACGGGTGCCGCCCCTGTTCTGCAGGAAATCTCTACTGACATGTGCAACTTCTGCCGATCTTGGGTGTCCAAGATATCGTAGACTCCGCAGAGATGTCTGCCGGTCGGGTCCGTTGCCGTGGCGGGCTCGAAAAGAGGGAAGCGATGGCGAGTCCGGCAGATGTTGAGCGTGAAGGAGTTGTTGCCGTGCCAGTTTATTTGCAGTGTCCCCATTGCGAGCATCCCATCGTTGTGCCGTCCCACCGGCGAGGCAAGACGCTGTTTTGCCGCCAGTGTGGCGGGGCCTACCGGACCTCGACAAGAGTTGCCGAGGCACGCCCGCTGCCGATCTCCTCGGTGGCGGAGCTGCACAAGCACACACGTACGAAGGCCATCGAGCTCTGCGTCTTGGAGTCGAAGGCGGGCTGACCGGCCGACCCGGCGGATTCCGCCGGACTCGGATGACGAATCTGGGGACCGGCCCCGCAGCTTTGTCCCTCCTGCTCACAACCCAGATACCAGAGGTGGCGGCGCCGTGAGGTGTGCGTGTGGCCGGCCGGGCTGGCGGAACGGGTCGGAATCCCTCACAATGTCCGGACCTTGTTGTTGAGGATCGGCATTGCACGAAGGGGCCGGGCCATGACCGCTGAGAAAACGCGCACTGAATCGGACAGCATGGGCCAGATGCAGATACCGGCGTGGGCATTGTGGGGTGCCCAGACGCAACGGGCGGTGGAGAACTTCCCCGTCAGTGGCTACCGGTTCGATCGCCGGTTCATCCGGGCCATGGGGCTTATCAAGCAGGTGGCGGCGGAGGTGAACCGCGAGCTCGGCCTTTTGGCCGGCGAGCAAGCGGACTGGATCGTCGCCGCAGCGGCCGAAGTGGTCGAGGGGAAGCTCGACGAGCATTTCGTGGTGGACGTCTTCCAGACGGGCTCGGGTACCAGCACGAACATGAACACGAACGAGGTGATCGCCAACCGGGCGATCCAGCTCGCCGGCGGACAGGTGGGCTCGCGGGAACCGGTGCATCCGAACGATCACGTCAACATGGGCCAATCCAGCAACGACGTGATCCCGACGGCGATCCACGTGGCGGCCGGCGAGGCCCTGGAGCAGGATCTGATACCGGTATTGGAAGCGCTGGCGGCGAGGTTGGGAGAGAAGTCGGTGCAGTTCTGGCCGGTGATCAAGGTCGGGCGAACGCACGTGCAGGATGCGGCGCCGATCCGTCTGGGGCAGGTGTTCAGCGGCTACGCGGCCCAGGCCCAGCTCAGCGCGGACCGGGCGGCACGGGCGGTCGAGGCGCTGCGGGAACTGCCGATCGGCGGGACGGCGGTGGGCACGGGGATCAACACGCACGCCAAGTTCGGCCAGCGAATGGCGGACCGGCTGGCCGGGCGGACCGGCATCGGGTTCGTCGAGTCGGCGAATCACTTTGAAGCCCAGGCGGCCAGGGACGGCATGTGCGAGGCCAGCGGGCTCCTGCGGAGCATCGCGGTCTCGCTGACAAAGATCGCCAACGACATCCGCTGGCTGGCCAGTGGGCCGCGGTGCGGCATCGGCGAGATCAGAATCCCGGCCACCCAGCCCGGATCCAGCATCATGCCGGGTAAGGTCAACCCGGTGATGAGCGAGATGCTCATCCAGGTCGGCGCACAGGTGATCGGCAACGATGCAGCCATTGCCATCGCGGCCCGGGACGGCATGTTCGAGCTGAACACGATGATGCCGATGATGGCGAGGAACCTGCTGGAGTCGATCCGGCTGCTGGCAAGCGGGGTGAGGGTATTCACCGAGCGATGTGTCGAGGGGATCGAGCCCGAAGCCGAGCGCTGCGAGCGGCTCATCGAGCAGTCACTTGCGGGGTGCACGAGCCTGGCCCCAGTGATCGGGTACGACCGGGCGGCGGCAATCGCCAAAGAAGCATACGAGACGGGTCAGACGGTCCGCCAAGTGGCGTTAGCCAAGGGCGTGCTGCCGGAAGAGGAGCTGGACCGGTTACTCGATCCGGGTGTGATGACCGGGCCGACCGGACGGGGTTGAGAACTGAGAATCGAGAACTGAGCGTTGAAAATTGGGGGAAGACGTCTGCCTGTGACTGTTGTGCGTCAACCTGAAGGAACCCAACCGAATCAACGGGTGTGGCGGTTGCGCGACCGGCTGTTCGTCGTGCTGACGGCAAACATGGCATGGATGTGCGCCTGGGCGACGCCATGGGTCGTGGAGAAGTCGAAGGTGCTCGAAGTCAACTCGACGCGGGTGTTCCTCATGATGATGCCCGCGGGTGGGCCGTGGGCCCAGGCTTCAGATAGGGCTGGCGGGACATCCGCCACCGGCGAGCCCGAACCCTCGGGCGCCATGACGCGTGAAGAGTTCCACAAGCTGACGAATGAGCAGATCCCCGCGGTCGAGGTGATCGTTTACGTCTGGAAGCGAGTGATGTGGGGCGTGGCGGGGTTTCTGGGGCTGGTGGCGCTCCTGGTGGCGATCACCGGCAAGAGCCGGTTGTTTCACCTGCTGGCGGCGGTGGTGATTTTCGTGAGCACCGTGGCGACGCTCGTGGCCATGCGTTTGCTGATTGACCCGGACTACGGGGGGATGGAGCCGTTGCCGGTCCGCTCGCACGTGTATGTAGCGGCGGCCCAATCGGCGTACGGCGTGGTGCTGCTGATCGCCTTTGCCCGCAAGCCGAGATGGGCAACCGCATCCGGGGCCGGCAGGTTCAAAAAGGTTCCCGGCCCCCTTTCCGTGCCGTGAGCTCCTCGGGGGAGGTATCGGTCACGACGGTCCGCCCGTAGCGTCGAATGATCGCGGCCAGGATCGCGTTTTCCATCGGCTCGTCGCGTCCCAGGTGGATCCAATATGAAGACCGGCTGATCTCTGCGTTTGCCTCGGGGCTCGCCTCGGCGGCAGTGCTGTAGAGGGTCCGGCTGAAGTAGGTCGGAGCATCGCTGCTGAAGATCCGCAGAGCGCCGGCCGCGTTGTCAACCTGGCGCTCCTCCAGGCGGTAGCGGTATCGGTCCACCTGCACGTCAAGCTGATACGTTCCCTGTTCGTCGCTGGGGCGGATATGCACGGTGGCCTGGCGCTGGATGGCGTGCAAGTTCGACTCCACCCAGTAGTAGACGGGCTGGGGTTGAGGCCGCCAGAACTCGAACCAGTTCCCCGTGGTGTCGCGGTGGGTGGTGATCACGCCCTGCTGGCGATCGGTGCGGTCCGGCTGGAAGTAGTGGAAGCGCAGGGTGTCCTCTGCGGCCGTGAAGAGCTGCTCGTATTCATCAGGGGTCTCGGCCGTTATCCTCGCAACGGTGGGCCCCGGCGGCTGGGCCGGTGCATGGCAGCCGGCCGACAGCGAGACCATGCAGGCCGCTGACAACGGAACAAGGACCCGTCTGGTTTTCATCGCAAGTGATCCTGCTTTCGATCGCCACGGGCTCGGGATCGCGCCGGACACTTTTATAGCCGCCGGGCCCTTCCTTTGCCAGTGCTCACCTTCGGTTGGCACCGGGGGCAGATAAACGTTGCCCGGCCCGCCACGGTGAGCCGCCGGATCGGGGTCCGGCAGCGAAGGCAGGGCCTGCCCGCACGGTCGTAGACGCGGTGCTTGTGCTGAAAGGTGCCCGGCTTATTGTCGGCGGTCCGGTAGTCGCTGATGCTGGATCCGCCTGCCCGGATGGCCTCGGTTAGCACGCGTCGCATCGCTTGCCGCAATCGCCGGACGGCATGGTCATCCAGTTCGTTGGCCGGCGTCAGCGGGTGGATGCCCGCCCGGTGCAGCGTTTCGTCGCAGTAAATGTTGCCGATACCGCCAATGACCTGCTGATCCAACAGCAGGGCTTTGATCTGCCGCCGCCGACCGAGCAAGCCCCGCAGCTCACCAGGCGAGAGCTGAAGCGGGTCCGCGCCGGCCGGCGGGAGCCGGCGACCGATCCAATCATTTGGCTCCTGGCCCGGGCCGGCGACGAGCCAGATACCGCCGAACCGCCGCGGATCACGAAACCGCAATTCGAGCCGCCGGCGCCGGAACGTCACCCGTAGATGGGTGTGCGGCTCGATCGGGTCATCGCGATCCGCCACGGTCAGGCGGCCACTCATCCCCAGATGCACGAAGAGGGAGGTTCGTCCCTCGGTGTCGATGCGCACCTGCTTGCCCACGCGCTCGACATGCCGGACCCGCTGATTGCGCAGGGCCGCACACAGCGGCACCGCCGCTCCGTGCACCACGTCGCCGCGGGACAGGTAAATCCATTCGATCACCTGTCCGGTGAGCCGGCGAGCCAGGCCACGGACGATGGTTTCGACCTCGGGAAGCTCGGGCATCGTTCCATGATAGTGCAGTGAATACCGGGAAGCAGCGCACGACCGCGCAATTAACCGCCTGATCGATCAGTCTGCAGGAGCGGCCTGAGTCGGGGCGGGCGCGGTCTGGGTCGTGGCGGGCCCGGTTCCAAGGACCTTGTCAATGACGCGTTGAAGCTCGGCGGCGAAATCGACCTGATAAGGCTCGATTGGGATCTCAGCCTCATCGGCCTTGTCCTTCATCGCGCTGACAAACGCGCTCAAATCCGCCTCGGTGAGGTTCTCCTTCAGCTCCCGAATGTCCTGCCCGTCACTCGCGGAGACCACGGCGAGGACTTCATCGACCTGGTCCGTGGTGATCGCGTCCTCGCAGATGCCCCGCTCGAACCGATCAAAGGTGAGGGAGACTTCGTCCCGTTGCTCGGGAGGGAGCTCGATCATCTCGACGTGCCTGGCTTCCACGGACTCGACAATAATGAGATTAATGAAGGGTCCCTCGGCCAGTTCCGTCCCAACCCGGCCGAGCTGCTGGAAACTGATCCTGCCGTTCTCGAAGTCGCCGGTCAGCCGGTCGATGTTGGCCGTAATGCTGGCCTTCTGGTCCTCGGGCAAGTTGGAGTTCTGGATGGCCTGGATCAGCGGTCCCCGCACCCAACCCGCGGCCAGCCGCTTGAAGTTGACGGCCACATAGGTCACGATCCCACCGCACACCAGAACCAGAACGAGGAAAATGATGGCGAGGACTTTCAGGGCACTGGCCCCACGGCGCAGGTGCGGGTTCGGGCTGTTCATGACTGCCTCCATTGCTTGTGCGTGGTTCACCGGAGTCGGCCCTGGCCGCGTTGCCGAACAGGCGTTCAGATCCGCATGGATCCGGCTTGGCCCCGGCGGGCCACGGGAATAGTAACACCGATCAGCCCTGATGTCCCGCCCGGGCCGGTTGCCTTGCACCCGGGGGTGCGTGACAGTTCCGGCGGGGACCTTCGGGCGGAGAACGGGACGGCACCTCGCTTTTCCGAACCCCGACCGTCAGGGAGGGGAGTATCTGCGGATGCGCCAGGGCCGCTTCCTTACGGGCTCGCTACGGAGAGGGGCTCCGCTTCCTTACGGGCGCGGTTCGGAAACACCTGGGGGCGGCGCCTTCCAACAAGCCGCCCAAAGTGTCATGCACCCCACACCCGGTACCGCTGAGGTCGCGGACGAGGTCAGGACCGTGTCCGGTTTGACTTCCCTGGGCGTCTGGTGCGGGTTAGCGGCCGCGGCGCCGGTGAGCCGTGCCTTCGCCGGGGGGAGCCTTCACGGCGGCAGTGCAAATGTTGCTTATCATCAGGTGGACGCCGACCGGCTTGTCGGGGGCAAGGACCGCGGTAACTTGTTGCCGCTCCCACCAATCATGCGAGGGTACTTGCGGCAATGAATTGCCGCGGTCCTTGAGGTTACGTCCGCCCAGATGACGGAAACCGCTCAGTTTGAGTTCGTTACATTGTGGCGCGCAAGCTGTTCTCGTGTTCGGTCGTGGTTTCACAAATGGCATGAGAGGCGCGTCTGGCCAGAGGCTCAGTTGCTCACGCGCGAGTTCGACTCCGCCGGCAACCGCTCATGCCAGAACTTCTGCACCACGCCGTCTTGGATCTCGAAGTACAAGTTGTGCTGCGTGGTCTTTGAATCCTTCGCGTCGAGAAACAGGGTGATGTCAACCTCGTTCACGATCTTCTGGGTGTATTCATAGGTCAACATTTCCGTGCCCTGCGATGTCTCGCCCTCTCTCGTCGGCTTTCCGAGCGCAGTCAGCACCCACTCCTTGGTCGTCTCGCCCGGCTTGATCTGGGTCAGCGTTTGTCTCTCGGGGGGCACCCCGATGTTGCCGTAGGTCCTCGTCGAGCGAGCCGTTACACAGCCACCGGCAGCCAAACACGCCTGGACTGCACACAGCGTCACCGACATCGATCTTCTCAGTGGTCCGTTCATGCCTTTGACTCCTGGCAAGAGTTAACGCGGTGGACGTCCCCTCAGCAAGAGACGGCGGGCCGCTCGACGATTGGGATATGATGTACCAGGATCGGCCAATGTTCAACTGCCCAGGGCGTGCAGCATCGGATCGGACCCGGGGATCAGTCCGCCTGGGGCAGGCTGATCGTGAAGGTCGTGCCGACCTCGACCTCGCTGGCCACGTCGATGGTTCCGTCGAGGTCCTCGATGATGTCGCGGCAAATGGCCAGGCCGAGGCCGAGACCTCGGCGGTCGGGCTTGTCGGCATTCTGCTTGGTGCTGAAGAAGGGCTCGAAGATGCGGTCCAGGTTCTCCCGGTCGATTCCGCAGCCGGTGTCGCGGACGTTGATCTCGACGCGACCGTCATGGGTGGGAACAGCATC
>Ga0307434_1000898_pt1 | contig 17506 bp, 17 predicted proteins | sample SalMarWE160220MG_FD_202156 | JGI IMG/M metagenome (GOLD analysis project Ga0307434, IMG submission 202156) | Salt marsh sediment microbial communities from the Plum Island Ecosystem LTER, Massachusetts, United States - WE1603-220 | ecosystem: Environmental > Aquatic > Marine > Intertidal zone >... | reverse complement strand
GGGCTTTATGCGGCAGGCAGCGATACCGGAGGATGGGAAGGAGACACCTACTGTCTCGATCTTTCCGGAAGCACGTTTGCCTTTGCCGTCAGTTCAGGGCGGATTGCCGGTGAAAACGCCCTCGACTCTGTTTTAGGGAAAGGATGCAAAAGTGGATAGAATACGTAGGAATCAAGTGAGGAGAAAACAAATCCTATTTGAAGAGTTGGGTTAGACAGTGGCAATTTATCCGGCGATCTGACTTTCAGCATGCATCTAAGCAGTTAGAGAGAATCTTGCTGTAATGACGGAAAAGGGGATCGTTAAGGAGCGGACCGAAAGGAACGTTAGTTTTCATGTCCGGTACTTGATGTCTTAAGATTGAAAGAATACAGGGGGCTGGAAGAACAAGTAGTACAAAAAACTCCTTGATCACTTTGATGTTGGAAGGTCGTGAAATAAGGAAATTATAAGATGGGCATGACGATCACAGAGAAGATTCTCGCCAGCCATTCAGGAATGGACAAGGTCAGCCCTGGCGAGCTGATCAATGCAAAGATCGATATCGCTATGGGGCATGATCTCTCAATACCAGAGGTGATTGATAAACTTGAGGATATAGGGGTGGATAAGGTATTTGATAAGGAGAGGGTTGTCATCGTCCCTGATCACTTTACCCCCAATAAGGATATACAGGCAGCAGAGAATTGTAAACGGGTGAGGGGATTCGCAAAGAGGCATCGAATATCTCATTATTACGAGGTAGGCGAGATGGGGATTTGCCATGCTCTATTGCCTGAGAAGGGGATCGTCGGGGCTGGAGATTTGGTGGTCGGGGGAGATAGTCACACATGCACGTATGGAGCACTGGGAGCTTTTTCTACCGGGGTGGGAAGCAGTGATTTAACTGCGGCGATTCTGACGGGGATGCTGTGGTTTAAGGTGCCGGAATCCATACGATTTGTGTATCATGGCACCCTCAAGAAATGGGTAGACGGGAAAGACCTTATCTTGCATACCATCGGCGATATCGGCGTCGATGGAGCGTTGTACAAAGCGATGGAATTTAGTGGAGAAACGATCGACCAGCTACCTATGTCAGGAAGGCTGACGATGGCAAATATGGCTATTGAGGCGGGGGCCAAGAACGGGATTTTTGAACCAGATCAGACTACCGAGAAGTATCTGGAGGGAAGGGCGAGAAGGCCTTACAAAATCTTTCGCAGTGATGCGGATGCCCTTTATGCCGATGTAAGGGAGTACGATGTGGGCCGGATTGAACCACAGGTTGCCTTTCCACATCTTCCCAGCAACACGAAAGCTATAAGTGAGGTAGGAGATATTGCTATCGATCAGGTGGTGATTGGATCTTGCACAAACGGCAGGATTGAGGATCTTCGGGTTGCCGCGCAAGTGCTTCAAGGAAATAAGGTAGCGCCCTATGTTCGACTGATCATCATTCCCGCCACACAAGAGGTTTATCGCCAGGCTATGCAAGAAGGGCTTTTTGAGATATTCCTCGATGCTAAAGCGGCGATTAGCACCCCTACGTGCGGACCCTGTGTTGGGGGGCATATGGGTGTGCTTGCCAAAGGGGAAAGAGCAGTTTCTACAACCAATAGAAACTTTATTGGCAGGATGGGTCACCCTGAAAGTGAGGTTTTTCTGTGCAATCCCGCAGTGGCTGCCGCCAGTGCCGTCAAAGGCAGGATTGCGAGCCCGGAAGAGGTAACCAGAATTTAGATGAATCTGTGCGAGGGACGAACATGATGGTCTTACGAGGTCGGGCGTGGAAGTTCGGTAGAGACATAGATACCGATGTGATCATTCCTGTTCGGTATTGTGGTAATCAAGATCCAAACGAGCTTGCTAAGCACTGTATGGAGGGAATAGCCCCTGATTTTTACCGGAAGGTGAAACCGGGCGATATCATTATTGCAGAGGAGAATTTCGGATGCGGTTCCTCTCGGGAGCCAGCGCCCATTTCTATCAAGGCGGCGGGGATTTCATGCATCATCGCCAAGAGCTTCGCCAGGATCTTTTACAGGAATGCCTTTAATGTGGGACTTCCCCTCCTGGAATGTCTCGATGCGCCGGAATGGATCGAGGAGGGGTACGAGGTAGAGGTCGATCTGGATACAGGAGAGATTCGGGAATTCTCTCAAGGACGGTCCTTCAGCGCAAAGCCAGTGCCTCCGTTCATGCAACAGTTGATTCGCGATGGGGGATTGATGAATCACCTGGCCAAGGAACTCGGCACCTAAGGGACAGATTCATTCCAGAGTAGATTATGGTTAACGCTACTACGTAACTTATTGAATTCTATATAATATATTGTTATAAAAATAGAGAAATAACGTTATAGAGGCGAACTCCCTGAATGAGACTGTAAGGGTAAAATAGAAAAAGGAGTTACGTTGTCAATGACTACAATTTCTACGTGGAACTATTACTAACCCTATCGAGGATTTTGATAAGGCGCTGCTGGATATTATCAAAGGCGCCGTTAGACATGATGAGGATCACATCGCCCTCCTTTGCGAGGGAAACAATCCCATCCAGAAGAGCGTCATTGCTCTGAAAGTGGTGGGCCTCAATACCATGATCGCTGAGGTCATGGGCGAGTTTAGCGGAGGAGAATTGCTCATGGGGCGGAATCTTTTCCATCATAGAAGGCTCCGGGAGCATGACAAGGCCGGCCCCTTCAAATGAGGCAGCGTAGGCATTCTGGAAGATGTTTCTCCTGCTCGAATTTGAACGGGGCTCGAAAACGGCAATAATCCGGCGGTTCCCGTAGCGGTCTTTCACCGCCCTTATCGTCTGACGCACCGCTGTTGGATGATGGGCAAAGTCATCTATCACGGTTATGCCATGATAGTCCCCGAGAAACTCGAGCCTCCGCTTCACGCCCTTGAAGGTGCCGATAGCACCGGCGATCGTCTCACGGGGTATTCCTGCCAGGGAGGAGATGGCGATTGCAGCGAGGATATTGGATAGGTTGTGGTCTCCCAGGAGATAGGTGGCAACCTTCAGGTACTGCTCGCCTCCTTTTTCTACGGTGAACGTGGTCATCCCATCGTGAGATATCCTATCGCCTATCGTGTAGTCGGCATCCCCTTGAATCGCAAAGCTCACCTGAGGACAGCGCGCCCTGTTTATGAGCTTTCGTACGAGCGGATCATCGCGATTCGCACACAAGGCGCCCTCTTCAGGTACCAGTTCGATAAGCCGCCTGAAGGAATCCTCTATCTCCTCGATCCCCCTGTAGATATCAGCATGGTCGAATTCGATGTTGGTGATCGCAGCAAGGTGGGGATGGTAGTGAAGGAATTTAGGGCCTTTGTCGAAAAAGGCAGTATCGTATTCGTCGCCCTCAATCACGAAGTAGGCGCCGGTTCCCAACTGGAAATTACGGTGAAAATTTCTGGTTATGCCCCCGATCATAAATGACGGATTTGTGCCGGCTGCCTCGAGAATCCACGCGGTGAGAGCGGATACGGTCGTCTTTCCATGGGTGCCGGCTATGACAATGGATTTCTTTCCCTCCATGGCGAACCTTCGAAGCGCCTGCGGCATGGAGAGGTAGGGTATCCCAAGCCTGAGCAATTCCCTTGCTTCGGGGTTATCCCTGGTGATCACATTTCCTACGATCACGAGATCAGGCAGGGGATGAAGATGATGAGGGGAGTAGCCCTTGGCAACCTGTATAGAGAGGCTCTCCAGGAAGGTGCTGATAGGGGGATAGATGTTCCGATCAGAGCCCGTGACGGTATAGCCCTTGTCCTTGAGCATCCCTGCCAGGGATGACATGGCCACACCGCAGATGCCCATGAGGTGAATATGGGCATTTCCCGGTACGTTGTGAAGATCCTCAGGCATATCCCAATTCTCGCATGATGAGGTTGTGGAGCTCGGGCCTGAAGCCCTTTATCGTTTGGTTCGACCTCGTTGGATGGACCCGGTTGGTGAGAAACACCACCGCTACCCTCCTCTCAAGATCGATCCATATTGAGGTGCCGGTAAATCCCGTGTGACCGACGCTGGATGAGCTGAATAGGTTCCCGGAACTTGATCCCTTCAGAGAGGGGGTGTCCCATCCGAGGGCCCAGGTGGAGTTTGGGACAAGCCCCTGCCGCGAGAGAAAGCTCCTCGCGGTTTCCCTGGCAATGGGCGCTGTGCCGTCCCCGTGATAGGCGTTCAATACCATGGTGGCCAGGGCCAGGACATCAGAGGCAGTTCCGAAGAGGCCTGCGTGACCCGAATGCCCGCCGAGTGCATAGGCATTTTCATCATGGACGTGGCCCTGCATGATCTCCTTTCGCCACGGGCAGTCCTCGGTGGCGGCGTATAAGTCTTGTGGATATGCCGGTACGCGGTCAACGGCATCCAGGTGAAGGGATTGTAGGCCCAAGGGCCGGTACAGGGCGGCATTGAGGAATGAGGAAAAATCCCGGCCGGAGGCTCTCTCGATGATCCACTCAAGGAGCATAAATCCCAGGTCGCTGTAAAGCGAAACCGATCGAGGCTCTCTGGATAAGGGCTCTTCCATGATGAGCCGCCTTGCCGTGGGTTTTCTCTCCTCAGGAGGGAGCTGTATGAGGTTCAGATACAGGGGCTTCCAGTCCGCGAGGCCTGATGAGTGGGTTAAGAGAAGCCGCGGGGTTATCCCGGCTTTATCCATCCAGGGAAAGGGTTGTATAATCGATGATATCGGGGCGTCTAGATCAAGCAGCCCATCATCAACGAGCCTCATGACGGCCAAGGTGGTAGCGAGCGGTTTGGTCATAGAGGCCAGATCGAAGATGGTATCCTTTTCCATGGGAAGAGGCCCGGGGATTATTGACCTGTTGCCTATGGTATGAAAAAACACTACTTCGTTATCCCGTGCCACGATCAGAACAGCCCCCGGATACACCTTTCGCTTTAACCCGCTGAGAAGGAGGTCTTTTATTTCATTAACCATAAACAGCTTGCCCAAGCATGCATGAAGTCATTAGTATTCACAAAAAGTGTGGTTCTTTTGTGAAGCAAGTGCATTTTTTGTTCAGCCAAGCCCCGTGAAATGCAGATTCTGTTTCACCGGGGCTTGGCTGAACAAAAGATCTGTGTCTGTCAGCGTGGGTCTGTGGCTAATTTACAAAGTAGCCGCTTCCTCTATCTCCAATACCATCCTCTCGGTATCGAGCATCGCAGGGAGGCCGAGCGGAAGGGAGATAGTTTCGCCCCCATGCCCGAAAGGCAAACCAGCAACTATTGGTACGGGCAGTCCACCGAGCCTCTCATCGAGCAGGGAGCCGACCTCCTCTTCCTTGCCGCAATCCACCATCTGGCCAATGACGAGGCCGGCCAGTCCTTTGAGCCTGCCGCTTAAGATCAGTTGGGTAAGCATGCGGTCCAGCCGGTACGGGGATTCCCCCTTTTCCTCCAAGAATAGGATCGTTCCTTCAAAGCTTGGCAGATAGGGTGTGTCCAGAAGGGAGCAGAGGGTTGCGAGGTTGCCCCCCAAAAGGATTCCCGTGGCCTTGCCCTGGTTTATCACATTTCCCTGGTGGAAGGAGACCCGAAGTCCCTGGGAGGTGGTAATAAGCCGTGACAGGTGCTCCCAGTTTTTCTCGTGCGGGAGGTTTGTGAGCGTTGGTCCGTGAATGCTAACCAGCCCGCATTCCTTGTAGAGCGCAATCAGGAGCGCGGTGAGATCGCTGAAGCCAACGAAGATCTTGGGATTGTTTCGGATGAGGGGAAAGTCGATTTCCTGAAGGAGCCTCGCTGATCCATATCCCCCCCGTGCGCAGAAGATCGCCTTCACCTGGGGATCAGAGAACATCTCGTGAAGGTCGGACACTCGATCATAATCGCTTCCGGCAAGGTATCTCTGGCGATCAAAGAGATGCTCGCCCTGCCGTACCTTGAGGGGAAAGGAGGTAAGAAGCCGTAGGCCCTCTGATATCTCGGATTGCTCAAAAGGGCTCGATGGGGCGATAATGCCCACCGTCTGGTTCGGCTTAAGGCGAGCGCCTTTTATAACGGGAGAAGATGCCATGAAATGGTTACATACTACGTTCCCATGAGGCGGGCAACTGAAAATATAATCTGTTGCTCTCAGTGCTCGTCTCATGATCATTCTTGCATGGCATTGTATTCACCGCCGTCACATAATTCCTGTATCCCCATGTTTTTACATAGTATGTCGAAATTTCCTCGACATACTATGCTTAAAAATGATATTCTCACCTACCTGGTACGTTCTTTCGCCAAACATGCACTACACATAAAAGAATTGCCATGATCCAGACCATTAGAAAGCAGATTCCGCAGGAGGAGTTCGATTATCAGACCCTTCGGGACTGTCTTAAGGGCTACGCCCGCCCCAGGGACAAGATTTCCGATCTTCTGAGAAAGGGGAGTATTATTCGTATCAAAAAGGGGCTTTATATTTTTGGAGATGAATACCGGCGTAGTCCCTTTTCACGTGAGGTCTTGGCCAATCTCATGTACGGGCCGTCCTATATATCGTTAGAGTATGCATTGCATTATTACGGTCTCATCCCGGAGCGCGTGGAGGCGGTGACCTCTGTGACCACTGGTCGGTCCCGCAGATTCTCCACGCCGGTCGGCCTTTTCACCTATCGCATGATTCCTCTTGAGGCCTTCCGTGTCGGAATGGACAGGATTGAAATCGGTGGCGGCCGCGCCTTCATCATGGCTACGCCGGCAAAGGCACTGGCTGATAAGCTGCAAGAGGTCCGTGGGATAGGGGTTCAATCACAGAAAGAATTAAACGATTACCTTGAGAACAATCTCCGGGTCGATCCGCTAGCCATGAAGGAGCTGGATCCATCGGAGCTTGATACCATTTCGCGAGGCTACCAGTCTCGAAGGATCAGGCTGCTCAGTGATCTGGCTCGTCACATCCACCATAAGGCAGAAGAGGAACGTGGCCATGCATGAAGCAGTTGCCCGAATGCTGTCAAAATATGAATGCCGCGGGCTCAATGAGTACATAAACGCCCTGCGTGAGATCTTGCAGGATATAGCCCTATTGGGACTCTGGCGCGGTAAGTTCTTTGAGAAAGCGGCCTTCTACGGCGACACCGCCTTGCGCGTGCTTTATGGCTTGGACCGATTTTCCGAAGACATGGATTTCTCCTTGCTGGAGCCCTCAGATAGGTTTGATATAACCAATTATATCATATTCCTGGAGAAAGAGACTGAAGGCTTTGGGTTTGATATACGGGTTGAGAGAATAGATAAGGCCGTGCAAACGCCTATTCAATCCGCCTTTCTCAAGGCAGATACCCGGAATCAGCTCCTGGTGATCGAAACAGGGGAGCCGATATTGAAGGCGATCCCCAAAGGCCAGATCTTGAAGATCAAACTGGAGGTGGATACCGATCCGCCTCCTGGTTTTGATACACAGACCCGCTACCTCTTGCAGCCCATTCCCTTTTCGGTGCGTGCCTTCGTGCTTCCGGACCTATTCGCGGGTAAGATGCATGCCGTTCTCTGCCGTAGATGGAAAGGCAGGGTTAAGGGACGAGACTGGTACGATCTCGTGTGGTATGCCGCCCACCATCCCGAGCTGCACCTCTCCCACCTCGAGCAGCGAATGCGCCAGACCGGAGATTGGAAAGAGGATGCGGCTTTGACATCTGAGCGGTTCAAGGAATTGCTCATTCACACGATACATAATGTGGATGTAAGCCAAACCCGAAAGGAAGTAGAACCTTTCGTCAGGAATCCGGAGACCTTATCTATCTGGTCCCGGGAATTTTTCCTGGATATAGTTTCAAGGATACTCTTTGTGTAAAGGAGGCTTTCAGCTAACCTCCATTGCCTGCGCACTGCATGCCCCTTGCACGTTCCACCTTTTATTCTGACGTTAACCCCAGGATATTCAGGAACCTGATCGGCTCACTTCCTAGAACCCGGAAGGAAATGGATTTGGTCAGAAAAAGGCGGCGTAAAATTGCATTATGCCAATTCACGATGCTGGAGGTCTGAAAATTGACAAAGTCGTAAAAAGTCTTTTCACCTGTCATTGCGAGGAGTCCTTCGGCTATGCTCAGGATAAACTCCACGACGAAACAATCTCGTAAATTCAAGTACTTGCATTGAAGGAGATTGCTTCGCTTAGCTCGCAATGACACCGATGTTGACTTTTTACGAACTCATCAAAATTATACCACATGATTTTAGATATCTCCGAAATTGCAGATAGCAGTACGACGTAATTATGGCCAAGCGTGAATTTGTCAGACATATCACAGGCTTTTGAGGTAGATGATATCTTCAGGTTTTGGGTGCATATCTGAGTGATCATCAAGTTGAAACGAATGGCGTTTTCAACCTGATTTCTCCCGGCTAGGCATACCGGTTATCGATTCATTTCATGGCCTCTACATCGCTTATTTTCCCTAACTCTTTCGGCGTTCGACACATTTGAATGGCGCAATATGATCCTCGAGATGATCTCTGTGAAGGTCTATAACAAATACGGAAATACCAGAGGTTATTGGGTGAGAGGAGTTAATGTGTCAAATGTCTTGTTTGAGGAGATTAGGCAGGGTTCCTCATTTCCTCGACTCCATCGACGAATTTTATTCCACTCATTACTTTATCCTTACATATGGTGATGATATGCTTTATTGCAAGGGTAAACCTAAGAGGGACGGCAAGCGTTTTGACAGGCTTAGATTATCGGCAAACAGGTTTGGTGATAATGAAACTATTGTTTGTTATCGAATAAATGGATTTCTGATATTTTGCTATCAGCAAAAAACAGGGCTGTTTTTCAACGAACCTCTTTCAATAGATAAAAAAGGGGAAAGACACAGTAAACCTGAATCTCGCCATATAGATAGCGGGCAAGCAGCGGGCAAACTCCATTTTTTCTATAAGCCATGAGCTTCTTCCTGCTTTCAGTTTTCAGCTAATTCGCCTCTCTTCCCCGTTTCCCCTTTCAATTCATTCTGGCTATCAGCCATCAGCTATGAGCTTCTTCCATCCCCGTTTCTTTTCTCCCCTTACGCCCTGCGCCTTGTTCCTTTCACTAATGCATGATCCCAGTTAGTAGCTTCGCTCCGTGCGAATCGAATAGTGCCGCCGCCCAGCATCACGCATGTTATCAAGGATCTTTCTTGACAAAGCTTTCTTTCTATTTTACCGTTTTTTTATGAGAAAGAATATAACCTACTGAATATTAAAAAAAAGGATTGCCCTATACATAAATGTTATCTGGAGGTCAAAATGCCGAAGATATTCCATACGCAAGATATGAAGTTTGAGAAGAGAGAGTCGCGCATACCTGTGTTTGAGTGGCATCAGGGTCCTCAAATGGGGGACCTCGTGAATTCGAAATATGTTCAATTTCGCATTCGCTCCTTGGATCCGGGCACATTTTCATTCCCCTACCATTTCCATCGGGCCTGCGAGGAATTGTTTGTGATCCTTTCCGGAGAGGCGACTCTCCGGTCACCGGAGGGATTTCAAAAGGTCGAGCAGGGAGACATCATTTTCTTCGAAGAGGGTCCTTCAGGCGCTCACCAGGTTTATAACCATGCTGATTTTCCTTGCGTTTATCTGGACCTCAGAACAACCTTCGGCATAGACGTGTGCGAATATCCCGACTCAGGAAAAATCAACATCCTTCCCTTTTTTGAGGTTTTCGAGAGTTCCTCGGAGGTGGATTATTATAAGGGAGAAGAGGAAGTGGCAGGGAAGTGGCCTAAGAAGATCATTCGGAAGCGGTCCGACAGCTCATAACCGGCTCAACCAGAGCGGGAGTAAGCGCGGTGCCTTTCTCGTTTATGGTTTGTGCCCTGGCGGGTTAGCCAGAACGTTCGAGATTAAGAGAGCTGCCTTCACGGCCGGGGGGAAGGATGTATCTAGGGAATCTGTTTGAAGAAAAACGCCGAGAGGTGCTTGAGGAGCTAATTACCGCTTACCCCCTTGGCGCGTTGACGACCGTTAGGCCGCATGGGGTTGAGGTTGATCATGTGCCCTTTCAACTTTATCCCGGCATCGGCCCCTGTGGTACTCTGAGATGTCACGTCGCGCGCAGCAATCCCCTGGGGCAGTCGCTGTCTGCCGATGAAGAGCTGCTGGTCGTATTCCAAGGGCCAAATGCCTATATTTCTCCTTCCTGGAGCCCGGGGCGCCAGCGCCACGGCAAGGTCGCGCCAAGCTGGAACTATGCCGTTGTCCACGCCTATGGCTTTGCTCGTCCGGTCGAAGATCGAGAATGGCTGAAGGCCTACCTTGACGATCTTGCAACAGCTCAGGAGGCGCATCGGCCGAATCCCTGGACTCTCTCAGGGGCACCTACCGAATTTGTTGATCAGCATTTAAAGCATATCGTCGGCATCGAGATCAGGCTCACGCGTATGGTGGGAAAGTGGTTTGTCAGCCAGCAACGGTCGCCATCCGATCGTGCAGGCGTGATCGAGGGGCTCCTTGAAGAGCAAACAGATGCGGCTCGGGCGGTGGCGCGAATGGTCGAGTCCCATGCACCGCAACCGGTGGCGCGTGTGAGGAATGATGACACGCCAAGCACGGCTCGGGGAAGACCTTTGGCAGAAGAAAAACCAAAGCCATGAACGTGTGCCATCAGTCGCTGCGGTCTCTAAACGGTTTCACCGGATCGCCGAACCGACAAATCCAGCGGACGCAAAAAGCCGTAAAAGGGGACATTGGTTCCGAAACAACTTATGAATAGACAAGCCTTTGTTTGGCTATTGTTAGGTCAGTAAACCACGCCTGAGGCGAGCAAGCGTTCCGGGCAATATTCAATGAAGGGCTTTGTCGCTATCACGGATACTGATTGGTTTGCCATTCTCTCCCAGCAGCCAGAGACAGGTGAGGTTAACTTCTTACCCAAACGTCTGCCATAATAATGGCGGATGGAGGTTTGGATATCTCATGGAGATCACAGCCTTACCAAAACCTGTTATATGAGAGTGATGCCATATAAATCATGCTTTTTGAAACCTGAGGTAGCTTTTCGCCTTGGCTGTTTCCAAGATTATCCGTCAAAAAAATAGTAATTCAATATAGCCAACTACGTTATATATTTCTCTTATTATGGTTCTTGTTTTAATTTTAATCAAAAGTTTATGAGTAATAAACAAATCTTGCCTGAACATCCTGCTGCAGTGGACCTGCGGGGGCTACGCCCCTTCCGGCCCCTGAGCAACGCTTCGGGCGGTACGTAAAAGGGGCAGCGTAATGAACGAGGAAAAGCTTAACGAGCTTGCGAGAACAAGAAAGTGGGCGCATCAGAAACTGATTGAGAAGGGTTCTAAGGTATATCAAGCCTTTACTCAAATGGAAGGTGCGACTTTCTCGGATGGCGTACTCAAGAAGAAAGACAAAGAGCTCATCGCAATCGGCATCTCGGTTTGTATCGATTGCGAGTCATGCATGCAGTGGCACATAGAACAGGCAGCAGATACGGGCGCAACCTATGATGAGGTTCTGGAAGCGGTCGAAGTAGGTATAGAAATGGGAGGCGGACCTGCGACGGTATCAGCCCGGTTTGCGCTGGAGGTTATGGAGGTTGTCTTCGCACAATGAGCATCGCTTAACCATTTACTCCAGCCGACGGCGGCGAGAAATTGCTGCCGCGGCCGAGTTTTCCCGATGGATGAGGGACGAGATGGAAGAATTGGATGCAGATGTTCAGCAGCGCCGCGAGACATTCGCCGGGTACGGCCTAGCCATGTACCACGCACAGTGTGTTGAGAAGAACCTCTCCATCCTTGTTTCCGGCGTCCTCAATAAGGAGTTCCTGCCAAGTAAATGTGGGCGTAGGTTCCAAACGACTTCAGTCGCTAATTCCAGATACCTTGCCTCCAGGCTCCATGACATTAAGATCTCATGAAAATCCCGCGCACCCTTAAACTCCTAAATTTATCCATTGCTTAAGACTATTCTTTGATTTCATATCCGATAGCCTTATAGCCGGCAAGCCGCCTTTTATACATTTTCGCAAGCACCGGTACGTCGGGGTCAACATAGTCGTATATTACAACTTCCTTTTTCATGTCATGCAGGCGATGAAGTCTCCCTGCATATTGAGAAAGGGTGCCTCTCCATGAAACCGGCAGTGCGAGAAATAGGGTATCTAAGCGTGCATCATCAAACCCTTCACCAAGATATCTACCCGTAGCGATGATTAACCTTTCCCCGCCCTCTGGAATGCTTTTCATTTCTTCTGCAATCTGTTGTCTCTCCCTTTGCCCCATACCTCCCTTTAGGACAATCAGATTTTTAACAAAATGAGAAAGACGATCATCCAAGAGCGCAAGGTGTTCTTTTCTTTCCGTTAATACAGGGGGGGATCGTTTTCTGGCTACGGCACTTATTACATCATCTATGATTAGATTATTTCGATTTTCGTCATTTGCTAACGCTGCATAAACCTCATGGATCGGAAGATCTTCAAGATCAGAATTTCTATCAAATTTAAAGCCAGTTTTGCGCACAATGACTTTATGCGTGAATGGTCTTGCTGCTGCCTGCCTTCTCTCATCGACACGATACCTGACCGGCCCGCATTGCATAAAGATAATCGGATGATGGCCGTCTTTTCGGATCACCGTGGCTGAAAGAGCGGTTATGTATTTCGCCGTGCATTGCCTGGCTACAATTTCAAAGCTTCTTGCTGATATGTGGTGACATTCATCCACGACAAGGTGGCCATACATCCCCACAATATCATCTACAACACCCTTCCTGCCGAGGCTTTGAATCAAGGCCACATCAATGATGCCTGAAGGTTTACGCTTCCCCCCACCGATTTGGCCGATATCCTTTGGAGCAAGCCCTTAAAAGGCGCTCAAGCGATCAATCCATTGATCGAGTAACTGCCTTCGATGAACCAATATGAGGGTATTCACCCCCCGCTCTGCAATTAGGTAAGCGGCAACTACGGTTTTGCCAAAGGCGGTGGTGGCTGACAGTACACCAATATCGTGACTGAGCATTGATATAGCGGCTTCTTTTTGATCCGGCCGCAAAACACCCTGGAAATCCAATGCTGTGGGATTGCCAGTTATCCGTCTATCAATGATTTTAGGTTCGATCCTTACATCGTTGAGCAGATCAAGAACCTCATCCAGACATCCTCTCGGCAAACCAATATGTTTCGGAAAATCCTCACAGCAGCCAATGATTCGAGGTTTATTATAGGTTGGGAGGCGCATCGCTTGTGCCTTATAAAATTCCGGGTTTTGAAAAGCGGCCAAACGCACTAAGCGGTTCAATAGCGCCGGTGGAAGCCCTCCCTTCTCAATATAAATCTGATTTCCCAAAACCAGTTCAATTTGATCTGGTAATGGACCAACTATGGGAGGCTCTTTTCTGCGTCTGGAAGGTGGGGCAGCCCAAGGTTCGTGATCTTCTTCCCCAGTAATAGCCTCTCTAACACCAATGACTCGACCTTGACGCTCAGCCTTGCAGACAATGGCCTCGACTTCACTCTGATTCATCCGACGGACTTGGGATAGAAAAGCCCACTGATCCGGGTGAGGAGTGAGATCCTCATCGAGAAAGACGCTATTTCCTCTCTCCCTGGGTTTCTTTTGAAGCGGAAGTGCAATTAAATTGCCAAATCCTCCCTTGGGCATCGTATCCTGGTTGGGAAACAGCCGGTCATAAGAATCGAGGCCCATTTCAGGGCGCTTCTCCATGGTCTCAGTCAAGAGAAAAGAGGCCATTTTGCGAGCCAATGCGGCTCCCAAAGGTTTTGAGAAGAAAATCCATATATGTCCGCCGTTGCCGGACCGCGAACGTTCAAGGTAGGAAGGCACATCATGTACTCTGCAGGTTTCAAGAAATGCGCTCGAATCATCCATCCATGAACCTTTGTCAAAATCAATAGCAATGAGCCAACAGGTTTCATCAGCCAACAGTGGATAGACTCCGATCGTGAAGGTATCCATTGATCTGCTTTCAGGGACCACACCAAGGAGATGATTTCGGATTACTTCATCTGTTAAGGGAAGAAACTCGCGACTGTCACAGTCCCCGCATTTAATGTTAGGCTTTTTACAAACCCCCTTTATCCATTCATTTCTACAGGCAGGTTGGTAGCCAGTCTTACCTGTTCCGCGGCTTTCAAATCTTTGCGGGTATACGTCCTCTCTTCCTTTGAAAAGGCCTCGGAAAAGAGAAATCTTTTCAGCTTCAGATGATTGGTTTGTTAGGAGGTTTCTACCATGTGACGAAGGGACTAAAGCTTTTTTAACAAGATCCTGTTCTTCCCGTAATTGTTTGATCCTTTCACGTAATGCCGATCTTTTGGCATCCAATTCGGTCAGCTCTTTTTGATCACTGATAATCTTTCGCTCTATTTCAGAATTGTTTTTCATTAAATTCACTTAAGAAACGATCAGTGTAATCATTGGCCGAAGCTCCCCGATTACGGTGTTAAAATCAGGAAGATCAGGAACCAAGTGACCGAGCCACTGTTCCCAAGTTTTTTCGATGTAAGCAAGCATGCTGTGTTCAAAGAAATCATCGGGGCCGTTAAATGACACATGTCGGATGGCGCACTTGGCGCGAAGAAAAGAGGAGAAGTCAGAAAGGTCTAGTTGCTGTTGATACGCGCTGAGAACACGCCAAAGATCGTAGTAGTCCCGTGCCCTGGACCGACTCCAACCCCGTTCATGAAGCTCTTCCACATGCTGTAAAATCGCGCGGAGCTTTTCTGCCACGATCTCTTCAAGAGCGTACACCTGGACCTGTGCTTCAAGCGGTTCGCCATACCCATGAATGATCGATCGTATCTGCACGGGTTTGAGGATTTTTTCGTCCACTGCCGTTTCGATCATAACCCGAGTTTGTGGTGTATGCTGCCAGGGGAATTGAACGCGAATCGTGAATGCCTCTTGTCCCCCGGGATGCGGCTCACGCTCTGTGTAGCGCTCACACACGATTTCAACGGGTGCGTATTCGTCGAGCAAGCTCACCGTCCTATCACAGGCTTCCCTCATAGCCTCTTCCATTCTTTCACCGGTAGGAACATCTCCTATTCCTGAGAAGTCAAGATCCTCGGAGAAGCGATAGTTGCCAAAAAAACACTTTTTCAATGCGGTGCCGCCTTTAAAGACCAGGGTGTCCCGAAGCGCTTCAACCTCACTGACCCCGGCCAGAAGCCACGAGAGGACGTAATCTCTCTCAAGGATTTCCCACGGAAGCCCTAAGCGCTTCCGTGCCTCCTGCAAGCGGTTGCGGAGCGGCTTCATGGTTTAAGCTTTCCAGGTAGATTTTCCTGGATCATCCAGCGACGGTTGCAGGGCCCCTTTCGAGGACCGGTCGGATCGAGCTTCCGGTAGCCCTTAATGGCAAGCCCTAAAAGAGGTTCCAGATAGGTCGGATCAACACCCTGCGATTCGAGTACCCAACCAAGACGCTTGGCTGTTGCGCTATCAAGCCTGCACGCGTACTCGATAATCTTCTTTACATTGAGCTTCTCCCCTCGTGCCCTGAATGCGTGAAGGACCTCTGCAAAGTCGCCGCAGTAGTGGGGCATGGAAAGACCGTCAAGCAACGTTCTCTCGGGATCGGTGACTCTCACACGCGCTTCACCAATCCATTCCTTCTCTACGCCGAAATATCTCTCGGTCTTGACCTGGACAAATTGGTAGACCGTATCTCCAACCGGGTAGCCGTTACGTATTCGCTTGACCGTGGTACTGTGCACCCTCGGTACGGAGGCGTCCGTGGTTGTAAGCACGAATACCTTCCTGGGGACTTGCTCGGTCAAACCATGATGGTGCAAGGCAGACCAGTGGCTAATCGCTGCCGGGCTGACTAGGGCCATGGCGATCTCAAACTCATGGGCGGGCGTAACCCCTGGAACTAAGGCATATAAGGCATAAAGCCCCCGACGCAGAGAGACGATCCATCCATTTTGACGCAGGTGGTAGAGTGCTTCCGGAAGGTAGGTCTCCTTGAGGCCTACCTCGGGGGCGAGTTCTCGGGCCCGCTCTATAGAAAAGATGCGATCCCCTTCGGCTGCGATTCTCCGTATAAGTTCTATGCCTACTTGGGTTTTCTTTAGATTATGTCTTGCAATCATTGGAAAATAGCCAATCTTTGCTACTTAAAAAGTAACATAGTTACTAGCTATTTTATGTTAAAGATTGGAAAATGTCAAATCTTCGCCATATAAAAGCAAAATATTCACGCCAAGGACGGGCTTTAGTTAGGCGCGTGCAAAGAAAAAAGGCAGAAAGCAAAAAAAGGCGTCGTTTCCAAAACGATCTACTCAGATTTTTAGAGGCGACCATCGGCAAATCGGTACCTGCATAATTATAGCATTTCAATCACACTGTATTGCCGATACCTTGCCATGACCTGCACCCTGAAAGTGCCCCCTATCATTTCAGGTATGGTTTGGATATCGCGTGAATTCAAGGGGATAAAAACCTCGGCAAGAGGGGCAAATGCGGTGGCTGGTTGAGATAGTAGAGATGAAATATGAACTAGTAATCCACTTTATTTGGCGTCTGCTAATTTTTTTTAATTTAAAGATTCACAACCATCGCAAGAGAACTTTGACGCTAAGGATTGATTTCAATACACTCAATCCTTTCAATTAGCGCATGAGAATGGTACAAGGAGGATCTGGTTTTGTTTCGCGATGGACGTTGCCTTGTCCATCCACTGTGCACATGCGGCTGCTAGGTAAGGAGTGGGATATGAAAGGGAGACTCATACTGGGTTTGTGGTGGTCGGCATTCATTCTTGTTGTCTGTCCGGTTGGTAGCGTAAAGGCTCAGGATGCCCAGGCCTTAGTGGAGGATAGTTTTAATTATTTTAGAGGGAAGACCTCAATATCCACAGTGAGCATGACCATCCATCGCCCGGACTGGGAACGGACCATGACCATCAGGGCCTGGACCAAGGGCGAGGATGAGAGCATTTTTTGGATCACCTCTCCTCCAAAGGATTACGGCAACGGCACCCTCAAGAAGGGGGATCAGATGTGGCTCTACAACCCAAAGGTTAACCGCGTGATCAAGATCCCGCCCTCAATGATGTCTCAGTCATGGATGGGGTCGGATTTCTCAAACAACGACCTCTCCAAAACCAGTAGCCTCCTTGAGGATTATCATCACACCATTATCGGTACCGAGGCCCATGACGGCAAAAAGGTCTTCGTTGTCAAGTCCATGCCAAAGCTGCAAGCACCGGTCATTTGGGGTATGCAAAAGCTTAGAATCAGGGAAGACCTCATCTTCTTAAGCCAGGAGTTCTATGATGAGGAGCTCCAGTTGGTCAAGGCCATGACCGGCTTTGAGATCCAGATGATGGGAGATAAACTGTTTCCCAGGGTGTGGAAGATGCAGAAGGCAGACGCGGAGGATGAGTATACCCTGCTGGAATACAAGGAGATTACCTTTGATAAAGAGCTCCCGGATGAACTCTTTACTATCTCTTCGTTAAAGAGGCCCAGAAGGTAGACGATCATGTCCATAGATATACGGATGGCGTGGCGAAATATCTGGCGAAATCCCAGGCG
>Ga0307434_1000897_pt1 | contig 17528 bp, 24 predicted proteins | sample SalMarWE160220MG_FD_202156 | JGI IMG/M metagenome (GOLD analysis project Ga0307434, IMG submission 202156) | Salt marsh sediment microbial communities from the Plum Island Ecosystem LTER, Massachusetts, United States - WE1603-220 | ecosystem: Environmental > Aquatic > Marine > Intertidal zone >... | reverse complement strand
CCCCCATACGCCCGTACCCCACACATTCGTACTCGACCCCGTGTCAATATCATACTCAAACTCATTATCATCACCGAGTCCGGCATACAGTTTCATGTTGACCGTTCCAATACTCTGCGCCAGATCCACCTTCAGCCTGTCGAACATTTTTTCAAGATTCGGTTGATCCATGACATAATATTTAGAATGAAACTCTGTCGTAACATCCGTACTTTCATCCTGTGTGCCCGTCTCCATTTTTCTCAGATATCCGGCGTTGCTGTCGCACAGATATAGTGTGTTATCATCTCCCGGCCCGCCGTACACGATGTAATTGTTTATATTCCTGCTGTCATTCAACCACCATGCGCGCTTGCCCGTGAGTTTGAATTGGGTAACATCAAATATCAGTTCCTTGTTGTTATATGTCGCCGTAGGAAACGACAGCCTGTAATAACCATTATAATATGTTGCACTTGCATTCTTCCTGTACCCAATCGGTATCTGAGCCAGCCACGGCTTTATATTGTCGCCTATCGGTGTAATTGTCTGCCCGTCAAAAAAGTATACGTTGTCGATACTCAGGAAGATATGCCCGAAGATCACATCCGCAACGCTGTACGGCGCATAACAGCCGACCGCCTTCTCGTCCCTGTGCTGAAACCAGTTAAACAGGTTGTCGCCGCGTAGAACCCAGATACTGTCCTGCTTATAGACGGTGAGATTGTCATTCAGTGAAACAAGCTGTCTTATCGGATCGCCGTCCTTGTACCCTACGTTGAACGCCTCACCGTTTCCTGCAGACCAGCTCGTATCGTCATCATAGGCTGTACATTCGAGATATCCTTCCGGCATATCTCCACCCGCAGCAAACAGCCTGTCCTTATGATGACACACATACTGCGGCTTGGAAGTCAGTCCCGCAATATCGTCTATACTCCATCCACCGCTGTATGTAATCTTCTGTAAAACTTGATTACCGGAGGCGGAATAAAGAGCGTCTTTCCATACCGCAAGATGTATATAAGAACCCGTTGCTATTTGAGTACCGGCTTTGGTTATCTCCTGGAATATATCCGAACCGTCAAGATAATAATGCTTCACATAATCGGAGCCGTCATCGATTGCGCATATCGTTGTTTTGGTAGGCGAGGCTGCCCTGTAAAACCGGATACCGTTCTCAATATGATCGCCCTCTTCAGGATCGTTTATTTCCAGCGTCCCGGCCCGTTTCCTCAACGAGTCATTTTTCCAGTAAATATTTTTCGTGCCGTCAAACGAGGACGGATTTGCATAACACTCATTTTCTTCAATCAGATGGGGCGGTTTGCTTATATTTATCCCACCTGAAAAATCGTAAGTGTTTGAAAGTTTTGCATTTCTCATCATAACAAATACGTATCCTGGTCAACCGGATCACGAGTATCTGTATCAAGATCACCCATTTCAGGCCATCCTTGATCAAAGTAGTCTTTCGTTTCCTGCTCGATTGCGAATCCGGTAATTTCACTGAAAGCACTCGCAAAATCTTTTCTTCTCGTGTCGTCTCCTTCAAGTCCGCATACATAACAGGCATAATACACAAGAGCCATCTGGTACTTTTTCGGTAGATACGGTTCGTTAGCGTCTGCTGTCATAACCCCGCCTATGCTGTTGTAATAAATAGTCAGAGTGTCTCCGCCTGCCACGGTTCCCCAGAGGCCGATTTTATTGCTGTTCCGTGTGTAGTATTTCCTCGGTGTCCCGGTGTATGTTCCTTTTGATTCTGCATACGCCATTTTCGTCAGTTTACCACTACCGAGATAAACGGCTGTTTCTTCTCCAAAATCGCTCGGGAGGTCGTACTCGGTTACACCCGCATCTGTCGTTATACTCGTATCGGCTTCCTCGTAACAGGCAAGACGCGAGCACAGGAGCCGTTCGGCATAGTTAAGACGTTTTTCAACCTGTGCCTCGCTGTACTTCGTCTTGCCGGTATCACGCATCAGTGAGAATACTTCAGTTTTCAAATCGCCGAGGTTCATGCTGCCCCCTATTCTTTATAATGCCCCTGAGCCGTTACGTACATTACAGCTATTCCGTTCAGGTTATCGTTAATATCAACCTCGATGTATTCTCCCAGGGGTCCCGAAACAGCTATCTCCTGCCCCATGCCTTCGGCAATATCAAAGACTACCTGTAAAGTATCGTTTGTACCGGCCTGTATTTCACACAATCCCAATGCGCACAATTCAAGGTTTGTCTTTATCGGGCCGACAAGTTTCTTTTTGACCGTGCCGTCATAGTTACAAACGTTGATATTGAGCCCGGTGGTCAATGCTGTTATATTTCCGAACTTCGCAGCATCGGTACAATCGTCATCCGATACCGCTACGATGATCTTTCGGATATATGCTGTCTTTGTCAACCCGGGCCATACCATGTAATTCGCCGCCGCAACGTTCTGCCCTATGTTGGTTATGACCGTAGCCGATCCCTCGGTATCCTTGACAAACGAAGCCCATCCCGTATCGACATCAGCCGTATCGGTAGCGTTACCCTTGCGTTTGTTCTCGATGGTCAGCGCAGCCGTAGCAACAGACAGGGTCGCAAGGTATTTAGTTACTGCGTTTATCGCCGTCTCGGTTTTGGTAGCAACGTCAGCCGCAGCCTCATCTTCATCAATAGTCACCGGTATCGAGACATTCGTGCTGGGGTCTACTCCGGTGGTTATGCCAACGTCAAACACACCGCCGACATCTCCGTCAGCCGCATTGGTCGGGTTTCCTTTGGTCGGATGTGTTACAGTAACCTTGTGATCGTTTGCATCAGTCCCCTGCTCTGCCGACCATGCTGTCGGAAAAGCCGCTGTCATTGCCGCGGCAACCGCTGTATCGGTATCATCCTCGGCAACGTCTATTGTCAGCAACAGGGTAACGGCTGCAAGTCCGCCAATTGCGTCAACGCCGGCAGTCTGTACGGTATAAACTGTTCCTGCGGGCACATCGCCGTTGACTGCGGTTGTGCAGTCTCCGGTTGTCTGGTTGGTCAATACGAACGAAGGATCGCTTCCCGGGGTCGTGGTAGCAAACGCAAACCCGGTAGAAGTCATATCCGGCCATACCACACCGTCTTTTGCTTCATTGCACATTCCTTTATAGGTATGCGTCATGGTGACTACGGCACCTACATTGCCAGCTCCTGTTCCGTCTAAAGCATTTATAACCGCTGCTATGGCCGCTGCCACCTGTGTTGCAGTGGCATCCTCGGCAAAAGCAACCTCTGCGGCCGTCATACCCGATATCGCCGGATCAGTGCCTGCCGCACCCACATTGAGCCAGCAGTAATACGGTGTCTGCTCTTTAATGCCTGTGCCGCTTACTCCGGGGATAGCGAAAGTAAAATAAGTATTGTTCAAATTGCTCGAAACATCGGCCACTGCTGTTATCGTGGTGATCTGTGCAACCGAATGAGTTGTATTGTGTTTATGTGAAGCTGAGAACAGAGTAGGATGTTTCTCGTTAATCATCTGGACAACCAGACTAACGATTTTGTGTGCCGAGTCTCCCGTAGTATAAGGCACCCTGATACCGTACTCTGTTCCTATCGCTCCGGGGTTAGGGTCTACAGAATCGGCATCCAATGCAAACCAGACATAATACTGCTGGTCTGCACCCGTATAGATACTGAAATACGTGCCTTCGAGATTTCCCGCTGTGTCCTTAACCAATTTTATCAAAGTGATCTCGAACTCACCGAGTTTCGGATCATACCCTGCTCCATCAACCGTAAAGTAACCGTAATAATTATCTTCATCGGTTGACGGTCCATCGTTGATTATAAAGTACGTTGACTTTAAGTCAGCGCCGTCATCGGCACGGTTGGTTATTAGTGTAACTTCCTGTTCTCCATCGGTGGGATCGGCCTCATCGCCGTCTATCTTATAAAAAGGCTGATAGGTTACTTCGGCTCCATCCTCATCAAGTACCGAGAACACAAACGATTTTCCCGCAAGGCTTTTAGATGAATCGGCCTCGCAGGTAACTGTTGATTTTTCACCAACTTCGTCAGTGAAATATTCGATAAGAGCGTTTTCTGGATTCATTGATTTACCCCTCTTTTACCTTTTAAAATAGGGGCGGCCGAAGCCGCCCCTTGATTTTTATGCTACTCCTGTAATACCTGTCATCTGTCCCTGTTTGTAAACATTCGTGCAAAGCAAGTTGCCGTACCATCGAGTATGCGCGGTTTTTGTATCCGAATTCACCGGTGAGGAGAACGGGATAAACTTGAAGTTCATACCCCCGAGAATCCAGACCTTCAGATACCTTTCGTTGAAAAGGTAAAGGGCTTCCGCCGTGCAGTGTGAATCATGCACAATCGGCTTACCGTGGAGGGTGATGTTCTCGAAACCGAGATTCGCCATTTTCTTGTCCTCATACCGCTTGTTTTTCTCGATAAGAGTTGCCTCGATGCCATCCCAAATATCGCTGGTAGTGACAATAAGGGTCGGTGTATCCTGGTCGATAGAACAGGCACTCCAGTCAGTCTGGAGCTTTGCAAGGGTAAGGTCTCCATTAACAGCCGTAGGCCCTGCCCCGCCGTTGCTCTTCCACTCGGCGAAATCGTTAGGACAAAGACCCGCATATGTCGTTGCACCGGAGGCGGCAAAAACACCACCCACACCGTCTATCTTCGTGTTGGCCTGTGCTGCAAAGAAACCAGTCACGATGAGGTCTGCAAGCGACTTATACGAGTTCTTCGTTCTTGCGGTAACAAGATCGATAATCTTGCCGGCGCCCTTATTCATAGCTTCGTCAACACCCGTGATTGTGATTGCACTGTTATACTGCCTCACGGGGAGGCGGGCTTTCGTAGCGATTTCTACGTTCGCAATGGTGAGAGCAGTTGCGCCCGCATAGGACTCGGCGTTGGTATTCTTCGCATATTCGATTGGTGCTTCGATAAACTCGCCACCATCCCACTTCTTCGGTTTCTTGAAAAAGCGGTTATGGATGACATTGCTCATAAAAATGTTGTCATACAAAACAGGGATGACTTTGTTACGACAGAAGGTATTTATTTCATCGTAAGTCATCGTCTTATCTCCTTATTCGTTGATAAGACCTTGTTCCTCCTTAAACCCTTCTGTAAGATCGTCCAATACTTCGTCAAGATTCTCGTCTGTCACGCTTTCAACCACGGTATGAGGAGTAACGTTCCCCGATGCTCCTGTTCCCTGTGAAAGAGCCGCACCCGTTTTCGCCTTCTCGGCAAGAACGTTCCTGCCGTGATTTGCGAGATAGATTAGATTATACAAGTCTTTCTCGCTCGGTTCCTCGGGGAGAAGCTCGTCCATGAGTTTTGCAATTGCATTGGAATCGAAATCGTCATACTCGCCCTTGAGCGTATTAAAAGCTGTTTCTCTTGCTCTCATACGCTCGCCGTCATCGGTCACGCCTTTTATTTCCTGAATCTGTTTTTGCAACTCCTGAATCGTACTTGTGAGCTGCTGAACCATAGGATCCATAAAAGGCTGCGGAGGCTGCCCGTATTGAGCCTGCCCTGCCTGCGGATTGTTCATTCCATACCCTCCTTGCTGTTTTTGAACATAATTCTGAACGTACGAAGCCAGGTCTTGATGAGTGTTCAGGTATTGAACCATCGCATCGTGTTCCTGAAGCTGTCTTTCGACCGAGGCTTTGTAATCATCCATTTCTTTCTGTTTTGCCGCAAGCTCCTGTGACCTCTGAGTGTTGGCCGCCGTGAAATTCTGAGAATTCTGATACGCATCGTAGACCTTGCCGAAGTGTTCGGGAGTAAGGTCATTGAAACTGATTTTCTCTCCATCGATGTCATAGGAAACGCCGCCCGGTTGGTTCCCTCCTTCATCTGAGAAAAGCTGTAAATCAAACTTCGGTAAATTCATCTGGTACTCCTTTCAGACACCGCCAGGCGGTTGGTCTGTATATATTGACACGCCTCACGGCGTTGGTCTCTGTATTGCCTGCTGAATAATCTGTACAAGCTCTTCAGGCGTAACGCCCGCAGCCTGCGCCATTTCCTGCACGTTCGCACCTAATGCCGGCACACCCGGTGCTACTTCCGGCATTCCCGGAGGTTCGCCTTGTGGCATTCCCTGCGGCATTCCCGGAGGCATACCCTGCGGTCCCGCTTGCGGTCCCGGTTGCGGCATAGGTGGCTGTATATTCATACTAAGAATCTTTTCCCTGTTCGGAAACTCAAGTGTATCGAGAACGATTCTCGCGACTTCCTTCTGCACAGGATCGGGCGAAACCGCTCTTTCGAGTACGCCTTCTTTTAACAGATTGAATACAAGCGTTGCCCTGCTCTGTTTGTCCTGTGGCAATGCCGCGGATGAATCGATGCTCACTTCATATTCTTCCTTTAGCTCTTCGGGCTTTACCGTAAAGCTCTCGGCCATAGTGTTTTGATCCGAGCCGATATTGATTTTCCGTTCCTCGGTATAAAATTGCTGTATAAGTGAGCCTGCCTGATAGGCGTATTCTTTGTACGAATCCTCGAACAGTTTGACTGAAAGCCCTATTCGCGAACTTCCGGCTTCATACAACCTTTCAATACCCCGCGCCGTTCTCTGCCTTACGTCACCGCGTCCTTGCATCACGTCACCTATACCCGTGACTCTCTCGATCATCAGAACATAGGCTTGTACTTCATTGTACAGATACTGCGGTATCTGGGGAACCTCATCCGGCGCAAGGAGTCCCGGAGGCATAACTTTTATCAATCCGGGTTTCAGGCCGTATTTTCTCAGATTATTGATTGCCTTTTTCCCGGCTTTCGGGTCAACGCTCCAACCGAGATTGGCACATTTGTTCGCAATATCCTCTAATTGCTGCAACCTGTGATTCAACGTATCGTTCAACGGTATTACCTGCTCGATATCGCCCATTCCCCAGAACTCATTCGGTATAAGGTTGCTCACAAACTTTATATAAGGCGGTTTCCCGTGTTTATACTTATACGGCTTCACTTTTAGAACGAGTTGATCATTCAGAATCGTTACAATCATCCCGAGAGGGTATTTCTCGCGGTCGCTTTCATCTGCCGAAATCCAATACTCTTTCACATACGCCCGCTCTGAAACGATTTTGTCTGTATCGGTATCACTGACAATCACCCTCGGCGTTCTATCCTGCCATTTACGATCCTCATAAAGATATTCGCATATACTTAAATCAGATTTGATTACATTTGCAAACTGCGGGTAATTCTTTTTCAGTGTCGAGACGGGGAAGATATCCGCATGACATACGTATCTGGACGTATCGAACCCGGTAGCAAGGGGATCGGGAAACATCTTGAAAATATCAACGGGCACGGCAAAAATATCGCCTTGCATATTTCCGTTTTTCTCGGGGCCCGTACGCTCATCGAAACCAATTTTCATAAACCCGGCATCGAATATTTCCGAGCTTTCCACAATAGACACGAGCTTTTCACGCATCTTGTTCCTGTTATATAGATACTTGCCGACAATCTTCGAGAGTTTCGCGGCTCCCTTTTCGGTAACTCCGCCTTTATCATACGCATTGAACGTCACGGTCGGATTGCTCTGCAGGATGATCGGCGTTTTTACCTGTGTCGTTATCCAGCAATAATTAACCCTCGTGCTCGATTTATACCGGGGACGCTTCTGAGAAATCTTTATATTAATCCACTGATTATAGAGTTCTTTCCACTTTTTCCGCCGTTCCTCGAGGGCCTTGTTGGCTTCATCGAACATCTCATTACAACGTTTCAGGATATCTCTCTGCTCGTCATCCATATACTCGTTGTATTCATTTCCCTTGAAAATTTTCATGCTCGTGGTTGCAACCCCCGCTTTTCAAGTTCCTGTTTCTTCTGCCTTCTCGATTCGATATGAACAGGTCTTGTGTCTATCATGTCGTCCCAATATTCTTTGAAAATATGCGGCACAGCCGTTGATATTTCTTTCACCATGTCATTCCCGCAATCCGGGCACTTCGTCTGATGTCTCATTGATATCGGTCTGAATATGGCCGCCCTCATTCCGCACTTCGGGCACCGGTAACTGTACAGTGGCACTTTTTAACTCCTCTCTCAGTTCGTTAATAGAACCGATAAGTCTGCTCCTCGCGGCACGCTCAGCCTTTATGGCTCCGTCCATCCATTCGTACATGGTTCTGACAATCTCAGCGAGCCGGAGCACGTCACGTTGTGGATTGATGCTCGCCGCCACCTGGACGTTGTCGATTATGCCGTTATCAGTAAATATCTCATGCAACGCGTCTCTAATTTCCTGTACCTGCATTTTTTTTAGTCTTCATCCTTTTCTTTTAATTTCTTCCCGCACCAGGGACAGTATACAAATTTCTTTGCATCATAAACCATTCGATGATTGATACCCATAAATATAAAAGCATTGATTTTCTTAATACCAGATTGCCAATCCTCGCAATCACAATATGTAGTTTTCATTCCCTTTCCCTAGTAATCCAAATAACTGTATTCTGCTTCTGATTCGATAACTGCTTCAAAAGAGAACGGATCGCTCTCCTCTTCCTGCATCTCCGCAACATCGTATCCCGAGCTCTCCATGATTACGTCCGGCAAGTACCCGAGACAGTCCGCATGGTCTATAAGCACCGTGCCACCGTAATCGAGCAACTGGCTTTTCAATGATTCACAGCCTGCGGTACGAATGTGCATAACACCGCGCTCGAACATCGGCCCCAACCGCTTTATACGCAAATCCTTGTTTCTCGAATGGGGTTCAAGTTCAACAACCTCGAAATACAGATTATTCGTAATCTGCTCTCTCTCGATCCACTGCTTGAGAGACTTCTGAAACGCCACTGTCTCTATTGCAACAACAACATCCATAATCCGGCAATATTTCAGATACTCATAGAAAATCGCATCGACAATCGTCTGTATCTGCGATGTCCGAAACCCTTTGCTCCGGTAAACCCACAGGTGATTATCCTCACTCTGGCCTATCGTTTGAACGACCGATTCACATGATCGCCGCGCTTCTGATATCGCCGGGTCACACATTATGTAAGCCCTGCTCCACGGTTTATCTTCCGGGATATCGGTAAAGTCTTTGATCCAGCGTTCCCTGACGATAACATCTTCTTCAGACATTACCCGGTTCTTATACTGCTTGTAGTAGAACGAAGTCCCGAGTTCTTTCTTGATCTTGCTCAGTATTTTAAAATTGAATTTCTCCGGGAATATTACATGCCCGTTTTCGATATCTTCCCGTCTGATATATCTCAGCTTCCCGGGCGGAACCTGTACAAGACCGTGTGTTATATCAACACCGTCCTTGATAAGTTCGGCGTATTTATCTTCACGCATCCATCTTGTGCCAAGCCATATTCTCAGACCCCCGGGTTCAAGAACCGCAAGAAACGCATTGCATTTATCTTTCGTTTTCGTGATAAGATCAAGTGTTGCAGTATTCTTGCTATCGTGAACATCATCGAATATGATGATTTCGCAATGCTGCCCGACATTCCCACTCAGAACGCCAAGTCCCTCAACCGTGGCACCCGCAACGACACACGTCCGTTTCACGTTGAACATATTCTCGCGCCATGAATCACTCTGGCCGTCCGGATCCTGATACAATATTTCGCCAAATAACGAAATGAGACGCGGATTTTTCAACTGCTGCTTGATCTCGGTAACTATTTCCACGGCCTTTTTGTACGCATAGCTTACAATCTTTATCCGCACATTCTGGTTGTTCAGGATAAACTGGATCGTCTTGCCGACTGCTATCAAAGAGCTTTTCAGGTGACCTCTCGGGATGAGCACCAATATATCTTCTTTAACCTTCAGGGCATCGGCAATGGGATCGTGAAGGTCATCGTTCAAGTCCCTGTACCCGAGATACTCCCGGCACAGATACATTAAATCTTTCTGGCACCGCTCCCGCTCGGAAAGAAACCACATCTGTGCAAGCTCATCTTTCGAGAGTGCTTTCAGTGCGTCTTTCGATATCTCCATCAACTCGCATCCGCCGGAACGTATTCACCCTCCGAGTTCGAAACCTTCGGCCTGTCCCGGGAATCAAATATCCTCTCGATCAAGTCCTCTTTTGTCATTCCGTCCGGTACAGTCATGTTATAAATATTCGTTTGCTCAGCCTTCTTTACCTCCAATTTTTTCGGCTCGGGGCTATGCAAAAGAATCGCCATCCTCAAAAACTTCGAAGCCTCTCTTTTATCCGAATCATCAATGAATTCCTTCAGCCTCTTCATCAGCCAGTCCATCGTTATTCCGTGCAGATCCATGTAATCCGAAGGCCGTAACCCGTTCTCAAGTGAGGCAACGTGAATCAGCAAGTTAAACCGATTTTCCAGCGTGGGGTTTTTCTGATACAGCTTCACAACTCCGTCCGCGGGAAACTCGGATGAGAATATCCTGATCTTCAAGTTCTCCAAATCCACCGGCAAAAGAACCGGGATGTTCTCTTTCTTCAGGGGAGCTCCTACCATCCTTTTCTCCCTATAACGAAGAGTCCTTTGACTGTTTATATCGCGTACTAAGGAGGAGGGGCTTGTACAGGTCGCGGCGGGGGCCTTGCCCATTTCGCCTTTTCCCTTTTCCCTTACTTTCTTTGCATTGTCAATGATCTTGACTTCACCCGTGATTAGCTTGTCTTGAATATCTTTGAGTTCAGCCTGATATCGTCTGATATACTTCAGCAATCGTATGCGCTGCTGCTCCTGCTGAATAACTTTGTCTGTCTCTTCATTCAATCTCTTTCTCCTCAGAACCCAGAACAAACACATCGTTCAGGGGATTTGGTTTTTCCTTGCCCATGCGCAAAGTAGCTGTTCTCTCCTGCTCTTTTTGTTTTTGCTTGCTTAACATATATCCAATTGCTATACCGATAATCAATGTTACAATCGGTAAATATTCATACATTGTTTTTAGCCTCTCGCTTGAAGCCTCATATTGAATGAGGATATCCCCATTACTATATTTCTATAATTGTCTATATATAGTTATATTAGTTATCTACTTCACCGATCCTTTCTTTTGATTTTTCTTTCCCTACGATCCTTTAAATGATTGTTTGTTTCCAGATTTACAGATGATTGATGTATATGGTGGTAATAGAATACCTGCTATCACGGCCTCAAGCGTAAATTCTGCCGTTTTCACTACTCTACTCATACTATACATATCGTTCAACGTAATTCTGAGTTTATATCGGCCTGGACGCAATCTAAAGTATTCCGGTTTTACTACTACTAATCCATACTTTTCTTTCCTATTCTCATAAATCTTTGACAATCCTTTTGTTTCTGTAATGATTTCATCGTTTTTATTCAGTAAAACGGCATCTATAATGATATATACTGTTTCCCGGTTATTCACATCGGTCCGGATCGTTGCATTATCATATTCGTAATACAATACAACAAATTCCGTAATGAGATATTTACTATCATGTTTCGGCCAATAATCCTGATATCCCACTTGCTCGGCATCGACATAAACTGTTTTCATTATTTTGATATTTGAAGTGTCTCTTTCAGGAAGGGAAACGCAACCATCAAAAAATATTAATATTATTACTGCTATAATTATCAAACTTGTTACAACAGTTAAACTTATTGTGCGTAACATCGGTCAATCCTTATAAAACCTTACTACTTCATAACTACATTATAATATACGAATATTCTTATGTCAAGCAATTCTTTCTATTAGGTTATTTAACTGCTGTATCATTATAACTCATTTATAACTCTATATATTCCTTGACTTACAATCTTTATAGTGTCATATCGATACACTTCTACTCTGTCTTATACATTTATGTATCGTTATGACACATATAAGGTATATCTTATATAGACTGACATAAATATATTTATCAATGCTCTAATTCCCTCTAATTCGTGATTTAAAGAATTAAGATTATCTGTATATGTATTGTTATGGCATGTTATATGCACCTATATAAGTAGTTCTTTTAAATATCCTACAGGAGGAAATAAAATGAACACGAAGCAAATTATCGCAAAGCAGAAACTTGATGAGCTGAATGACAAAAAACATTATTGCAGTCAATGCGGCAAAGACTTGGGTTTTGAATGGTTCCTAGGCAGTGTATGTCTCGAATGTTGTCATAAAAATCATCGTAAAGTATGCGGCAAATAATCTTTATCGGTCTATCGGTAAAGCCGTGGCATCCAATTGCAATAGACCGAAAGTAGTAAAAATCTTATAGGAGGTGTCACAATGGAAACAGAAACTATCGAGACAAAAGAAGTAAAAAAAGTAGAAACAGAAAAAATCATCATCTCGCAAGCTGATCTTGACTTGAATGCTTTTTGTGAAATTGAAAACAAAAGGAATCTGAATCATGTCCGGGTAACACAAAAGTTTTCTGAAGCATCGGACGGTAAGATGATGGTAAGAATTACAGAATGTGAAACAAAGGCCGATGATTACCCTCAAATTGAAGAAGGTACAGGTGTAAAGGAAGTTTTAATTCCCTCTGAAACTGCTCGCAAAACAAAACTTCCGAAATCTCACATCTCCCCGATTGATAGAAAAGCCTGTCTCTCGCGAACATCTGACGATACGGTTTTTATGTCATTCACCGACCTGGAAAACAAATCATCGGTATCAATCCCTTATGAAGAGGAGATCCACTGGCCGGATACTGATAGGGTTTTTCCGGAAAAAACAGACTATCAACATCTTGCCGTTGATGCTCGATTACTCGACAAACTTTGTAAGTACGTTATAAAACATCATAACGATTACGATTCTGTCCCCTCACTGCATATCTATTTTCACAGAACAAAAAGCGACCAGGTTGTTGAATTCAATTTTGATATGCAGAAAAATCGTAATGGTGCAGCTCTATTGATGCCCTTGAATATTGACAAGGAATAACAGCCCTGCATGGTGCATGCTCCTGTTCGATTCGGGAGCAGGGCAAATCTTATTTTGAGGAGGTTACACAGTGACAGAAAAGGAAATAAAAGAACACATGAGGAGTTTCAGAAAAGGGGTTGATATTATCTATGCTGGGAAATCACCTGCGACTAAAAAGGCGTTAATGCAAATGGAAAGAGACCGTCTAAAGGAGGAAATAAAATGAGCGCTTATATCGTAGAGGATGAAACGATTAACAAAATTGTGGAAGGGATTCGGCATGCCGTCAAGTATGGTGATGGTTTTAAATCCCTACAGTTGCAGCCAGGCTTTATTTATAAAGCGGGTGCGGCGGATTATCAATCTTTTGGAGAATTGCTGTTTACAATGAATGTAGAGGCCATAGAACAACGATACGGAAAAGGAGAGGCGGAAAGTTTTAGACCGCTAAATTATGAATATCATTGTGTTTATCCGCCAACAGCCATTAGATTCTATCGTGTATTGTCTTGTTACCTGTATCAATGTTTAGAAGGAAATGTCCCAGAAACACCACTGTACAAAATTATGTATGATGTACAGGTGCAATTAGCAATGCTAATTGTACAATCACTCCCAGAATATGACAAGATTCCCTGGGGATAGACATCGATCTGACGATTCCAAAAGGATGAAACCGGTCGAAAGACCGGTCACCGATTAAATCTTATATGGAGGTGGAACAATGTTATCATTAAAAGATTTATACAATCCGAATGGTATCACTGCTATTCAGTTAAGTAATGGTACTATAATCGAATTAGCGGAAAGACAAGGATTCCAAGAATATCCTAAATCAATCGAATTATGGGAAATGTACAACAACCGATTAATGCGCGTACAAAGGTGGCTCAGCAAATCTATTTTATGTACTTATAAATAATCGATTGAAAATGTTTCGACAATTATAACACAGGAGGCATCATCTATGGAGAAGTTACTCACTACTGAGGATATCGGGAAGGTATTGAAAATATCGCCACGATCTGTCACGCTATTACTTCATCGGGAAAAGCTCGGCCACAAGATCGGGCGGCGGTTGTTTGTCACCGAAAAGGAGTTCAATCTCTTTTTGGAAAAGACTCGACTGTCTCGACCTGCTTCTTAATTTCTTTGTTGTAGTATGCAAAAATAAAACAATCGTGTAGCATCCCTTGAAACATGAGATACGCCCGTAAAATACCTTCGAGATTAAAACCATTTTTTATAAGCCAACGGGCGGTAATCCTGTTCTGCACGGGCACAATAACAGTTATACGGTGAAGGTTCAACACGGGCATGATCTCATTCATTAATTCCTGCAGCTTCTGCCCTCTGCCTCGTGTCTTTCTATCCCAAAAATAGCAGTGACCGTATGCGTTGCCTCTTGGATCGTGAATGTTCGTCAAATAGAAAATGCCGTATTTTTCTTTACGGACGGCACCAAAGTTTATTTTCCGCTGGAAACTATCTACGGTCTCATAATCGTCAAGACCGTATCTGTATCCCTGCAAGCCTTGATACCAAATGAGGATCTCGGCAGCACGCGGCTCATATAGTTTCAACATAACGTTTACCTGTTTATGTATATTCTATCCCCTAACATCATCAAGATATATATTATCATTAAGGATACGCATAACGTCACCAGCAATCTTTTTTGCATATCTTTTACTAGCTTTTTAATCAGCAATAACATCAACGCGGAAAAAACACATACAATAGGTATTTCAACAAGCAGTATCGTTATTACCAACGGTATCGTAATCAATGCCATTTTATCTCCCCTTAATTCTCCCGCCCCCGAGCCAGGGGGCGGGATGTTTCATGGAGTATCTTACACCAATAAAACCGCTTTCTCCTCATTAAAAAGTTGTATTTTAACGGATATCGCCTAACAGACGATTACTTAATCCGTTGTTTACTTTCTTTTATTCCAGCAATCTCTTGCTTTTTGTTTAGCTTTATTCGCACCAATATCCCATTCGTCAAAATTTGGTGTGCGAATATGGCATTTTGTACATTGCACATAATGAATTGCTACATTACCTGATTGATCCATTAATTCAAAATCTTCAATTAATCTTGCTTTTGCTCCACAAAATGGACATGGTAATAATTTATCCGATTTCATATTCTCTTCATAATCCATTACAACACCTCCGCACTAAAAGGTTGTATTTTAACGGATACCGCCTAACAGACGATTACTTAATCCGCTATTTATTATTATCAGCAATCATCATCATAAAGTTCGCAACATCACAACATTCTTTAATAATATTTCTATCATGAAAAGTTATTGCATCAAAGAGTTCACACATTTCTAACATCGCATAATGAAATAACTCATCGTTTGTTGATCCCTCCCACCCATCTTTATAATCGTTTTGTTGTAAAACTTCCTCTTGCTTTTCTGCAAAATCTTCAAGGGATTCTCTCATCTTTCACTCCTTAATCCACGGCTTATCGGTTAATTCAATAATCCGCTCGTCATTCGTTAATTCGCATATACGCTCCATGGCCTTGAATGCCTTGTGGTTAATGATTTTCAATTGTCCATTCTCGGTACGCAACCTTTGTATTGTTTTGCGATATTTAACCCGATCTTGCGTTCTTAGTGCTTCATAAGTCCAAGCAAGTTGGTCAATCTTTTGTAAAATGCTTAATGCAATTTCACTTTTCATATCTGTATTTTCATCCAGTTTCATTATTTCCTTCCCCGCAATCGTTTATTTTCTTCTCGCAAACCCCTTATAACTTTTCGAAAAGCATCTTCAGTTCGTTTGCGTTCTTCTATCAGACCTTTTATTGTCAGCTTTAAATCATAGTTCTCTTTCCTTAACGGATCGTTTACTATAATATGTGGCTCTTTCATTTTTCATCCTTCCCTTAAAAATAAGCCCCACGGCAGGATTCACGCCGTCACCACGCTACCTGCACCCGCATATTGGCGAGACCGGGTAGACCGTACAACCCGTGCAGTACAATAGGGTATCAATCACTCGTTCTCCCTATCATTGAGCCACGTGGAGCTTTGACCTCTGTGCCTATCTTTCGAAGTCCCCACAAGGACTTATCAGCGCAGAGGGACGTTTCACAGCAATCGCCTCGTCAGACGATTCCCGAGCTCTTTCTACACTTGGTAGATGAGCTTGGCAGCGAATGGGAATCGAACCCATACGGCACATCTTACAATACCCGGGGCATATACAGCCCTTGCGTTTACCATTTCGCCATCGCCGCCCCACCCCCGTATTCCCGTGCTTTTTTACGGGAAAGGGATTTTTATTAGAATAGTAGGCGAGATTCCCCACCCCGCGCCTCGTGCCGGAAGAAGAGCATCGTATATTCTTCCCGTGTCCATTTCTCCCACGCCAACCAGAGCAATGCCTCTCTACTATTCTTTGGCAACGGGCGGGATTCGAACCCGCACAGCATAAATCCCTCAACATCCTATTTATGCCTATTCTTCTCTCCGTCTCTAACGGTTATTTCTTTTAGCGTCTACCCTTCCGCCACCGTTGCCCTTTATATCACTTCTTGCTCTTTTTCTTGAGACCCGTGCCCCTGGGCGGTAACTTAGAATTCGGGTGCAATCGCTTGTGCCGTATTTTCCGCTCAGCTTCACTACGAGGCTTGCCTTTACGTCTTGTTCCTGCTGCCATTGATATCACCTCCCTCATCCATTTTTTACAAACAACCACAGCCATGTCATCAATCACCAAATAAATGATATTGGTTTTCATTATATGATTCTTTATTCTCGTTTATCCACCACCAAAACATCTCTTCGCCATCCCCCCAGCGATTTACTGATGTTTTACCTGTAGCCTTTCTATGCAGATATAATTCCTGGAAAGCTTTTATAAATAACCCAGCATACTTCGGGTATCGTTGCACTTCTATTAATCGATGTTTACCCGCCATAGGGCAAAATAAACAACCGATCCGTTTCCAACCCTCATCATATAAAGAACAATATGGCAAGTTGTTCTTTTTTATAAACTTCCATGCGTCCTGTTCCGTCCAGTCTACTATTGGATTCAAAATAGTTTTTCCCGCTTGGCGCCTGTTCTGAAAACAATGACGGAATATCGGCGTGTGTTTTCTATTGCTTGATTCTGCCCTGCGCACACCGGTTATTACTGTACGCCCTTCCCCTCCATTTTCCTTATATTCAGCGCAGCACCAACGCCTATGCCTTTGTGGAAATCCTTTTACAATTAATCTTTTTAGAAACGGTTTTCCCGGCATATCAAAAACAACATCAGGATGCCGATCTCTAATGAACCGTACCAATTCGGGCGGATCAATCGTCGTTACATTATAATGAGCATCGTATTTTATACCCGCCATATCAGCTAATGCCTTTATACATATTGAATCTTTCCCGCCTGAAAAAGCGAGATAGTAACCTTCTTTTGGCTCAAAATCTTTTATACGTTTTATTGCAAGTTTAACTTTATCTATCGTTTTAAATAATTCGATTTCTTTTAACATACATTATCCATTTTTTACAAACAACCACAGCCTCACATATTCATAAACTTAAATATTATCGTCATGAATGCAGAAACCCATATTACGGTACTTACTAAGGGTATCCAAGCCCATCTATCAGTAAATATTTC
>Ga0307434_1000896_pt1 | contig 17529 bp, 16 predicted proteins | sample SalMarWE160220MG_FD_202156 | JGI IMG/M metagenome (GOLD analysis project Ga0307434, IMG submission 202156) | Salt marsh sediment microbial communities from the Plum Island Ecosystem LTER, Massachusetts, United States - WE1603-220 | ecosystem: Environmental > Aquatic > Marine > Intertidal zone >... | reverse complement strand
TTCAGGACGCCGGTTGGCCTGGTTAATCATCCGGCACAAATTTAACTGGCAACTACCAGTATGCAATGGCTGCGTAATTAACGCAGCCCGTCCTGTTGAATCTTGCCTGTGGGTTTGACAAGGGCGCCAATTAGCAGGCTGGTCCCTGAGGTTGTCCGGGCCGAAGGGACAAGATCTAATTCCGGGATAGCCCAGATAGGAGCCTGTCGTTTGGCACCTGTTGAGGCGAATTTTAATTAAGCGACTATGCATGTAGACACTTAATCTGAAGCATCACGGGACGGGGGTTCGAATCCCCCCGCCTCCATTACCCCCAACTGTCTGTAACTCGTTATTAGTCAACAACTTGGGTTCTACCTTTGTTGACTCAACGCGCCTGCGTTGCACGCTCTTAGCACATATTTGGCCTGAAAAGATGTTTTCTGATATCTTTTCAGCCAGCTCTGAAAGCCTCTCGTGCCGTGTTCTGGCATAGAAATTAGCAGTCATTTCCGGTGATGAATGCCTCGCCATCGTTTGCAGTTCTCTTATATTCGCACCAGCCTCAGCAGCCAGAGTAACAAAGGCTGTTCTGCAAGCGTGAAAGTCAACTTTGCCCTCAGCGGTTACTTTTGGGATTCCCGCAGCTTCAAGGTCTTTGTCCATCTCTCTTGCGGCGTGGCTCGGCACATATAGCAGAGCATTCTTTGGGTAGGCAAAATTACTATAAAACTGCTGATAAAGCTTAGGCACTAATCCAGAATCAGCAAAAGCCTCTAATTTTTTAAGCAATCCCAAAGGCAAAGGCTGAAAGCCGGATTTACGGTTTTTCGTCCATTCGGCCTCAAGCCAGAGTCCACCTTGCTCAAGGTCTAAATGGTCTCTTGTCAAAGCCCGCAATTCGGCTACACGCAAACCACTTAGAATTGCTACTTCATAGAGTAGCCTTCTGTGCTCCGGCGCAATTGCTAAGAGCGACCGTATTTCCTGCGGTCTCAACGCCCTACGCTTGCTCTTTGGCGTTGTGTCCATAGCTCCAAGATTTGCCAGCGGATTCTCCAGAAGATACCCTCTCAACACACACCAGTTACAGAAAGTAGTCAAAGCGTCTGTAATGTTCCTGATAGTCCTTCCTGCTCTGCCCTGTTCTTTGAGTTTTCTTAGGACAGCTTCAACTCTTGGCAATAAATCGTCAAGGTCTGATAGGATTTCAAGTTCGAGTGTTTCTTTCCAAAGCTTCAAGTGCTGTTCTTTTTTAGCAGCGTGGACTTTGCCCCAAGCTCTACCGCCACGACCACCCTGCATTTTACCCCAAGCGATATATTCTGCTGCTGTTTCTTCAAAGGATTTGTCTCGATACTTATGACTTGATTTCGGCGGTGGTCTGTATCCTAAGCGGATTTGTCTGTGCTCATCTTCGAGCCGTTGTGCGATTTTAAGGGTTTCGGATTTTTGTCTCGTTCCTGTAAAAAACTTTCTCTTTCCGTTAAAGTCAACAAACCACGCCTGATACTTACCCCCTTTATTCGGTTTTCCTCTTATACCTGCCATTATTGCCTCACTTTCTGCCAGCACTCAAGCAAATAACTTGATAATGACAGACCTTTTACCTTTGCAGCCTGCTCAAGCTCTTTGCGCTGGGATGGTTTGAGCCTGAGCGTTACAAGAGCGGTTCTTCTATCTTTTACTTTTAGTGGTGGTCTGCCCATTTTTGCCTTTTTCTTTGCCATAAATACAATATACTTTATGTATTCGGATAAGTCAAGACAAATTATTAATATTTTTCAAAAATTTTTCTTTTTCGTCTTTTGCTTTTTCAAGCCGCTTCTCCAGATGTTCAAGCAAAACACCAACTGTCCATACAGGCTCACCGAAAAGCCTTACGCTTGGCGGTAATTCTCCCCGCTCAATAGCCCTTTTGACGCTTACCTGATGTCGGTTGAAAATCTTAGAGAGTCCCTGCTCTGTTATGACCGCTCCGGCTGGTAAGTCTCCCAGCTCTTTGATAATTCCAACATTTAATTCTGTGTTGTTTTCCATTTGTAAAACTCCATATACTAAAACATCAATATTTAAATCTCATTTATTTACCCCACCCTATGACTCACTATTTCTCAAATAGGAATATCATCAACTGGCTTATTATTTCCCTGATTGGCAGAATCAGAAATAGTGAGTAGGGCAGTGGGGTAGATTAACATTTTTCGCTTATCGTTCGGGTCTTTTTCCTGAATCACTAAACCAGCGGTCTCCAACATCGGAATAATCTGCTGTCGAAGCTGCCAGTCCGGTATGAATCGGTCATAAACCTCATAGTGCTTCTGAATTATATCTTGTCTGCTAAGTCCCAGCTTTCCAGTAACTTCCTCTAATCCTTCAGGTTTATTGTTATTTTTCTCATACCAAGCGGGCAGAATAACCTCTTGATATAGCTGATAGATATACGGTGGCAGATTAAGCTCCTGACTCTCGGATATAACATCCCAGATTTTGAAAGCTTCTTTAATATCACTTTCATTTGCCACAATGGTCGAGCCATCTTTTTCCCTGAACCACAGATTCAGCAGGGCAAACAATTTTACCAGTGAAATAAGCCGTCCGATGTCTCTGGTGTGTCGTGGCTTAAGCGCCTTCTTGCCGCTTAGAAAGCCCTGTTCAATTAGCTCCGGTTTGCCTATCTTTATCTCCTTTATGCTTTCCTGTTTTATGGCTTTTATTCTTTCTTTGAGTAGTTTCCTGTCTGTGTAGCTGTCTAACAGTAGCTGGTAGGCATTGCCATCGGTTTCCTTCTTTAGTTTTTCGCATATCGCCTCTCTGATTTTTTCTTGGTTTGTTTCAGGACTAAGCAAAAGGAATCTCGTCGCTTCCTGTTCATCTATCTTCAGTCCAGCGGTGCAGAAAATCACAGCCGGATAACCTCTCAACAAAACGTTTTTTGTTCTCAGGCCGAACTTCTGATTCTTGTCAGTTATCTTGAGCACAATTTCCTTTTTGTCGTGTGAAAGCATCGGTCTTAGACGCTCCAGCAATTGAGTATGTGGTTGGTCGAGGAAAATCAGAATCTTTCGGGATAGGTCAACGATATATCCTTTTCCCTTCACAAATTCGCCTACATCGTGGAAAAAAGCTGTCGGTGAGCAGTGCCCGATTTCGATTACATCCTCTTTAGGAAACAGCCGAGCGATTTCGGTCGGGATATAGCTTTTACCGGTCGATGATGGAGCATTGAAGCTAATGTTGAATTGAGAGCTTTCGGTGTAGGCCGATAGTTCACATAGGAAAGTTATCAGCTTATTTTCTTGGTCTCTTTTTATCGTCAGGCCAAGTATCTCAATAACATCTTGTGATGTTAGAAGTTCAAATTGTGATATATCTATAGACTCAAAAGGTATTGCCTTTTCCGCTAACTTAATTAACTCCTCTTTATTCCCACCCGCATCCAGCCAGTCGGACACATCGCCTTTGTCCGGCACTCCTGGCAATTCAAGTATCCTTGCCTTCACGCCGACACGAGCTAAACTTTCAGCCACCGCTTTTGCGTGCCTTCTGCCTGCATCATCGTTGTCGGGTATGATACATACTTTAGAGCGGTCGTTAAGGAATTCACTATAGTTATCTTCCCATTTAACTGCTCCCATCGCACACGTTGTAGCTATTAGCCCTTTACCATACAACCGGTCAACGTCTTTTTCGCCTTCGACAATAAATACCCAGTCCTTTGGATTAGCTCTGAGAAGCTCCTGCAACCGATACAATACCCGCCTGACTCCTTCAAGATTCCATACCCAACCACCTTTGCCGTCTGGCCTGCGCTGCCGAAAGTCTTTAGGCTCGTAACGAACAACCTGATACAGCAGCTCTCCTTCTTCATCTTTATAATCGTACGTTGCTGTGATTGTTCTCTTATCGTTCATATTCCCCCCTTTTTCTTTTTAGTCGATTCTGCGCTTAAACCAAGCCTCTCAGATGCCTGTTTAGAAATTCTGTAAGGTCTGTAAGGATATAACGGGCAAGCTAAATCACTGCATAGACGAACTTCTTCTTTTTGCCAGCCGCAACATTCCAAACAAAAAGCCTTTACTCCTGCTTTCATACTTCTGCCTCTCATAGCCTTGTCATAATTGGCTCGATGAATATCTGGTATTTGTTTTCTGCGTTGCTCGATTTGTTCAGAGCGTTTTTGCTTTGACTTTGAATCTTCGATTTGGTATTTTCCACACTGATTACAATATTTTGGGCTGTCGTGCTTAAGGTGTGGGCTACGGCAGCCCTTGCTTTTTAACTTATTCATTTTTCACCCCCTTGCATTGCTTCAAAGTCTTTACGGTCGGGACACCCCATATTTATCCAGCTTTGAATTATTGAATTTGCCCAGCGGACGCTTCCACCAATACGAACCGGAGCAGGTAGCTTACCGCAGGCATTAAGGCGGAATACTTGACGCTTGGACAAACTTAACAGTCCGCCTAACTGTTTTGCTGTGAGTAGCTGGATTTCTGATTTTGTTTTCTCTGATTCCATAATTCAGTACCTTTCAATAAATGACTGTTCTCTTTACCCAAAGGCACTGAAATAAACCTTCTAATCAACCTTCTAAGAAAATATGATTCGTAATTGTTGCTATGGCAAGGGCTTACAAAAGTAGAAAATTTTTTATGAGGTTGATTTTGAGGTTGAAAGCAACTCAGGTAGGGTAGATAAGGTATTCAGATATCTCCGTCTGAGATATTTGTCTGCCCTCGCCTGTCCTCCGGCAGCCTTTGAGCTTTGTTAAGATTTAACGAGCGTGAACCTTTGGCTTTCACTTTATCTTCCGCTTTTTTAAGCAGTTTTGAAATATTTTGAGTAGAACACTGCATTTCAATAGCTGCTTGTTGTGGAGTTTTACCTCTGATGTGTATCAGTCTCCAAACTTCTGTTTCTTTGGGCGTTAGGTCTGATGATACTTTTCTCTTTCTCTTTTTGGTTTTCTTTTTTGAATAGCCCAAAGCTTCAAGCTTTTCGGAGTTTATACGCCACTGCCTCAGACGGTTAAGGTCAACTTCAATTCGACCTATATCTGGATTTCTGGTACAGACGAAAACACCGGTTGTTTCACCGGTATTAGAATTTGTTCTTATGTTCGGCTCTATGAAACAATTTTCTTCACACTCACGACATACTACTCCCTTTGCGTGTTCGATTTCTTCTAATACTCCTATTTCTACAAGCTCGTCAAGTTTTCCGGTAGGCCAGTCTGCTATTTCGTCCGCTGAAATTACATCAGCATCAAAGGCCTGTAATCTTTCTGCCAGTTGTTGCAAAAAAGCATCTATAAAATATTACTCCCTAAAACCACAATGGTTATATTAGCGTTAATATTATTGCCGAGCTGCAAGCAAATATGACTATAATCAAAGTTTGCCATACCCAACTTATTCCTTTGGGTGCTCCCTGCTTCTTAAAAGGTTTTTTGTACAAATCAATCTTTGCTGTTTCTTCTTTGATAAGTTTTTCGATAGCACTTTCCGCTCTCTGAGCAATAGTTAGATTTGTGTAATTAGCATTATGCACAAACCATAAAAACACCGATGAAATAATTGCCAATAAGATAAAAACACACCATAGTATCTTTTCAAACCAATTATCTAAATTTGCCGGGAACTCTGTTGTAAAACGAGACGCAGCCGCCAAGACATAAAAGGTAAGCACTGCAAAAACTATTTTTATTTCGTGTTTTCGCCGTTCATTAAACTCTCTCCGATGCGTTTCTGATATAAATTTGAGCAACTCTGTTTTATCTTTGGTTTCCATACATATCTCCTTTTTACATCACTTTTCTGGATTCGCTTCTATTCACTTACAAGTTCCCACTTCTCTATATATTTTTTTGCTATCTGGTGAAGCGGGTCGTCCTTCAAAGTGCAGCGGTCGGGGCTGAATATTTCAAAGGTTAAGGATTTGCCTTTTTTGCCATCTCTTGGACGAAATTTGATTTGTATTTTCGCTCTCGTAATAAGAGCTTTATCGAGAGAAATATTGGATTTATTCAACGCCTTTTCAATCAGCGTATAAACCGGTTGTTCATCATTAGATGGGCTTGCCTCAAGTGTTATCCGTCTGTTGCCGATTCCAGGCAAATCTAAACGAATCATTCTGAGCGTAACTTTTTCAATTCCGTCTGCTGGTTCTGTAACAAACTTTATAGTTTTATCATTAAGCTTTGATAAATCGAAATGCCTTTTCTCCAGCTTAGGCAGGCCGTCAAGTCCCAGAATGGTTGTGCAGAATATTTCCTGCAATGCCTCGACAACCTTCTTTCCGCCTTTAGCGCTCACTTCCAAAACACCACTTTCAGGCCGATAAACAAAAATCACCTCAAAAGCAGGTTTTCTTAACCGGTGGTAAAATTTCCCCTCATCATCAAAACCTAATTCCGTAGTGGCATAATCTTCGGGATATACAAAATAACAATGTCTTTCTGGCTGTTGTCTCAAATAATTATCAACGTGGCAGCGCTGCCCCCGTCCCTGCTTTTTGTAAAATTCACTTATCGCATCGGCTAAATTCCGCTTGTCTTCCTCTTCTACGGCAGGTACTAATCCCACTCCAACCTTACGGCTACTCCACGAACTAAGGCTGTCCATATAGGCCAAATCGGAGGCAATATCAAAAATAAGCGGGTGATTCTGAAATACCCAAAAGGCTCTTTCATAATGATTTTTCATCGGCTCAAAAGTCGGCAGCAAATCTATGTTATGAAAAACAGAGCCAGCTTCCTCAATAAGAACCTGAATCCCTTTTGCATAGGCCATTTCGTTTATGTGCCGAAGGTCTGCTTCAATCTCATTCTTTTGCTTGTCTAATAGCTTGTCCATTCCTTCAAAGATGGGGTCTATCTCTGTATCACCCAAGTTATCAAAGTCAACATCTTTAAGCAGGTTTTTACTGTAAAAATATTCTTTCAGTATATGATTAGGTGTTTGCCTTAAAAATGTTTTCGGTGAATAATTTCGGCTCATTGTTTTTCTTCCTGCTCTTCCGCTTCCATTTGTTCCAATACGCTATCAAGATATTCGCCTATGCTTTCTGAAATCTCATCTTCGTATTCTTTTTCTTCTTCAGTAAGCTTTTCATAATCCAGCCATTTAATAGACTTCTTTATGGGATTCCCATTCTTATCAACCGTCTGAAATCGCTTATTCCATTCTCTCTCAAATACTTGAACAAACAGTTTTATTCTTTTACCCCTTTGCACTGGCTTTCCCGATTATGTTTTTACCATTAAAATTTCTTCCAGTCTTTTCCTGAAGTTTGGTTTTGTTAGACTCTCGTTGTAAAAGGGCAATCCCACGAGTTTGTAATCTTCATTTTCAAAAAGCTTGCTCAACTTGTGCTCTTTTTCTATTTCCAGCAGAAAATCTTCTTTCCGCTGGTCATTAGCGATAAGGTGCTGGCCTTTTGGCTCAATAAATAGCTGATACACGATATATTTCTTTGCCCTTTTCTTTCTCAAAAACATCACAAAATCCGGCTCAAACGCCTTACCATCGGAAAATCGGTAAAGCTGAAACAGCCTTGCGTTTCGCAGAAGGTACATATCAGCAAAATCTTTTTTCAGTTTTGCGTATATGCTGTCTATGAATTTGACAAAGAATTTTTCCTCACTCGTTCCGAAGTTTTCCTCGTAGATATACCAGCTTTTGTTTTTCAAATCCAAAAACAAGTCTTGGTTTTGGGGGTCTGACATTGGCCGACCATATTGTTTATCGCTTGTTTCGTCTAAAACTATCTTAAGTACATTATTTTTAACGACAACAGAAATAAACTTCGGCTTGAATGTTTTTGTTCCTCTATACTCTACAGAACTTTTAACAATTTCCCTTTTGATTTCATTTAAGACGTTACTGGCTATATCGAGCTTCTGATTAGAATCAAGATTTTGTATTTGCTCTTCGTCTCCGTAAATCTCCACCTCGACCTGTCCTAAATTTTTGTCTCCACTTATAAACTCTGAAACTGAATTTAGCTTTGGAAAGTAACTCTTGAGATTTGAGAATTGGTAAAAGTTGTTTTTCTGCAAAGCCTTTCTAATAAGATGACAACCAAAATCACAAATCTTATAATTTTTTTGTTTTCCGTTCTTATAAGCCGGTTTTTCCTCTGTGTCCTCTAAAATAGCTATTTCCTGCATCTGGCCTGTTTTGATGTTGTATTTGTATTGCGGTTTTATGCCGACATCGACTATTCCGAAAAGGCCGCTGCGGTCAAACTTTCTCCGTTCATTAAGATATATCTTACCGACTTCCCAAAAGCCTGTTTTTTTGAAATCTTCTTTGACTATAAGGTTTCTAATGACTGTTTTTTCATCTTCGGCAATGATACCGGTCTGCACCAAAGCCTGTTTAAGCTCACTGATATAACGGGGGTTATGCGAACTGTGATAGTGAAGCTCTTCTATTATCCGTAGAGGATTGTCAAGGCCGTCATCAAATTTTCGTTTGAATTTGTCTTGCTCTTGACCGTTTATCTTGAACGGAAAATATCTCGCACCTCTGCCGATAAGCTGTGCTTCTGAAATAGTAGTCCGGCCAGGTCTGCCGCTTTTGGAATCTCTTGTTTCATAAAGCCGGACAATATCGAAAAGATTAAGAACGTCCCAGCCCTCGTTTAGTTTATCGACCGCAAAAATCACCCTGTATTGATTGTTATAATCCTCAAGCGAATTTACGACAAGCTGCTTTTCCTCGCTGTCATCTTTTGAATTTACCGACAGGCACTTATTCTCTGCAAAATCTTCTTTAATTTCTTTTGACAGATTAGCTAAAGTTATTTTTTCCTGCCTGAAATAAGCAAACGCCTTTTTTAACGCACCATTTCCGGTCTGTGGTTTTATTTTCTGCAAATCTGCTGCTTTAAGGTTTTTAATAGTATTTTTAAAAAGCTCTTCAAACGCCTGCGATTCAGCTATAGTTTTAGACTTCATCAGGACAACGGGCTTGAGCTGAATGCCGTTTCCTTCAGCGACTTTTCGCCTGTACTGGCTCAAAACTACTGCCTGTAAAGCTCTCTCTATTGGCTCTAAATCCGCTTGCAAAACCTCAACATCCTTTGAGAATTTGTCCTGCCGAAACTCTTTCAGGGAATAGTCGAATATCACCTTATCATCGTATTTTTTCCTTATAGCCGAATCCTCAAGCCCCGCTGTAGCGGTAAATTCCAGCATTATGTTTTCGGTATTGGCCTCGAATATCCTGCTTACAGTTCCTTCCCAGCTTGTTATTTCCTCTGCCTCTTCTTTTAATAGTTTCTGTTTATGCAGGCTTTTGGTAAGTGTGTTTATATGGTGTGCCTCATCGGAAATAAGAACAATTTTTTGTTCTTCAAAATCCTCATAGGTTATCGAATTTTCTCTGGGAGTATTTAGCCGTGAATGTAAGCCCTGAACCGTGCTGAACAATATATTTATATCGTCCTGATTTACCGCCTCAAAGTTTTCAACCTCTTTAATCCTAAGCTGCCCAGCGCCGGAAAAAACCTTCTCTGCAAAAAGATATTTGCTCGATAACGGGTTAAGGAAATTATCCCGTGTCTTTTCGATTATGTTTGTGCTGTTGACAAAGAAAATGAAATTGCGGTATCCCTGCTCGTATAGATACAAAATAGCAGCAACCATAATCAGCGTTTTACCGCTGCCGGTCGCCATATGATAAAGAAGCTGGATGGGCTTTGTTTTACCTTCATATTCTGAAAAATAATATACAAGCCGTCCTATGGCTTCTTTCTGATATTCCCGAAGCTCAAAAGCAGAATTAAGATTGCCTACGATATATTCCGGCACTCTCTGTTTGAAGAAATTCTTTCCCGCAACCTTTACTACTGAATCAAAATCTTCAAACAGCATTATTTTTTCCTCTTATTTCCCGACGGCAGTTTTTTCTTTTGTTCTTCTATCATCTTGACGGTCTTGTCAAAATCGCTGTCTTGCTTATCTCTGCTTGCAATTCTTTTTCTGTTGAACTTTTCGTATTCTGCCTCTGCCAGTTGCTTTGCCATCTCGTGGGATATTCGGCCTGCATCTTTCAGGATGCCCCTGTCATTCAAATCAAGAAAGCCGTTTAACTTGTTTATCCAGTCTTTCATATACATCGGTATCTTGCGCATTGCCTGACCTTCTGCAAATACAAGATACTGCTCAACAAGATTATTCAACGCGGCAAGCTCATTTTCTTTGAGGTAGTTTTTAGCAATAACAATATCACCTTTGCGAACCTTCTCACCTCTGAAGCTTGTAAGCCCCATATTAGGTTTGCTCGAATTTGCCCTTTTATGCACAATCTCGGCAGCGGTCATTCCCGTTATAGCCCAGTGCATTTTGTTCTGTACTGTTTTGAAAAATGTAAGGCTTAGCTCGGCGGTCGGGTCATAATCCGTACTTGTTGAGTAAATATCCGTGATTTTCTGATAAAACCGGCGTTCGGATGTTCTGATTTCCTGAATCCGGCGCAGCAGCTCATCGAAATAATCAAAGGGCTGGTCGGGATTTTTCAGCCGTTCATCGTCCAGAACAAAACCTTTAACAATATATTCTCTAAGTCTTTGCGTTGCCCATTGTCGGAATCTGGTTGCGATATGAGACTTTATCCTGTATCCCACCGATATTATCATATCAAGGTTATAATGCTTAGTCCTGTACTTTTTGCCATCCGCAGCAGTTGTCAAGTATTCCTTGACAACTGAATCTTCTGAAAGCTCTCCTTCGTCATAAATATTTTGTATATGAAGACTTACGTTTTGCTTGGTGGTCTGGTAAAGCTCGCCCAGCCCAGCCTGATTGAGCCATAAAGTCTCCCCTTCCAGCCGGACTTCGATTTTTGTTCGCCCGCCTTCAGTCTGATAGATAAGTATTTGTCCGCCCTTTGGTGCTATATCACCTTTTGCCACTATTACTATCTCCTATAGAAAAGCTTATTTAGCTTCTTATCTTCTTCACCTACCTTGTAGTCGGTGTCGTCAATATCACAGTAATTTACATAAAGCTGGTTCTTGTCCAACACCCCAAGTAGAAATTTCTGCTGGTCTTCAAAACTTAGCTGCTCAAATTCGGCTGCATTTTTATCAAATTCTTTCAGGTTAATTTTATAGCTTATATGCGCCTTTTCTTTCATCACCGCCCATATCTTTGCAAGGTCGGCTTTGGTCTTTGCTCTCTGAATTTTGTCGATGTATGCCTCGTTCCACTTGAGCAATTCGCAGTAAACGAAATCGCCGCCGCCTTGCCAGTTGACTAATTTTGATATTCCAGTGGTATCGCCCTTGATAACATTTTTGAGTCGAACAATACTGTCGTTTTTACCATAATCAAGCTGTTCAATGCCGATATATTGCCTGCCCATTTTATGAGCAACGGCAGCGGTTGTGCCAGAACCTAAGTGATAATCTAAAACAATATCGTTAGATTTTGTTATCATAGCTATTATTCTATAAAGCAATTGTTCAGGCTTTTTACCTTTTTCAAGCTTAACCCCTCCTTCGTTCGCTATAGCCCCACTGGTTTTTATGTCTTGCCAAAAATCACAAGGGTGTTTGTAAATATTTGAATCAGCAAAAATCACTCTAAATCTTGGGTCTTTAGCGGTTTTATTAAAGTCAGTAAAGTAAAGGAATAGAATACCCTCTTTGGATAACTCCGCACTAATGTCTTGTTTCGGTATATTTTGCTTAGCCTTGACAATTTTTGCTAAACTTTGTGCACCAGCGGTTTTAATTATTCTATAAGAATTTTCAAACTTCCACTCCTGTATGGCATCACAATCTGTTATACTCAAACTCTTAATCTTTTCGTTAAGGGAAACCTTCTTTACATTTCTCAAAATATTTTTAGCTGTTTCTACATCTCTTTCATCATTCTTATCTTTTTCTTCTAACTCCCGTAATTGTGTTCGTTGTTCCACCGAAAAATTTTCTAAATAAGTATTATTTTCAGTATCCCAAATAGGGTGTTTATATTTATCAATTTCCGTAAAACCTGAGAAATTTCGTTTTTTATAAAACAGTAAGTATTCCTTCAATTTTGGGAAGCGAAGCTTGGCGTGGCTCATTTTTACCCCTGTTGCTTCACTCATTTTTACAGCAATATTATTCACAAAGTTTTCTTTTTCAAACACTTCATCCATCAAAACTTTTAGGTATGCTTGTTCGTTATCATCACACTGGACAAATATAACCCCGTCTTCGCTAAGCAAACTTTTAGCAACCTCTAATCTGTTTTTCATAAAAACCAGCCAAGCGGAATTATTGAAACTGTCATTGTAATGAAAATCATCGTTGCCGGTATTAAAGGGTGGGTCGATATAAATCAGCTTGATTTTGCCTGCAAAGCGTTTTTTCAGGCTGTGCAGTGCAAGCAGGTTGTTTCCTTTTATGATTAAATTGTCTTCTGTCTTAACTTCGCTTGCTTTATGCTCACCGTCCTTATCGAACCTCTTGAAATTCGTTAAAACCTTCGGCTCGGTCAATCGGTCGATTTTATCCGGTGCTAATGTCTCGTTCCAGAATATCTCGTCCCGTTTTTGGTCTTCTTTGGTTTGCCCGCCTTCAAGTACGCAGTCTTTATACGGCCAGACAAGGACAACATCTTTTCGTTCTTTGATATAGTCGTCTTTGCCGTCAAGAGTAAGGCCGATTTTATTCTTGAAAGCGGTGTATGAGTCCGGCAGAAATTGCTTGTTATCGACAAAGGTAATGAATCTATCCTTATCGAAAACCAGTACCCCGTCAATATCGCAGAAGAAATGCTCTTTAATCTGCTTCTTTGATAAAAGCCGTTTTATAAGGTCTTTATCCAGCTTCAGGGCGTGTTCGACTATGACATTTTTCAACAACTGCCCCTCAGCGGTAAACCGTTTGTCCTTTTGTAACAGGGCTTTTAGCTCGTCCAGAAGACTTGTTTTTTTCTGTTTTGCCATTTACCATCCTTGAAAAATATACAGAAAACCGCTTTTACAGAGAGCATTATAATCATTTATACTCAAATGGCAATGATTTTCAACAATTTGCTGTAATACCGGAATGAGGGTTTTTAACTGTATTCTCAAAATCAGGTAAATTTTTTATGGGCAAGAATCACTATTTCACAAGGCCACCCTGAACCCCCCTCTGGGGGGATACCCCCACCCCTAAGTCTTTTTTCTCTTGTCCAGAAACTCAGAATTTGTTACGCAACAGTTCATTTATTGAAGGGCTGTCTAAATAGGCATTTAACCTGTTCTGCATCAACATCAGTTTTCTAAACTTCTTTGTCGGCCTGCCTCTCCACGTCCAGCGTTTTATTTGGCTATAAAGCTCCTCTATCTTACGTTCTGCTACTAAGGGATAGCCGATACTGCCAAACCGCCCCAGCCGTGATTCATTCCGGCTTTCATAGGATAGATTATAGCAATGCCGACAGCCGAAATAGTTTCCACCCGACGCAAGATAAAGCGTTCCTACTCTGCGTCCGCAATACATACCGTTTGCAATTAGTGGGCAAATAAACCAGAACCGTACCCCGCCGAAATTGCAGGGTGTAGTTGTGAGGCTGATTTTATAGTCATAATCTGTTTTTTCGCCGGTGCTTCGGTCAGTGATAGTATAATTGACCTTAGCGTGTAATTCTTCAGTATCAACTACTATGCCGATAGAGTTTTGTTTTCCTGATAGCCTGAATGTCCAAGTCAAAGTTGTAGCGGCATAGCCACGTAACAAACCAAACTCTTTTAGCTTAAATATACTAAGCTGTGTAGCTTGCTCGACTGTAGTTTTTGCATCCACGTAATATCTGCCCATTTACTTTTTCTCCAGAAAAAGCCGAAATCATTAAAGGTTATCTAACATTCGACCGCTTCTTCCCTTACCCTATATGCCTAATACACAATTTATGCTGGAGTAAGCTTGACCACTTTGCAAACCTGACTTTTTCTTTCTGTAGCTTCTTCAGCCGTGCGCAGTTTAGCCAACGCCTCAGCCAATTTACGTTCTTCCTCAGTCATTGCAGCGCGTTTAGCAGCTTCTTTTTCAGGATTCGGCGCTGTTTCTCTATGATAGCCAAGCATTTCGTTTTGCTCTCGAATAGCTGACACCATTGCGGAAGGTTTATTGAGTTTTTCAGCTAACTTTTTTGCGTCTTCGAGAGCATTTAGCTGTGTAGTTCTCGTAATTTTGTTTTTTCTCTGCAATTCTGAATCCTTTTTATTTTTCAAGGCTTCAAGGTATGCCGAACAATTAACCTTTTTTAACAGTCGGCAAATAGCAGCACTTGCAACTTTAGTGTTTTTAGCCTTGAAACCTGCATTGTTATATGCGTTAAACTTTTTTTCACCATTAACCCAAAGTTCAAGAAATTTAGCTTCTTTTTCTGAACATTTAGCCTTTAGTTCTTTTAGCTTTTCCGTCATTTTTTTATTCTCCACATATACGCTTATCGAGCAGGTACTTTAATTACTGACTCCCTCGCCTTCCGATGGTGGGGGTAAGCTAAGAAAAGCATTCTTTTTTGACGGTTATTTTGTTTCATTTTGCTTAACAATATCGAGTCCGGCTTTTCCTGCCATAGTCATCCTTATCCTTTTCTTCTTTCTAAATAGCCGAAATCATTAAGGTTTTATGTACTCACTTTTATATTCATTTTCCTATATTTTTTCTGTTCTGTTGATTCATAATCAGCTATTTTTCAACGTTCTTATATTCGTAAACGCATTTTTACAGATTGCCTTGATTTTTATTTAGTCTTTACTGAACTACTTACTAATGCTTTGATTGCAGTCTTAATATGCTCAGGCAATTCAGACCAGACCGCTACAATTTCCGCTAACTCAGGAGACAGCTTTTCATCGTTTTGTTGCTCGTGGTGCACACATATAGCACACTTTTTGTGTAAATCATTGTTATTGTTCTGTTGTGAATCTGCATCTTTTTGTTCATCTAAACAATTCGTAAAACTTTTATCTGTCGGGTCTTGTGGCGGTTTTGTAGTGATTTTGTTGGGGGTGTGATTAGAGTCTGTTAAAGGTAATTTTGGGTTTCGAATCCCCCCGCCTCCATTGGGTTGGCTTCCCCTGTGAGGGGATTCGAACCCTGAAAGGGTGTGGGAAAAGGATTTTCCCACGTCGTCGGGGTGACAGGAGCGCAGCGACACCAGAGGGGCAGAGCCCCTATGGAAATTTGCGGAGCAAATTTGGGTTCTAGGCCGAAGGCCGGAATCCCCCCGTCTCCATTCTGCCCGCTCCTATTGGTGAGTGGATTTTATGCCGAAGGCGGGAGTCCAAAATTCGTTTTCCCGTCAGGCATCATATTATCAGGGTGAGCAACTCCCTTTTCCTCTAATCGGTATCTTATGCAGTTTTTCCAGTTATAGTCGGATTTACAATAATTTTGTGCCCAGAAGCTATCTAACTTCCCTTCTTTTTCGAACTTTCTTAATGGACACAAGCTGTACCATTTGCATGCCATAGGGTATCTCGAAAATTTAACAGCGCGAGTTAGCGATCGCCTGATTTGCTTTTGTTCATTTCTTCGACCTTATCGGTCAACCAGCCGATTTTGATATCATCTGTTAGATTCAAGTCGGGAATATAGGGTTTTATATCTAAAACGGGAGTACCATCAGCCATATCGACACCCGATGTGTGCAAAATGTTCTGCTCAATACTTTCAAGGCGAACGGTCGACATTCCGATGGGATTCGGCCGATATGGACTTCGTGTGGCAAAAACACCATGCTCTTTGCCATCCCATGGCGGGCAGGCTTTAAGACTTGGTTTTTCGACCAGGTGAATATGAAATATAATAATGATATAACTAAAGCCGTCCAAGTCTTTAAGTCCTTCATAAAACTCATCGAATATTTCGATTTGCCCTTTTACATCTGAAGCACCAACAGCCTGTCGGGGAATACCGGTGCTTTCTTTAAATGGAGAGTGAATTACGCCGATTGGTTTGTAATTTATAGCTTTCATTACATAATCCTGCTGAGTTTAAAATTGTGCGCGCAGCTAATCCTTTTGTTAAGACACTGAATTTATTGCAAACCTTTGATTGCTACAACCTTGCCGACTCCAATATTTATATAATTCTTTGCAAAGTGCTTTTCAAAAAGAGTTCTTGCCTTATCGCCTGTGCAATGACAAGGCCCGACATATTTCACATTAAAATCTTTAAAGGCTGTTATAATTTTTTCGATTTTACCTCTGGTTGCCCATTCCAGATGGAATCCGCCCATGACTAACAGAATCTGTTCATTAAATAAAACCTTTGATGCTTTTACCATTTTGACAATACCGGGGTGAGCGCAGCCGGTAATTATTATTAAGCCCTTTTCCGTTTGTATAATTAATCCCTGCTCTTTTGTCAGTGTTCCCAGCTGTCCTGTCGAATAAACGTTTTCGCAAATCTTTGCGTGTTTTTCTACTTCAACAAATTTGGCTCCATAAGAAGTAACCATTTCTTTAAACCTTTTTGGGAATGACTTGGGCAGGTAAACACAAACTTTTGGATTCTTTTGAAGAAACATTTCCAGCCCGCCGGTATGGTCACCATGTATGTGAGACAGGACGACTGTTTCAATATTGTTAGCGTCAATCCCCATTTTTGACATATTCTCAAGCAGCAACTTTCCATCACCTCCTGTATCGAAAAGAATGGTGTTCTCTGTGCCGCTTATAACACAGGAAAAACCCCAGGAAGTCTCCAGGCCTTTTTTATAAGGATTATTATCGAATATCACTGTTATATTGATATTATTTGCATCGGATATTGGTTTGTTTGGTTCGGTTTCTTGCATTTGTCCTCTCCCACCATAATTATTATCTCGCGGTACGTTAGCGGCAAGCAATGCAATTACAGTTGCTATTCCAAAAACTATTATCCAAAATGATTTACACATTGGAAATTTCACCTTGAAGCTCGACTTCGATTACTACTTTTATCATGCCTTAGCTGCAGGGGCGTGTTTGATTAAGCTTTCATATTGATTTTATTCTTTCAAGATGTTTAATGCCTCTGCTCTGGTTGCCGTATGTAAAGAATAACATTCCATTTTCGCAGTTTCAACATTTTTATATATTGGCTCGGCCGCAACAACAATCATTGCCCTTCTTTTAGCGGAAGGTCAATCGATAGTACATAGCGACCGGAGCGCGCAGGTACAGTTAGGCTAAAAAATTATTTTTGGCAGACAAATAGAAGCTGTAAACGTATAATAGCATTATGGATACTGGTATGACAGAGGTCTGTCTTGTGGAGACACAAGACCTTGCTAAAGCCTATATTTCCGGCAGGATGCGGTTCTTTGCGTTGAGTGGGGTGAATTTTTCTGTTAATAGGGGCAGATTCCTTGCAGTTACAGGGGTTTCCGGCTCAGGAAAGTCAACGCTTATGAATCTTTTGGGCGGTCTGGATAGGCCTACTTCAGGGTCTATCGTAGTGGATGGCAAATACATTTCAAAACTTGATAAAAAAGAACTTACTTTGTATCGTCGTCACCAGGTTGGTATGGTTTTCCAGTCGTTTAACCTTATTTCATCTTACACAGCT
>Ga0307434_1000895_pt1 | contig 17540 bp, 17 predicted proteins | sample SalMarWE160220MG_FD_202156 | JGI IMG/M metagenome (GOLD analysis project Ga0307434, IMG submission 202156) | Salt marsh sediment microbial communities from the Plum Island Ecosystem LTER, Massachusetts, United States - WE1603-220 | ecosystem: Environmental > Aquatic > Marine > Intertidal zone >... | reverse complement strand
GTCAACGCTTCGCGTGCACCCTCACGGCTGCCCGCGCATGACTCGGGGCCATAATGGAGCAGCTACTCCTTTCATGTAGGGCTCTTTCGTCCCCTACTCTATGCCGGTTTATCCCGGCGCTTTCCGAGCGTCCCCTAAAATTAATTGATGATTTTCGAGTACTATTCTCAATCATTGGCAACACAGCCCTTATTTTAAGAATCAGGCATAGAAAGGAAGCCTACCGATAACATAGAGCATCTCCCTGAACGTGGCGGGCTATACAGGTGCCCTTTGCCTCTTTGTGACTTTCTCCACTTGCCACTCTCAATGTTTCTGCCGGTCCTCACGTGGGCGTGGTGAAAGGTGATAAACCGCCTGATCCCGTTTATCTAAATATCGTACCATCTCAATAAATGGGGGTGCTAAGCGCCTCGACCCCAATTTTCACCAGAACGCAGAGTAAACTGTGTTTTTGTTTTTCTGTGTGAGGTCGAAAAACAAAAAACGAATCCTTCCGAAAGGACAGCACTTTTCCTTTGTCGTCCTTCTTGCCCCGTTAAATGCGATAGCCTATTTAACCGGGGTCAACGGCAAAGGAAAAAATGATTCCCTCTGCGTCCTTTGCGTCTCCGCGGTGATATCCCATTTTTTGTTTCCGCCCGCTTTTATTGAGCAGATACTAAATATCTTCATTCTTGATACTCTATGCATGAAGCGGATTACCTTACGGATATGCCTAAGTAAATTTATGTTGCTCATTTCATATAATTATGTTAGGAACCCCTAACATTACTGATTTCGTTCCCACTCTTCTCTCAAACGGTTCATAGCTCATGCGGATCCGGTACAACATGGAAAACTCACTGCGATTCATATACTGGAATACACGAAACAGTCCAAGACCTTATTCACCGCAGACCCGCCAAGGGCGCAAAGATAGTTTTTTGCCTTCCGCTGAGACCCACCCGCCTCGCCTGAAGACGAAGCCGATGGCGGGCAGGGAGCGGAAGGCAAAAAGGAATCGTGCCATTATACGAGCAGATAAGGCGATTTCTTGAGAGGCTAACGCTTAATGTCGTTGGTGCCCGGAGGCCTGCCTGTGCGTTGCCTGACTGCGAGCGATCTCGCTCAGGCAGGCACGCAGACAGGACTGAGATTCTTTTCACGTGCCGTCCTCCTTGCCCCGTTACATGCAAGAGCCTATATAACTGGGGTCAACGGCACGTAAAAAAAGACTCCTCTCAGCGTCCTTAGCGTCTTTGCGGTGAAATAGATAGAGCGTTCATCAGGATGGAGATGTAGTATCTGAACCACAGATGCGAATAACCATCCTTGACAATTGAGAGATGATTTAATAGAGTGAGCTCGCTGTTTGGATTGCTGGTCTAATCCTTTAAGGAGGGGACAGCATGAAGTAAAGAAAGAGACCCTGCTTCTCTTGGAGAGAGGTGGGGTTTTGCTTTTAGTGAGAGCTTCGCCGCGGTTCGCTTTGCCATCCATCCCTGCAATCCCCCTGAAAGCGGGACAGGGTATTCTGGCGAAGACGAATACGGCAAAGCAAATATGCCCGAAAACATGCTCAATATCACTATATTGAAGCAAATTTACTTGTCAATCAATAGGGGGGCATCCATATGGCGAATCCTTGGACTGATGGGCCGCGAGAGTTGATCCAGCACGCCGCCGACCATCTTCGTGCTGCAGGCGACTTTGATCGGCGAATCGCCATGATTAGCATAGACAACGCAGTCGAACTGATGGCCAAGACTTATCTAGGCTTGCCCGAGCGTGCACGGGGATCAAAAGGCCCGGGGCGGAAAGAGTTGGAGGCGGCAAGTGAGTCCTTCACAAGCCTCCTTGATCTTCTGAACACTTACGCAGCTACGAAGATAACCGGACTAAGCTTAGATGACATTGAGTGGTATCACCGACTGCGCAATCAGCTGTATCACTCCGGTAACGGGATAACCGTCGAGCAGTCCAAGGTCGAGACCTACTTTCAACTAGCGCTTACTCTTTTCGAGAACCTCTTTAGCTTTTCACCAGCCATCTCCGACGCAGATGCAACGCAGTCCAAGATTGGCGAGTTTCTCCAGCTATGGAACCACTTCGACTCAGCACTCCGAAAACAGTTGCCGCCCAAGGATGATCTGGCATACCACTGGAAGCGTGACTACCTACACTCGGTCGAGCCAGAAGCCGCTGTCCTTTGGGAAAGCTTGACGAGCTTTCGTAACGAGCTCATTCACAGTTTGACAACTCCAACTACGATAGCCATGAAGGAACATCTCACAAAACTAAAGCGGCTTCTGGCGCTCATTGGCGCAGATGTCTGAACCCTGTAGTCAACCGGACCTGCGCCAAAAGCAGCGCAGGCCAGTTATTTTGAACGTTATGCGTTTGAAACAGAATTATGACGGGGGGACGCATAAGGAGCTTATGTATACCATCGAGGCCAAGGGGCGAGAGGTCGCCTAGGCACGGGCAGTATTGAGGAAATCGAAATGATGAGCAACGACAATTATCCTGGGCTTTATCGCTACGCAAACTCTGCGTCTCTCAACGCACAGCGAACATACTTACGCCTCCATAAGCTATATCTTAGTTCCCTTGTGCTCGGTAGTGCGGTAGGTTCTTCTGCAACGCTGGAAATATCTGCGTTGAAGACGTGGCTCTTTACGACTATGGCCATAATTCTTGCATTTGGACTGTTGATTTTTTGGATTATGCGAGCACGACAGGATGACAAAATATGGTTCGATGGGCGGGCGGTTGCTGAGTCCGCGAAAACTGCAACTTGGCGCTTCATGATGAAGGTACCACCATTTCACGAAGATAATAAAGCTGAGGAGCGGTTTATTTCTCAAATGAAGGAGATTCGAGAAGCAAGGCCGCACTTAGGAAGGCACATGGCTGCCGTACAGGATCCTAATGGATTGTATATAACAGACTTCATGCGCGAGAAGAGAGCAGATACACTCGAAGATCGAAGGGCATTTTATGTCAGCGACCGGCTTGCTAATCAAAGGTCATGGTATGCGAATAAAGCTAAGCTGAACGTAATTTCGAGTGCTCGATGGTTCTGGATAGTTGCATGTCTGCAGATTGCAGCGGTCGTTTTGGCAGTTATTCAGGCGGTGTCCAAAGGATTAGGAATCAATATCGTTCCCGTGATCACAACTTGTGTGGCTGCCTTAGCTGCTTGGAGTCAAATGAAACGCTATGACGAACTAGCTCAATCATACGCCCTTGCAGCTCAGGAATTAGAAGAGTTGCAATCGCTCTCAAGCAGTCAGACAGCCGTTGAGGACTTCGCGCAACTCATAGAACAGGCTGAGAATTCAATTTCTCGTGAGCACACCATGTGGTGTGCACGTCGAGATGTGCACCTTACAGGGAGTTGAGTGCATTGATTCCAGAGGAGGAAAAGAGAAATGGCAAAGACCAAGATTTTCATCAGCTACGACTATGACAACAACAGACAATACAAGAACATGCTGACGGCATGGGACAAGAACGACGAATTCAATTTTGGGTTTAGCGACTATTCGGCTGACGTTTCCATACAGAGCACGAATGCGGACGCCATCAAGCAGGCCATATCGGCAAAGATCAACTCTGCCACTCACTTTCTGTGCCTTGTCGGAGCAAAAACAAGCAACAGCAGGCAGGTGGCTTGGGAAATTGACAAGGCAAAGGAACTAGACAAGAAGCTCGTCGCCGTGAAGATTACTTCCGGCAATACCACCCCGAGCAGCCTCCTGCAAGCAGGAGCATCGTGGGCGATGTCATTCACTTTCGATGCGATCAAGAAGGCAATTGAAGACGCATAGACAACACGGAAAACCATGCGAGCGTTAGAGGAGGAAACAATGGCGCAGAGCCGTACATTTGACTTGTCCATAGCGCAAACGGTTATACCGATGCCGTGTTTCTTTCCGTCTGTGACCAGCGTGAAGACCAACTTGATGCCGGTTGATTATGTGGAGCTTCTCGACGCTGCTGCACATCCGCTCTTTCTTGCTTCAGCTTATGACATTGCCCATTGTCTACCCAAACAGCGTGCGCGCTTGGACGCCGCATTGGGTAGAAGCAAAGCACACGGGGCAGCAATCTTGATGGATAGCGGAAATTACGAAGGTTTCTGGAAGGGTGGCTTGGCATGGACTCGCGAACGCTTTCATGAAATCGCCCGCACGAGCGAGCACCACCTGTGCTTCTGCTATGACAATCAAGAGCCGCCTGATTCAGCAGAAGCAATCGCTAAGGATGTAGTCGCGAGCGTCCTCCGAGACCAAGACTATGCCTTGGGTACGGTCGCGCCGATCATTCATGGCCCAACTAAGTTGCTCCCGTTTGCTGCCCGTATGGTAGCTGAACAGTTGTACCCAATATTGCTCGCTGTTCCGGAACGTGCGCTGGGAGATGGCATTGTGGCACGAACACAAGCCGTGCGACGACTTCGCGAAGCGTTCGATGAACTTGGGTTTTATTGTCCGCTGCATTTACTCGGGACCGGAAATCCTCTTTCTATAGCAACCTACGCGATAGCTGGAGCAGACAGTTTCGATGGCCTGGAATGGTGTCAAACGGTCGTGGATCACGAAACGGGGAAGTTGTTTCACCTCCAGCAATGGGATTTGTTCAGAGAGCAGACGGATTGGGGATATAACGGCGCATTGCCATACATCCAATCGGCATTGATGCACAACCTGGAGTTCTACCAGAAGTTCATGAGGGAACTGCGCGAAGCCCTGATGAATGATTCGGCCGATTCGATTCTGAGGCGATATGTCCCAGAGAGGCAAGTAACGCTATTGATGAACGCAACCAAAGGAGACAATTGATATGACCGTCACGCGCATTCCACTTTCTGCAATTGAAAGTGCGATTCGTGAAGTGTGCTTCGCACTCGAAGAAAAGAACTGGCAGTCGCCTTCGTGGACTACGATGACCGAAGATGGCCTCTGGCGTGAGCTTGTTGCTTGCATTTTGGGAAGCCGTGTTCGCTTCGAGGCAGCATATTCTGCCGTTGAACGTATGGAGAGAAAGCGTCTGTTTTGTGAGCCCCGGAGATCATCTCAATTCGAGCAGTATGAACAGGACGTCATAAGAGTGCTGTCCGAGGTAGAGGGTCCAGGTGTGCAGAGCCGCTATCCTTTCTTTCGGATGCGAGCCAATCAGATTCGGCACGCAGCTGAGCGCCTTTACGGATCACATGAAACCATTCGGGCATTCTTGGAGAACTCATGCGACATTCGAGATGCACGACGCCACTTGGCATCGGAAGTACCAGGGTTGGGGCCAAAACAGGCTAGCCTCTTTCTGAGGAACATCGGATACACTGCGCACATTGCAGTCTTGGATATCCATGTCCTGACCTACATGAGTTGGGTTGGCTTGACCAAAGTGCCGATGAAGTCGGTTTCTACTATTCGGAAATACGAAGCGTTAGAAGAGACCTTCATCGAACATGCTTACTCGTTCGGGTATGCCCCGGACCGCTTCGACCTAGCCATATGGGTCGTTCTGAGAGTTGTCATGGAGGAACAGAGGACGTGGGAATAGTCACACTCGTATCCGGTGGCATAGACTCCACTCTCATGAGCTTGATGGCTCAAGAGGAAGGGATTCAACTTTTTCCACTCTTCGTGGACTATGGGCAACTCGCAGCGGCTAAAGAGTGGGAAGCATGCACGCGCCTTCATAAAAAGCACGGCCTGCCGAGCGTGATGCGAATGGACATGTCTGGATTTGGAAAAATAATTCCAAGCGGCATCACAGACCCGCATTTGCGGATCAACGAAGACGCCTTCTTACTTGGCCGGAACCTTTTATTCGTTCTGGCAGGAGCAGCATACGCATTCAAGGTTCAGGCGAACAGCGTTGCCCTTGGCCTGCTTGATCCAGCTCAACACTTATTCCCGGATCAAACTCAAGAGTTCGTCCAAGCATGTGAAGTCATGATCGAAACGGCAATGGGAAAGCGGATAAGGGTTCTTACGCCATTGATCGAGTTCTCCAAGAGGGATGTTTTGGCCATGGCTCATGCACGCGGGTTAAATGGCACGTACTCATGCCATGCTGGAGGCGATACGCCTTGTGGAATATGTGTAGCTTGTGTGGAAATCTCAAATGCTGAAGAAAGGAGCTAATCATGGGTGGAGGTGGAAGTGGCAATCGCGGATTGACCCCAGACGAATTAAGAAACCTTGAGCAGAGAGCCAAAAAGTTGATGAGGCAGTCCGGTGGGACAGGGAAGTGCAATGTGTTTATCAGCTTCGACTCCGAAGATCTCAACTATGTGAACATGTTACGCGGTCAAGCCAAAAATCAAAATTCGGATATTGAATTCAACGATTGGTCTCTCAAGGAGCCGTTCGATAGCAATAAAGCCGACTACATAAAGCGAGGCATCAGGGAGCGCATTCGGCAGTGTTCCGTCACGTTAGTCTACGTGTCCGACAAGACGGCTGAAAGCAAGTGGGTTGATTGGGAAATAAAAGAGAGCATCGCCATGGGGAAGGGTGTGGTAGCGATGTACAAAGGCGACACTCCTCCAGCTCGCCTTCCTAAAGCTGTGACCGACAACAAGGTTCCAGTTGTACCGTGGAGCCAGAAGGAATTGACTAAGGCGACTAAGAAGCAACCAGAGAATCGATGAGATACGGACGGGACACCCGGCAGCAAAGCCAAACAGACTATGCTATGGCTAAGTGACTACTCATAATCGGGTAAGTGAAAGGGGACTGGGCTAAATAAATAAATTGACAATATGACACTTGAAGTAACATTTTTATACTATGCTTAGCTGGATTAGAAGCTTTCGGTGTACTCCATCATGTCATTGGCCGTGGTATTGAAAGAAGAAGCACCTAAAAAAAATATCTGAGGACTTAGGCACTTTCTGCACGAGCCGCCCATTATGACAGTAGAATAAGGACTGCCTTAGTTGAGTCTTCATGGATATTGATTGGAAGAGATCCAAAAATGAGAAAAGAATACGAAACTATCAAGTATCGCAGAGGTGCAAAACGAGCTATTATTGCAGTATCACGAATTCTCAGCTCCCAAATGAGAAAAATTTCACTTGATCAGGTTCCTTACAAAATTGGGTTTCAATCCTTTAATGTACGTTGTTAAAAAACAAGACTAAGAAAACCAAAGCCCAGAGAACCTAGCGACCGTGTGAAGACATTCTATAGCCTCTAAAAGGAATTCTTAATATAGGGTACGGCACCAGACCTTATTGCGAATAATTTTCTTGTGGCTTTTGACCACGAATAGCAGGCTGGGGGAAAATGGTTATATATCTTTTACAATATAGAGGTCTTCCACATTAGTCTTGACAATCTGATCTACATAGCAGGATTGTCTTCTAAAACAGACTGACTCCCAAAAAACAATTTTTAGATTTTGACATTATTGAATTAATTGGCTAGAAATAATGTAAATTTTTTGCTGTAATTTTTAGGTTCCCTTTCATGGGTGCATATCGAAGTTCGGATTTGGGGAGTTACATATTGGTAAATTCCAGAATTGATGGTTTCGTAAAAAGTCCAAAAAGGACCTCTTTGGCCATCGTAAGTATTTGATTTTATTCAGTGCCTATTCTGAAAAATTTACTTTTTACGAGTTCATCAGAATTGGAATAATTAAAAAATGCTGAACTAATACTATAACATGAATATCCATTCTTTGAATCAAACAGCTATAAGCCTAGCAATGCCGCGAGTTTTATCTGTTGGGAACATTGAACGGAAGCTGTATTTGGCAGTCCGCCCTTTAACGAGGAAACGTCTGACTTTTGATCTTTCGGAATGTCAATATATTGAAGTCCCAGTATTAATTTACTTGATCGCGCTCATGAAATTTAGAGTCAGTAGGAATCTTCCTACGTTCTTAGTGCTACCTCATGAAAAGAAAGTTCTCGATTTTTTGCAAATATGGGGTTTCCCGGAAGCTGTAGAAAGCGCAATTGGGGTGAGGTTAAGCCAGTTCACGGTTGGGGAGAACGCCGAGTATTTTAATCATCCGCCAAAAGATATTACCACAAGATATGCGGGGCTTGTTATCCAAACCGAGGAAGGTATGGAGCGCTTGCTCTCGAAGCATTACTTTAGCTTGATGACATTTCGCAGTCAGCTGCAACTATTCAATCCTGCTTTTGCACTCACTGAGGCTGCAAAATGGCGAAATATGGGCAGCGTCTTGGCTAGTGTACTAAATGGGCCTGAGAATATGTTCGCCTCCCGTATTGTTTACGAGGCTTTGATAAATGCAGTGCAGCATCCATCGGCATCTGTCATCCAAATAGGCTCACAGCTCCGTTGGCCATCTGCTAAGATCGGCGGAAAAGGGCATTTTACGATAACGTTTTGGGACGATGGCCGTGGGATAATTGATACACTCCGAAGTGCTCTAGATGCAGGACGATCTTTACTGTTTTCCCCGGCCATAGCGATCAAAACAAATTACCTCGTCGAGCTGCAGCAAGGTTTTAGGAAAGTTATTATTGAAAGATGCCTAAGTTCCGATCGAGAACCGAAAAAGGAGGATGGGAATTACTTAATCTTACTCGCTTCAACCTTTCCTGGGATAACGAGTAATCCTAGGTTGCATGCTCCACACCCGGAAACTGTGAAGACTGCAGAAAACAATCAACTTCTTTATCCTGGAATGGGTCTTTTCTTGCTCACCAATGCTGCTGTTAGCGTATATGGTGGCAAGGTGTTTATTAGGACTGGACGGTTTCGCGCCATTTTCTCCCCTAGTAAAAATGGTCATGATTTCAATGTTAATATTAGGGAATATGGAAGTTGGCCCAACTTCCCAGGCAACCTGATCACGGTACGCTTGCCACTCCATGGGAGGTAGCAGGGATGGGCGTACCAACTTTTAACCATTAGGCAAGAAGAAGGATGGAAACTTTTGGGGTTATCCCATTCCGCTTTGGTGCAGCAGCTCCCGAACCTATCTCTGATAAAGACCTTGATTTCTATTACCAAGTTTTAAGCGCTCTATATAGTGAAAAGATACAATTTTTGAATAGTAATGAGGTTTATTCCCTGGCAATTAATCTGGGGGACCTCTATAAGAACGAATCAATTACCTACCAAAAGATCATTAGTCGAGTACAAGGCTGGAGATCCAAACCTGATATCCTGGCTGTCGACATAATACCACCTATGGAAACTCTCATCCCTGGACGAGCAGAATTGCACATTGCCACTGCGCTGCAATTTTTAGGCGAACAGCAAAACTCACTTCATTTTGTAGTGTTTGTTGAAGAGATCTTAGCAGAAAAGGACGCTTTTAATCTACTACTTGCTTCTCTTGTTGAGCAAGGTCGCTTGATACTCGTAGACAGCAATGGTGTGACCGCTGGAAGGATTGAAAAAGATCATAGGCTGCCTGCTGACTATCCTGCACTCAGACATCAAATTTGCCAAGATCCTCTTGGGCTTTTAGAATTAAAAATGATGCGCCGAAGAGGCCATTTCACTAGGCCACGTGAAGAAGGTGGGAAGCATTGCTTTCGGTTTTTCTATGATGGCAGTGAGTGTATTCGTGAAATAAGTCATCTGATTGAGGCATCTGTAAAAAATAGAGGGGGTGATAAAAAGCCTTTCTTGGTTTATGATTGCACGGAGTCTAAATGGTTGGAAGATGCCATTATTACTGTAGCGGGCAGGTTACAGATTGTTCTGATCAATGTTGGTGTGCTGTTTGATAGGCCGAATTTGATACCGGATGAACAACGAGAAAATGGAATCCTTTTTCTGCCTCTTGTTGATACTGGAGCGACTTTAGAAAAAATCCTGCTAAAATGGAGAGAAAAGATCAGCGACTCACTGCCGAAGATCATTACGGTGTTAACCACGCGGGCCAGCGATGAGCGAAAGCGTATTAGGAGAGGTCATTGTGCCGACTGTACATACGAACTTGAATACTTTCTTAAAGTTGAACGTGGTCTTGAGAAGACCGAAAATTGTGTATTGTGCGAGCTGAATGTCCCGAATACTAGTTACGATACAGAATCCTTTGAACTAATTACAAGCTATGATTTTTGGAGTATGGCAGACGAAGTTGGGTGGAAAGATGAGGACTATGTCCCAGATACCCGGGATCCCCTGGTGACATGTCCCGATTTTCCAAAAATGGTCAAGGAAAACGGCGCATGGCTAGCCTCTAAGATTAAGTATCAATTACTCTCTATTATTGGTAAAGAATTCCCAGCGAATCCAGTTTTACTCATATGTCCGGATGAAGACGGTGCCCGTATCCTCTCAGCATATATTCAGGTTCTACACGAAGGACTTACAGTAGTAAGGGTGCCAGAGGATGACTTCAAGGTATGCAGAGATCCTAGCAGCAATTTAAATGAAGTCTTAAAGAAGTGGGAATTAGCTAGGCCTCATTGGTACGTCCAAATAACGGAAGCTTCAAGCGTAGCGGGTATCGCCATTGTTGAGGAATTTTGTGTTTCCGGAGGAACAAGAAAGGCTTTTCTTCGTCTTTTGGCTGCATTGGACCGTAAAGCCTTGGCCCACTTAGCTATAGTTGACTTTAATCCACCGGCATCAAAGGAAAGTGGGATACCTTGCTTTTCCTTGTATGCCTTCGATGCAATTTCGAAAATTTAGATGATGGAAATTCGCTCTTCGAGATTTGCTGAGGATCCAGAAACGGCATGCAACGTACTGATTCATTTAATTAAAGATCGGCCCGAAATGCAGAGACAACTGCTCTTCAGGGATCTTGCTTCAAGACTGCCGGAGGTACGCCCCGAAGCGAAGTTGGCTTTGATTTTAGACCTTTTATCAGAGTATGCGCCAGAAGAGGTCCGCATGTACATCAAAAAAAAAATTCGGCCCGATATTTCACCCAAACCTAAGGGGGACATAATATTTTTAACTGTGAAGCCTAGGGAACTCATGGCAGCAAAATGTGCTCTTGAGATTTCGCAAGACAAAGATGAAGATGGTACTTTCTCTGGCTATCGCTTTTGGCAAAGGAGTCTGGAAGATAGCAAAACTGGATGCACTCGCCAAATTATCCTTACTATGGTTGGTGTTGAAGGAGCATTGAACTGCTCCAACGCATGTCGGACAATTGCGAGCAACCTTGATGTCTCCATTTTTATTCTCATTGGTATGGCAGCTGGTGTAAGACAAAAAGTAGATTTAGGGGATATTGTATTTGTACAAGAGATTATTGATTATGAAGCAGCGAGAAAGGAACCGAATGGGGATGTTAAAAAGCCTGAACCTTTTAAAGTAAATCGCGAACTCCGTCGTGATTTCCAGTATTTTCTATTAAAACCGGATATTTGTTGGAATAACCTAAGCTCTGGAATCAAGTTGCTTAAAACGGATTTAGGCATTCCAGATATGATCGATTCAAAATGGAGACCTCGTATTCTTGAAGGTGTCATGCTTTCTGGTGCAAAACTTGTGGCTGACGGGACAATACCTAGCATGCGAAAGGAATTTCATGAAAAATGCCGTATCCTTGACATGGAGGGGAGTGGCTTTGCGGACGCATGTGAAGAATTACATATCCCATGGTTGGCATTTAAGGGCGTCGCAGATTTTGGAGATCCTCAATCAAAGGATCAATCTGAGACAAAAGAGGCGGATCCTAAAATCTGGCAGGGGCTGGCGAGTCTAGCAGCTACAACAGCCACCATAAATTTCTTAAAAAGTGACTATATGAAAGGGAGATAAAACTAAGTAATGCATTGGCTGATACTCTTCTTTAACAGTAAAAGGGGAAATCTTATATGTTCTGTCAAGCAAAAAAGAAAAGTCTATTAAATTCAACGGCTAGATATAGTCCTTTTTATGAAATTTTAAAGGTCGAATCTTTGATCTTGCCAAATTGTCTTTCCTAATAGTGTAAAGAAATTTAATTCCCACTCACCACATCACTTCCGATGCATCGGGATCTACGACGTATCATGCAGGTTCCTGCTCAACGAGCGGGATTAACGTAATACGTAACGTAATACGCTCGTGCAGAGCGTGCTTGGCCTTTTGGCCTTGGATGTAAGAAGATGATGCAATCATGGGACGTATATTACACGATAAGTTAAAATGGTAACTACTATGTAAGGGAAAAGAGGCGTTCGATCCAACTTTTCACCGGACAGATAAACGCTGCCTGCATCAGATGAGATCGGAAAGCATAGATGACGTTATTGCATGGTGCGCTCTGTATGCTATTGGTTATTCTGACAGTAAGACAAGTAACGTGAAATAAGCCTCTGGGCTTGCGTGAATCCCCACAAGGGAAATTCTCACACAGGATCCTTAGGGGGCAAAGGGGCTGAGAGGCCCCTGCCCTACCCGGTGCTCTTAGGATTTTATTAATTTTTCCAACTATTCTCAATTTTTGGTTTATAAAATAAAGCATGAAAAAAAACCTGCCAGAAAATGAAGAGCGCCTCCGTGATTTAGCGAAAGCTATTCATGATAAGGTCTTTCGATGGTTCTTTGAGTTTAAAACAGGTGTTTTTCTATGTGGCGCAGGAAAAAGTGAAAAAGGCTCAGTGCGTGCCCAAATTGATTCACACTTACGCGATTGGCGATTCTTTTCTTATAGATACGACATAGTATATCCAGAGGATCTTTTCGACGAACTTTTGTATGGTGAAAACCATCAAGATCTGCTTTCACTTGAAGGCATACTCGCAGATAGCGTTGATGCAATCGTACTTATTGTTGAAAGTTTCGGCGCAGTTGCAGAATTGGGTGCTTTCGCCAGTAGCAATCAATTGAGAAAAAAACTGATATGCGTCGTAGACGGAAAATACAAGACTTCGAAAAGCTTCATTAATTATGGACCTCTTAGGATTTTAAAGGATAAGAAGCAGGGAGAAATTATATATGGAAATTTCAGGAATGTTTCACGAATGATTGAACCAATCCGGAAAGCAATTACAAAAGTAAGCAAAAACTCGAAAAAGTCCACTTCGGTAACTAATGTTCTTCAGGCGCATCACTACATTCTTCCTTGTGTATTTCTGTTAGAACCGGCTGATAGGACATTACTTTCAAAATTGGTCATGTACGCCTCTGACATCTCTGAGGCGAAGGCAAAAGCGATTACAACCGCTGCATTGTCTATGCTTAGAAAAAAACGGGAGCTTACTTTAGCTGTTGATGGTTACCGCTTAACTTACGATGGTCAACGAAAATTCTCCGCATTGGGTCGACGGTCTCGAAATAGAATGACATTTGATGCAACTGCATTAGACGACCTACGAATTTCAATTTTAAATTGGCAATATCGAAATAAGAAGCTGAGTATAAATATAAAATGAGGATTGATTGGAGGTGCCGACCTTAGCCGACTCTCGTAGTCAGTGGACGATGTTTCGTCGTCCGGGACGAAAACTTAGCATTATCCCTCACTGATAGAGCTCCACCGCTCTATCAGTTCGGTCATCCAGTAGAAGTAAGGTCGGCACTCTCCATCAATAATTCAAAATGTTATCAGATAGACATAAACTTGAATTGCTGGGCCTTCCTCCCATTGAGACGCTTTCAGATCTTGCGCAAGCTACACATTTATCAAAGGTCCTTCTATACAGGCTAATCAATCATACGGACAAACAATACAAAGTGTACTCCATCCCAAAATCGAAAGGGAAACGAAGAGAAATATGCCAACCCTCAAAGGAACTTAAGGCTGTTCAATCGTGGGTTTTGCGAAACATCGCAGATAAATTATCTGTACACGCTGCTTGTAAAGGCTTTGAAAAAGGCTTAAGTGTGAAAGATAATGTATTGCCACATATCGGTGCACTTGTCTTTTTATGTGTGGATATTGAGAATTTTTTCCCCAGCGTTGTTGCGAGTCGGGTATGGACTTTATTCCGTTCTTTAGGCTATTCAGAAGATATCGCCGGGTTTCTTACCTGCATATGCACATTTAAGCGTGGATTACCACAAGGTAGTCCAGTTTCCCCAAAATTAGCAAATTTGTGTTGTTATCGATTAGATCACCGCCTTTCTGCCTTTGCGGGGGCCAGAGGGATCGTATATTCAAGATACGCAGACGACATGACCTTCTCTGGTTATTCTTATGCCCGTGTTAATGGTGCTTTATCGACCATTCGGGAAATTGTTAAGTCTGAAGGGTTTCGTCTTAACAATTTAAAAACGAGAGTTATGGGACCCGCTCGTTGCCGAAAGATAACAGGCTTAGTTATGGCCTCTGATTTCGTAGGAATCGGGAGGATAAAGCTCCGCGAACTACGCGCTCGAATTCATAGGCTTTCTCGCGTGCCAAAAAAGAATTCTGAACCTGATGAGCTAGCGACCATAAAGGGGTGGTTAGCATATGTTAAAGACGTCGATCATCGGAGATATGAGATTTTACTAAAATACATAGCGAATCTTTGCGATAGACATCCTAAATCTGCGTTGATGCATATAATTAGCCCTTAATTTAGGAAGAGCATAATCACTCCAGCGGATGGCTTACAGCCCCCGCTGATTTTTTCGTTATGAGCTTTTCCAATATAAGGAGAAACAATACATGACCGGCAATGCCTGGATAATTACGGGAATTATAGCTGCCGCAATTGCCGCCTTCGCGATTCCTTATGGATTCCACCTGAAGTCTAAACAGCAATCTCAGTCCAGTATACAAATCTCCGGAGATTATGTTGCTGGACCAAAGATTTCAAGTGGAGGCGACTATGTTGCTGGAGACAAAACGATAAACATTGGTCCTAGCAGTGTAGAACTGGAGGAAATTGTGAGGCGTGTGCTCAAGGAGTCTACTCCGGCATTATCAAAATCATTTGGCGATGCATACACAGTGTTCGGTCTCTCAGAATCTGGCATTGTTGTCCCAAAGGGTAGCGTACCATCGGGCTTGGATGTTAATTGGGAAACAGGACGAGTAATCAAGGTTACTGAGAAAATTGTTGAGGCCATGCTTCCTGATATAGTAGCCAATACAGAGCATATTCGGAACTTCAGAATGTCTGGGAGTACAATTAGCCTCCCAAAAAAGGTAGGCACGCGCATGAATCTGATCAAGACCAAAGATTTTAATATACGAGTTGAAGTGATTGGGGTTGATAAACGGATAGTTGTTGTAGGGATAGGTTTGGCGCCATCAGACTAAATTGGATATCGTGATCTCATAACATCGGCATTGAGGGCGACGGCAAAAAGCCGCCGCGCCTCATGCCGGTCGTTAGCCATGCCATGCGGTGGGAGGAGTGCAATGGCCGTTCCCGATCAGAACTCGCTCGACTATCTCTTGCAGACAGACATCCTCGAAGGCGTCTTGCCGCTTGTCGGGACCGAGCAATGGCAACCCCTCTACATGAGTGGGGATGACGATTCCGGCCGGTTCGGTCTTTGGTGCGCCCTGCTCGATGATGCCGCGGTGGAGCTCGCACTCAACAATGACTCATGGGACCTCAGGATCGGGGATGGGAAGCCTGGCTTCAGCCAAAGCTGGCCCGACGGCGAGTTGGTGACGGAGTATCACCCATATGGCGGTTGGGATGGCGTACGAGCTCTGGTTCACCATCGCTCATTCCATGGAGCGTATCCGACATATTGCGAACTCGATCAGGAGTTCCGTTTGTACCATGACCTCGCTCATGACCCAGATCGGGGTATTCTGCTGACGTTTGATGACTCGGGGCGTGAAGTCGAGGTAGTTCGAATTGGCAAGCATGAAGTCACTGCGCGTCTCAAGTACCTTCGCCAGTTTCAAGCCGGCACCCATCAGAACCTGGCAATCTACGTTGACTCTGTGAGGTACTCAACAATTCCACTCGAAGACGTGGGAGAGAGGCACGAGTCGGGGGGAGACGAAAGAGCTAGATGGTCACGGCACGTGGTCGCCTGCGACTTCCTCCGGGACTACTCAACTTTCTCGCGAGTTCTCTTCAAAGTGATACTTCGGCCCCCAGCCCTTGAGAAGGCCGGCATTTGGCCCTTCGATGAGGACGAGGAAGAGCCGGAGGTCTCCTTCATCATCGGCGTCAACGAAGACGGCGAGAACGTCGAGTACATCTCGAATCCTGACAGCCTCTCCAACTACTTCGGTGCGAATCCCAAGGCGCCCAACTATCTGACGCCTGTCTACTTCAGGCGAGAGGTCTTGGCGAAGTACTACGCTGAACCAGAGCGATACACGGTGTCGGACGGACGCCTTTCCTGTCTAGGACTGTGGAGTTGTCAGATAGACAACGACCTGGATTACTACGTGGTTGTCTTTCTTGGCGACCTCGGCCGTGACCTTCCCTACGAAGAGCGTCTTCACTGGCGGCAGTTCAACATCCCCCCTGAGGGGGGAATCAGCGAAACGAACTTCAGGCGCAGCTTCCTTGCCCAGTTCACCGAGCCTAAAGCCCCCGATCTGGTCTTCAAGGACGAGTACGAGCGCTTCTCTGCTGACTGGACCGCGAAGCTGGGCTGGCCATTCTTCCTGCCGCTTGCGCCGGGAGACGCACACCTCGCCGACACCGTTCGGATTCCCGTGACGAACTCGCAGGCAGAAATGGACGAACAAGTTCTCTGTCTGACCAAGTTGCTAGTTGACTCGCTTAACGAAAAGGAGCTCGCTCGGGCCGCATCGGAGCTTCCCGAAGGAGCCAAAGGCATAGCCAAACTCGACGCCTTCTTCAAGGTAACCGGCTACGACTCCGGCGAGGCGATCGTCCAGTTCTTGAAGGACTTGCAGTTGCTTCGTTCAACCGGCTCAGGCCACAGAAAGGGATTGGCATACGACAAGACGATTGCAAAGCTGGGCGTCAATCCAAGCCGTAAGCCCAATGCTGTTGCGCGTCTCCTTGAAGAGGGTGTGGCGATGCTTCGTGCACTGCGGTCGCAGTACATTGACACTGACAAGGATGGCTAAGCCATTCAGCCGACGCTCGTACCTCACGCGGCTGATGGCTGGCGTTATGCATTTATTTCAAAGGAGGAAATATGAACATTGAATTTCATTGGTCTCCACAGCCAAGTTCAGACGATCAGGAGACAGTAGAGAGTGAAGTCTCTTCAATCCTGCAAGATAGAGACATCAAGCCATGTCATCCTGGAGCAATATCCGTGTCATTGGGCATAAGTGGGCCCTTAGACAATAAATTACAGGGCTCAGCCAAATGTCAATGCGGAAAAATGCTTATGACATTTGAAGGTGGCAGTAATGCATCTAATTTAGTGATTACAGAATTCGAGTAATTGCAATGAAACCCAGTGGCATAACACTCATGCCGCTGGACTCGGACGTCCCTAACGCGGCGCCGGTCAGGTGCGCGTTAGGCAGATTTATAAGGAGCATAAGTAGTAGTTTCATATGACTTTTAATGGAGGGAACCATGAATAGCAAAACTTCATTTCTCAAGATAATAATTATAAGCACAATTTTGCTGATCATGACTTCACTCGTCTCTTGTTCTATTATCAAGGATCTGAAAGTGCCCCATTTTCAGGGGTGAGAAAGTACCCTATCCTAAGGGACAATAAATAACCCACCTGTCTATACTTTCTCATATTTTCCAGAAAATCTCTATCTAC
>Ga0307434_1000889_pt1 | contig 17594 bp, 20 predicted proteins | sample SalMarWE160220MG_FD_202156 | JGI IMG/M metagenome (GOLD analysis project Ga0307434, IMG submission 202156) | Salt marsh sediment microbial communities from the Plum Island Ecosystem LTER, Massachusetts, United States - WE1603-220 | ecosystem: Environmental > Aquatic > Marine > Intertidal zone >... | reverse complement strand
CAAGATCCGAAATACCTCCAATTAGTCGAAATTAACGGATCAACAATATAGAATTAGAGAATAAGTAATCAGTTCATAAAAATTGAGACTATTTCCATATGCTATCAGAAGGTCTTGGTCTTGGTCTATTAATTTCTAGTTCAGCATGCTTTTTGAAATCCTCAATCTTTTTATCATCATAATTCTTTTCCATCTTCAATCGTTCTTCTAATAACTTTTCTAAAATATGGTAGCTTCGAATGAATCTTCTGGATCGATATGATAAGCTCTTTCAAAGGCTGAAAGAATTGGCTCAAGCTGAAAGAATAAAGCATCTCGAACTTTGTCATGTTCAATAGGTCTAGTCATTATAGTTTCACATCTCACACTTAGATAAAAGTATACTCTAGTGTAGTGCAGTATACTGTATTCTCTTCTCTAGGAAGTTTTGTGCCAACATAGACTACAATTACTAAATAGATTCTTAATATTTGCCAAGAGAAGATAGAGGATACACTATAACTAATAATCATAATATTATAGATTTATCTTTAGAAGTTTTAAACTCTAAACTCTAGAGGACAGATGTTATTGGGTAATCCTTTCTTTTACCTTTCTAAGCACGAAGTTATGATATAAGTAACTATGATAAAAGTAACTGCTAAGCAGTGTATCTAGTTTTATTGATTGTTACTGTAGAAACATAAGCAAATTATGGGTAACTAAATTAGGAGGTAATGCAGTTAGTATTACTATGTCTCATAATAAGAATACAGATGAAATGAAACTAGAACTAAATGATTTTGCTAATAACATTGCAGCTGAAGCAGAAGAAGAACTGAGAAATGAATTTGATAAACATATGAAAGCAGCTCGCCAATTCAAAGAATCAGGAAATATTCAACTAATGGTAGAGTTTTATAGCAAAGCCTTGGCTATTCAAATATTCTTAGATGCGATGAAAAAGTAAGAATCGCAATTAGTCTCTTAACATTAATAGTATTTTAAAAAATGAAACAAGTCACGCTCATAATGTCGTGGTATAGTGACAGTCGAATTAGTAGCAGCATACCTATATATCGACATACAGTAAACGATTTTCTTGTAGCATTAATTATTGAAAGTAAAAAAATAACACAAATATAACTGAAGATATTTACAATTTGTTACAGAATTACTTTGAGGAATCACCCTCATCGGCAGATATCTTTTTTTCCATCTTTTACAAGAAATGTAAAAATGCTGGCGTATTTGGGAAAATTGTAGTAGGACATAATGAGATAATTAGATCAAATGTTCCAATAACTCACCTCCCTAGATTTTTACAACATATAATGATAAGATCCATGATTAGAGGAAATACATCGTAATCCTAGATTATCCATTATTTTGTTCTGTCCAGCATGTAGAACTAACAATAGTCTTGTAATTCCCTCTCTAATGTAGAATAATTTTAATTATTAATTCTTATTTTTAGTATAATCTCGTTTATGCTTTTGATGATTGTACGTTTCTATGGCAAAGATTGATTGGCTTCTGATATATGGATTCTTGGTTAGAATGATTATGACTGTATTACTCCAAGAAATATTCGATGAGCTCCTTTTGAAGATTTATGAAGTATCTATGTGTACTTCACTTTCATTGCTCGATATTATTAGACCAGCTGATAAATAGATTATATATCTTGCAAGTAGAAATCATGTAGAACCTTGTAAGTAAAGCATTGCAGTACCCTATTCCACTGGCAGGAATTCAGTCTCAGAGGATACGTCTGTACTACAACATATGTAGAGGTATGGGTTTAACGGTTTTCCTAGCTGTGAAATAGTAGAACCTAACATTGCCACCTCGTTTCCATATTACTTCCTCTTCCACTGCAAATAATGCACACATGTATCAAATAGTTGTTTATTGCAGGTATCATCATTGCATTTGGCTGCAGGTCTCTCTGGGACAGATGTTATTGAGTAATCCTTTCTTTTACCTTTCTAATATGCGAACATTCTGTTTGTTTAATCGCAAACCATTTACATGTACAAAGATATCGTTGCTTTCTAATACTAAAATAGACATTATAAGTTCTATTCTGGTTTGTATTTGACTTGACAATATAGCCTCCTTCCTCTGGGTCTTCTGCCACAGCCACCAGTTATTTCACTATCCCACTAAAATGTCATCATTTTTACATATAAAGCTATTTAAACGTTTAACGTTTAACAATACGTTTAACAATTTAATAATAATACGAAATTCATTCTAGAAATATTCGCGCGCATACGTTTGAATTAACCTTTCGAAACCCTTATTCCATCTTGTTAAGTCATCTTATTTCCATTCCCATAACCTATTGTTCATAATTACCTAATGAGTCTACTTCATATTCGTTCACTCCAATGAGATGATTAAGAAATGAAGTTTATTCTCCGAATTTGTTTCATGAAATATTGCGCCTACGTATCTCATCTTTCCTGACTTAACCATCTTCCCCTCTGCATGGCCTGTTGCAGTTGCCACTTCACGACCATCCTTGGTCATTATTACCCCTTGACCTTGACTATACGAAGTATCGTCGGGTCTTTGAATTGCCCAATACGTCCAGGTTGTTATCACCTCTAGGCTCCCTGTGAAAATTCTTGTGCCTGTAATGGAGGTCTCAAATTTGGAGATTCCATTTTCAACTGATAGTACTCGTTGGCCAGTTATTCTTCCTCTACTTTCGAAGAGTAATTGTCCTAACATCAGATTTCTCATAATATGGCGGCTATATCAACGATTTATGTGATTCTCTAACGGTTATATTTTTAGGGCTTGAATAATATCTAATCATAAAATGGAAGAGGTCCGGTCTGAAGATAGTAACTTTGTTTCTAAATGAAATAAGTGACCTTTGAAACCCATCAGATCCTATTTGATACTTCTTGTTTCAAACATGAGAAATCCTAGGTAGTCATTTACGGAATTCAGAAAGAGGCTAGGACAGTACTTCAGAACCAAGCATTTCAATCTGAATATGAGGAATTATCTTACTAGGAATATGTCAGGGAACTTATCTTAATTGGTCTAGTTAAGGACGTCTTAATTGATTTTGCAGAACAATTTAATGTCTGTATTATCTATTTAGATACATAAATTTCTCCACTTCATCTTATCCTTCGGTTTTAGTATAACATAGAAAGATGTCGATCTTAACAATATATTTCTATGTACCATCTATTAATTAGTTGGTATGAGAAGATCGAATAATAATGGATCCGAAAATGGAAATGAAATAGAGGCTAAAGAAATGATTCTGGGAGAAATACAAAATGTACATGGTAATCCTTCAGAAGTTAGACAAGATGGTTGTGCCGCATGTCATGTGTTATTCATGTTAGTTGATAAAATGCAAATAAGTGAATCACACGCTTCAGACCTGTTATCCCAGATCCTTTTTCATGATGAACAGTTAAATGAATCTTTTATAGAAATGGTAGAAAATATTCATATGAAACAAAGGAATATGGCTATTCCGTTTGCATTAAAGAATCGTAATGCAAAAGATCGTCACATTGAATCAAACTTTAGGAACTTTCTAGAAGAGCTATCATACGACGTCATAAATTATGGACATGATCTTGTTCTTCGTAAATTGATGATTTCTGCGATTGCTTTGGAGATTGCACAGAATATTGGTATTGATTATCATGCAGCTACTGAAGAACTTTATTATTATATGAGAAAAAATGACGATCGCACAAATGCCCTATTATTGGAGTTTAATGATCGGTTCTACAAAAACATAAAGTGATAATGATCTCAATTATAGCTGATTACAAATACCTTCAATGTATATGTATATATGTCTCACAGATATTACAGTTGATAAATTGGTCGTTGACCAGAATAGATTATATGATAAATTACATGCATTTGGCAAGATTACGATTCCAATTTGACTACACTAATAGTGTACATCATGGGCATGTAGGATGATATTTATCATTTCCGACTTTAGGCATAGTACAATATTTGAAAGGACATCATTCCCCCATTATCTGAAGTATCACATTTCGTTCTCTTTTGCCAATATCCATCTCCAGAAAGACTATCTGTTGCCAGGTTCCTAACATTAGAGTACTGTCCTTGAATGGAATAGTCAGACTTGGACCAATCAAAGATGCTCTCACATGAGAGTGTCCATTACCATCATGCCACATATTTTCATGCTGATATTCCATGTTTCTTGGTACTATTCTAGACAACATACGAGGAAAATCTTGTCTTAATCCTGGTTCATATTCGATTGTTGTTACAGCCGCAGTTGAACCTGAAACAAAAATAGTAATGATACCATCTTTAAGTTTTGACTGAATGAGTATTTTGGAAGTTTCTGGAGTGATATCAATCATATCTCCCTCACCTATAGATCTTAAAAAAATAGTTCTAGTTACTATTTGCATTTATTTACTTCATATATTGTTTCCGTAATAATCTTTACCATCATACTACAAGGAGTAAATTTTAGATTATATTTTGAAGTAGTATAAAAAACATTTCATATTAAGTTAGTAAATCAGATTTCAATTATGATTCAAATTCGAACTGAAATTTTAGATAATGATTTAACATTAAATATCACAATTAATTGCATCTATAGTAAATTAATTATAAAGATTGGGATCGTATTGTTAGAAATAACAGATCAATTCAAATAGAAAGTGTAAGGTAAGAGAGGGTTTTTGCGCTTTCATCTTAATTCGATCTAGAGAGTCTAGTATCTTATTTTTTAAGATCTTTTAGATATTTCATTTTTATCAATTTCTTTACTTTACTTGCAGAGTATCCATATAGATCTAGCCCTCTTATCCTTGAAACTGCTAAATCAGAGCCTATAGAAATTGCGAAGTTATCTAGCCAAGGGCTTTCAACTTTGTACTCTTTCATGGTACGTCCTTGATCTTTTATCATAGAATAAATATTTTGTGCAGCAATTTTTCCATGTTGTTCTGCAAAATATGCTGTTGTTGGTACTGGATATCCTTTATTATTAAGTATAAGTGCGGCATCACCTAGTATAAAGACATTTTTTCGTCCCTCTGCTTGTAAAAATTTATTGACTACTACTCTCCCATTGTAACCTGTTTTGAGGCCAACTTGTTGAGGAAGAGGTAAAGCAGTAACACCCCCTGCCCAAATAAGCATTGTAGTTCTTATAGTTCTACCATTTCTAAGGCATACTAGGTCTGATTTGACCTCCGTAATATAATACTCGTTGCCTAGTAATAATTCAACGTTTAAAGCCTCAAGATATGCTCGTACCCAATTTTTGGTATGAGTAGGAAAACCAACTAATAAATCTGGCGATATCAGTATAACCTTAATATTATTATATTGTTGATTCCTCTTTTTAATTAATGATGCAATTTCACCAGCAACTTCAACTCCAGTCGCTCCCCCTCCTCCGATGATTATGTTTATATTTTCTGTTGCATCAATCATATCTTTCGATGATAGTCTTTCAGCAATCTTTTTTGCATTTTCTACACTATTGAATTGAAATGAATGTTCTCTAAGTCCAGGAATATTAGGCAAGAACGGCCTGCTACCCAACGATAGAACTAAGAAATCGTATCCTAACCTATAAGAAGGATTAGTAGTAAAAACCAGTTTTTTATCTAGATCGACATCAACGATATGGGCTTGAATAAAATTAATTTTCTTACCCTGAATAATATCTTTATAATAAATAATTGAGAATCCGCGTTTCGATAAGATTTCTGGCAAGCTTGGTAGTAGTGTATGATATATATTTTTATCAATTAACTGAATCTTTGGATAATTCTCTTTAAATAGTTGTTCCAACCCCAGAGTAGTTTGGATACCAGCATATCCACCACCAGCAATTAAAATATGCATACTGTCACTTGCTAATGACATTAATTAATGATATTTAAATAACATACTCTCTCTTATGTAAATGATATCATTCAATTTGTTATGATATATTTTAGTTGATACTCAAATAGCTCTTTGTCATGTGATAGATTCCTGAGGTGCAGAGATATCTTTGCACTATTTTCTGGTGAAGAGCAAAGGAAATGAGGTTTAACACATTACGCAGACCAGATTGATAAGACGGATGTAGACACTGATCTATTAATTAATTTGGATATGATTGGATTCTCTTCACAAGGAGGTAATAATTTCATAATAGAGTATGATAATGGGAATGTTGTACAAGATAATGACAAATTTTCAAGCTATTGCCAACCTTATCAAAGAAGACGTTGCTCTACAGTACAATAATAATCTAAACATAACTCTAGGTATATTACAAAATACTAATTATCTTCCCTTTGAAGCTCTAGGTTATACAGTTATAGGTTTTCATGATGATGATGTAATAACGAATCCAAATCATCATAAAAGCAGCTGATACCCCAGATACTCTAGATATGAGTACCTAGCCTCTGTAACTAAATTGGCCTTGGCTACAATTTTGAGTCTTGATGAATTGATAATGAATAATAACTTTGATGCGCCTTCATTCTTAATCAAGTTTCAGTGACTCCTGATCTTTTATAGATCATCATATTCCGTACACTATAATGAATAACAAGATATTTCAGTCCGATTTCTATATTTTGCCTTCAGAACAACGTAGTTGCAGGAAAAAAATTTCTCTTGAATTGGCGATGGTAATGTCACAGTCTATCTTAAAGGTTGAACTGCAGGAAATATGTAAGGCCTAGAGATTTGCAGCTAATTGGCGGCTATTGCTAGTGATGTGATAGTATTTCAATATTTAGCAGACCACAGCATTCCATTACAGCAATTTACATCCAATTAATTAGAAATTTAGGAATGTAGTATTTGTGAGAACTTTATTGTCTTCAAATGTGTTGTTGTCCTGATCCTCATTGTTTATTGCTTCCTCCTCAAAGGATGGATTGACTATTATATTTGAATACACCGAATTATCGGATGCTCCATCATTCAGTAATATTGCTGAATCATTTACATTTTGTATCGTATTATCAAATATTGAATTATTGGAAGAGTCGTGTTTTAAGTAGATACCATTTCCACAATTATCTACTGTATTATTATAAACCTTGTTATCGTGTGATTGTGATACAAAAATGCATTGTTTTTCATTATGAACATAATTGTTTCTTGCGATTGAGTTGGTCATATTCCTACTAAACATAATTCCGGAACCAGCACTATTGGAAACAGTATTGTTTTCCATTAATACATTATAACAATCCAACGAACAAATTATACCCATGGCCCCGTGATCATGTACTGTATTATTCCTAATTATCATATCATGCGTTCCTGTATGCGGATCAAATCCGTACATAAAATTATGATGAACATGATTATCCTCAAGAACCATATTACCCATCCCTACTGAATAAAATCCAAATCTGTTATGATGTATGTGATTACCTTTTAAAATACTAGTTCCTTGTTGTTGGAGTGCTCCAGTTCCATTAGCAATAACAATATTACCGTCATTATCATCTCCACTATCTTCATAATAACTGATTCCAGAACAGCCACCACCACACTCATAACCAAGATATGCAATCTCTGAGTTTGTTATGTTCGTTGTACCTGTTGCATCATCTTCAACTCGTATATACGGTCTTGGAATCGCATCTATGCCTGTATGCTCGTATTCCCTCCCTGGAAGTATATCATATTCAAACCTTATGTACCCGTTCACAGCAGGATCCCATGAGGTAATCTTAACCGAATCAATATTCAAGCTGCCGTGTACTCTTATAACATAAACAGATCCGTCTCCATCTTCCCTATCGCCATTAGTATCATCTCCGCTATCGCTACTTGTTTCGCCTGCAAACATCTTTAGCCATTTAGTATCCTCCTCGTCAATTACGAGCTTTGCGTCATGTTCAATGACAATTCCTGCATTAAGTAACCAAACACCATCTGGAGTCTCTCTATCTAAAATATTTTTGTCATTTATTTGATTGTAAATATCTGTGAGAGTTGAAGTTTTGCAAGTTATCGATATTATTCTCTCAGAACTATCAAAACTGATACAACTACTGCTTTCGGAAGGAAGTGAATTTGAAATCGAAGCAAGAACTGATGTACTACATAAGGATAATGTAAAGGCTACTACTGCTATCAGTACCACAATAGCTGAAGTCATTTTTGATTTTTTGATATTACATAATCATCTTGATATGATATATTTATATGGGTTACAGAAGATTTTAAAATGAAATATCTTTCAAAAAATAGTGAGGGAACCACGTATATTCTATAAGTGCATATAAGCAGACGGAGAAGGAGCTATATTTCAATGGCCAATATCCAATCCAATTTTGCAATTGCCATTACAAGTATGGTAATAGTCTGTATCGTCCTAATAGGATTTCCACTAGCTTATATATTAGTAAATTCTTTTAGAATGAGAAGAAAAACAGATCTCCCATCCCGATAATAATTATCTGGAACACCCTCATAATTTATCCATGTAAATGATTATCTTGTTGGCAGTCAAGCGCGATGGTCTAGCACATTATGATGTATTATTAAAGTGATACCTGCATCAGCTTCGACTTCGACAAGAGCTTCCGTAGTGATTAGGCGACTACCTCCATCATGATAATAGCAGACAGATCTTCTCATGAAAGAATTTTGCATACGCCCTTTCCTACTTCCTAATTGTCAATGGTAATCTAACAGCCCGTTAACTTGACGGGATGAAACTTAGTTCATCGATTCTTTTGTCAACCTTGATATTCTATATTTTGTATTCATCATTTTCTTCAATACATCCTCTTCTGCTTTTTCTATCTGTTCAGGAGTTAGATTTTGCTTGTGTGTTGCAATTGACCAAAGGGATCCGCTAACTGTCCGTATCTATCGCCCCAAAATATATCCATTACAGGCATCATTACAGTTGCACATGCGGCAACAGCTTGTAATATGCATCATAACTGCAGTTCATCCAATTGTCCTCTGTGAATGACAACTGCCTTAAGGAAATTCATCAGAAGGCATTACTACTGAATCACCAATTTTGATTTCTGCATTTACGATGCTTTTTCTATCCGGAATATTAAGACGATATTCTTCAACAGCTCTAAATGCATTTGTAGAACTCAATAGCATCTGATGCGCCTCGACTACTAAGTATGGCATGACAGAATGAAATCCCTCGGGTATCGCCTAAATAACCATCTTAATTAAGATTAGATAAGAATTCAATTTATGCTAATATCAAACACTCTTTGAAAGGGTTTGTATTAAGGAATTAAAATTTGTAACATTCTGATCTCTTTTATATGTTCTTAGTTTCTCGATAATGCTGTCTTTAGACAAAAGATTTAGTATATTATCTATATAATGTGAAATCATTCCACTTATAAATAGTGATTGACTTGCGGAAGTTACATTATTAGATTTGTTCTTATTTAAGCTCGTACTTTCAAAATCTATAATGCTAACACGATCTGAATACGAGACAATTATATGATAATTCAAATTACTTAATTCTCCATGATTAATATTTGCCATATCCAAAATAAAGCATTGTTTTAGTATATTAGTAACAATATTTAGTACTCTATACTTGTCAAGACGGTGTTGTCGGATCCAATCAATAATACTTAAACCATCAATAAATTCCATGATAATTAGATTTTCTGAGAATTTAAATAACTTAGGACCTATGCCAATTGTATTTACCATTTGGTGTACTGAAGCTTCTCTTAACATCGTCCTCCTATTTGCATCCATTCTTCTAATCTTTAAAGCATATGTTTTATTTTTGATCCTAGCTTTAAGTACTATACTGACTGAACCTTTGCCCAGGATTGATACTTTACCAATCTGAGTACTTCCTTCAAATATGATATCAGTTATTCCCAAATCTTGCATCTCTCCAATGCGTTTAATAGATTCATGCGTACTTAGATTGGGATAGGAAACGATCTTTGCAAAATTGGATAAATTCGGATCAATTTTGTCAGAAAAATATCTTTTCAATTGTAGTGAGTTCATTAATTGCTTTCTTCACCAAATGTGTAGATTTAGTTTCATTTGCAGTATAAATTTGTGTTTTATTACTGAGGTCCGGAATAAGACCCTTAGTAATACCTATACTATCAATTCGTTTATTTAAAAGAAGTCTAACATAATCTCTTGCATTAGTAGCCTTTCTAGCTATCAAGGTGGCTATTCTCATCTCATTATTAATCCACATTAATCGTGCAACATTATTATTTTTTGAAATGAATTTACTAGAATCGTATTTCCTCGAAACCTTTGGACCAGTTTTTACCATGTATGATGGTAGAGTTATTGATTCTAACAAAAATATGAAAGCTGCTTCTGTCTTCTCGTCCGTAGTGCATATACTCCTTATAACATTAAACCCTTCAAGTGTCAATTGCTTGGAAATAGCGTTCATACTCTTTTTAAGTTGACCCCAAATCACATCTGGGCTGCGTTCACTGTAGTTAAAACTTACTACTAATATATTTGAATATATCTCGGAAAAATCGTTGGCAGTTCCTCCACTCTCTTGACGTATGAAGAATTCTATCAATGGTTCCTTTAGAAATGCTCTTGCTGCTAATACAAATTTACCAAAGTTCTCTACCGAAATTGCAGTTCCTAAGTTTCTCCTAGGATCTATTGGATCCAATATAATTACAGAATGCTTAAATGTTTTCTTTACAGTCTCCTCATCTATTGGATCCAACGAGATTATGATTTTTCCCTCTTGTATATGAGATAATGCTTCTAAAGTAGATTGAAATGAACCGTACTTAAGTATTAATACTTCTGTAACATATCCACTAAAACCATTTTTAGCAATTTGAGCTCCATATATTCCCAAGGATTTTAGAAATTTCTTTAACAGCCTTACTTGATCCCTTTTCTCCTCGTCCAACTTCTTTGTAACATACTCTGTATGAAATGGCGATCTATCAGCTGCACTTATCCAATTCCACTTTTCAACATCGTAACAAGGGACTATATTTACTCTTATTCCTTGAACAAATGCCTCAACGTAAGGATGATCAGAATATCTCAGATACGGTTGATATTGTTTTAGTGATTCCAATCCTATTTGCTTGCCAAGTAGTTCAAATTCTTCCTCGTTTATAGAACTGTTCATTTTGACGAATATATCAATATCTACATCACCTTTAAGCCAAGTTCCTTTTGCATAGGATCCTCCTAAGACTACATCTTTAATTTTTGTGGAGGATGCATGTTTGATTATACTTTCCTTGACTTCCTTTGCAACAGAGGATACTTCTTTTACCTCTCCTTGCATAGGTTTAGATAGTTCTAATGCTTTTAGGAGAACCGAGTTCAATTGGCTCATTTTGCATGAACTGTAAGTATATTTGAATAAATCGGACCTTTTAATGTAAGGTCACTTTTTTTTAAATGAAACCTATCCATAGTATCAGCACCAAAGATTCTGTTTCCCATTAAATTAGATAGACTATCAAAATCTATTTTTACTTGTTTTTTTAGACGAAATAATGTTAAATGGGGTACAAAGATCTGGTCCATTCTAAGTCCTTCCCGATCCAATTTTGATAATATGGTATGACTAAGATTCATCATTTTCCTTTTTCCATCATCGTCAATCCCTATCCATATGATTCTGGGAAAGTTCTTGTTAGGAAATGCCCCGATATTGTTGTACAATATCTTAAATGATTCAAATTCGACTCTCAATAGTTTCTCGGTAATACTTTTTATAATATCCTTATGTATTTCTCCCAAAAATAGAATTGTGAAATGAAATTTGTCTTTTTCTAACGGCTTAACCACATTTAAATCCCATCTAATGCTAGATGTCATTTCTTTTTGAAGATGCTCTAGAGCAGCTGTATTTGATGCGTCCATGGCAATAAATGTTCGTACAATATCATGCAATCGAGTATAACATCAGACGACCTGTAACTTTATAATATTCTTTCTATATTATACAGATGATATATTTCTAGCCACATCCTAACGATGTAGCATGTATATATACAGAATGTAGAATAGACTATTGATAGCCTATCTAATTATTAATGCCATGATATATAAAAAGCTCAATTAATAATCATTGGACTCTGCTGATTTAGTATATCGGAATGATCTCGCCCTATGTTAGTATTTGGTAAATCTACAAACGCTTATAACTCTATTTTTGCGATGCATTCATACTTTGGTGAATAACATTCTTCAAATTATTAAGATTTTTTTGATGATGTCAACATACGAACAAGCTCTCTGAAATACAACATTACATAGTAAAATATCTGTCCTTTTAAATGATTGATACTTCCAGTCTATTAAGATTAGAAGCGCCGGCTAGTACACTACGAATAACATGTTTTTTGAACCAATTTTCTAAATTGCCTACACTCACTCAAACTTACCGGCTTCATACCTTAAGGTATCGATTGTTATTAGTATTGAAAAAGGTGGTTTAGACTAGGCTTAAGATTCTTTAATCCTACCGCAGATGTATCAGATACCTCATTTTCAAATATTTTGATTCCATCTGATGTTTCTGAGGATTCTGAGTTTGTTGTGTCATAGAGCTTCCTAATTATCATACATTTTTGAGCTTGATTTTGGTAGCAGTGAAAACAGATGAAATCATGTGAAATTAGTCGGAGGCTCTTGGTAAGTATTTGGAAACACAATGGTAACATATGATAACAATGTTTAAAGCTTCAGAAACTATTCTTATATGTAATATGCAGGGACTAAATAGGAAGGAGCTGGACGATTACGTCATAGACCTATATCACAATCAAAAAGAGGCGTTCTAGCGATTCATTTTCAAGTCCTCAAGACTTTCAATTATCGTATACTATCCTGATTTAAGTCGAACTTGGAATAGTGCCAGTTTCTTCTTATCTTAACTGATTCAATTCATCATGGATTCGTGGAATTTGTACAATGAATTTACCACTCTTGAAGATAAATCTGGCCTTGAGTTCGCTTGTTCCATCTCTTTTGAGTTTCTATCAGATTTCTTGACATTCTCTTCAGATGAAGACATTGTCCCCACGTGATATTATATGTATTGAAAATATTTATACCCTACCTAATCTGAGATACTAATAATATGAGATAATGTGTCGATTTATTATGGTTATAATGCATATTTGTTTTCATTAATATGATTCTTATACATCATTGATCGGATTAGTGTCTTGGTCATATACCTCTAATCAACAGCGGAACCATATGTACTAACCATAGAAGTTCAATTCCAAGGTAATTCCAGGAATTAACAATCATTAATAATCACAACTGTAAAAGGAAGGCATAATACGAAGAAATGACCAGGATCGTATCGTTTCTGCCTAGTTCTACTGAAATCCTTTATGAACTTGGATTAGGAGATCAGGTAGTAGGTGTTACACATGAATGCAAATTTCCAGAAGGTGCCAAGACAAAACCCAAAATTATCAACTCGTCATTTGAAGCTGCTAAGCTAAGTAGTACCGAAATAGATAAGAAAATAGTGGAATTAATGCGAACTGGTGAAGATATTTATTCAATTGATGACAAAAAACTAAAACAGTCTGCCCCAGATCTAATCATTGCTCAGGGTGTATGTGAAGTATGTGCACCATTCACAAAGGAAATAGAGCGTGCCGTTTCTATGTTGGGATATAGGCCAGATATATTGGTTCTTGATCCTCATGATCTTGATGATATTCTGGTAAGCATAATGGATATTGCAGAACATGTTGGCAGAATAAAGGAAGGTCGCGAATTAGTAGTATCATTACGTAAGCGCATAGATTACATAATGGGAAAATCTGCAGTCAGAGTGAAAACAAATAACCAGATGTACAGACCAAAAGTATTATGCGTAGAATGGATTGATCCTCTATTTAGCGCAGGCCATTGGATACCTCAGATGGTGGAGATTGCTGGTGGCATCAACGGTATAAGCTCACGAGGAAGTCCATCCAGACGTATATCGATGGAGGAAATAATACAATTTCAACCAGACAAGATAGTCCTTATGCCATGTGGATTTGATCTCAGCAGAACATTACAAGAATCCAAGGTATTGAAGAATAATGCCGAATGGGCTAATCTTCAAGCAATTCAGGAGAATGAAGTTTATGCAGTGAACTCCACTGAATATTTTAGCAAACCGGGCCCAAGAACAATAACTGGATTAGAAATATTGGCGAAAATAATCAATCCTGCTCGGTTTGCAGATCTTGTGGTACCGTATAACTCATTTGAAAGAGTGGCAAATCTGTATACTAAATAATGACAGATTGGCATTCATTGCTTCTGAAAAAAGGTTGAGGGAAAATTACATCCTTTCTATAACGTGTTGCTATGAAGGAATTCCCTCAGAAGTACCTTGCATACAGGTATAGAGACCAGTTAGGAGAATTTTGATGGGCTTGCATCAGCATATTTCGGATCGACAATATCTTCACCCTTTGCCTTCTCGTCTGCTTTTTCAACAGTTAGCGAGAATCCAATCCTTTCTTTAAATTCCTTGTTTATTGATTCTATTCTTTCCGATAACCACCGGATATCCTTGTCTTCTAACTCTCTTTTCATGATCCTCTTCTCAATTTTTTGTTCTTCTAGTGTGATACTTGAAATGAATCTATTATGCGCAATATCATAACTGGCATATTCAGTGAGAATATTATCCTATCAATATTATTTGAGTCCTATGATACTAAAAAGTAATTGGTACCTACTGAATTGCCACCTAAAGGGATTAGATATTTGAAGATATTCGCAGAAATCCACGGCGATTTGTGTCCAGTTTGTACGGCAGATAATACCACTCTACAACCATGATAACCTGGCTATAAAGGATCTTATGTTTAGAACCAATTATCGAAGACGCGCCTCATCTATGTGGAATGCACTAGAATGGTGCCTATGATAATTCATACTGTTGCTGCAATGATAAGGAAGTTTATGGTTGACAACAAAATTGAGGAGAAATGTCAGTTAGTACGCGTAGCTCGTCAGGAGTTCGTGATTAATGGTCAGATGCAGTAGCTTACCGTCATGTCCTTCAACAGTTGATTTCGGAATGAGATATTCTCTCCACCTCGATGTACCAAAGCTAATTAGCACGAAACTATCGTTGTATTCATCTGAGGCATTGCCGCATGCCGTATGTAAGTCCTTCTTTTGTCTTAACTAGAACTTTAGAATCACAGATTGTTCTCCAGTCGATATTTGTAGTAAGAACAAGTAGCCTTGTCAAATATCTCCCACTGAAAGCGCATATTCCATTACGTCCATCAGAATACTGCTCAGGTCATGATATTCCCTTCATATCTTATACTACTAGATATGTTCCAGAATACGATCCCGAAAGTCAGTCCTCCAATAGGTTTGTTTAAGCGATATGAATTTCATGGAGCTGTATACCTAGGTGTTATAAGGTAAGTCTGATGTTAGCAATGCGTAATCGAGATATAAAAATAACAACTTATCTAAAAAATGATGAAAATTGTTACTTGTATGGAAAGAGAAATATCGATGGCATTCCTTAATTCCTTATTGTCATCCAATTCTAAAACCAAAATAACATTCTATGGAGGCATTCATGAAATTGGTGGAAACAAATTTTTGGTAGAAGACAAAGGAACTAGAATCTTTTTAGATTTTGGGATGCAGATTAGTAAATTTAATCAATACTTTGCCGAATTTGTCAATCCCCGTATTTGCAATGGAATGGGTGATTTGTTTGAATTCGAATTGTTGCCAAGGCTTAAGGGCTTGTACAGAAAGGATTATTCAAAACATATGGGTTTTGATGGAAGTGAAGATACAGAGTTTCATGCTATATTGCTCAGTCATGCTCATATTGATCATGGAGCGTACATTCATTATCTAAGACCCGATATTCCTGTATATTGTTCAGAAGCCACAAAATTAATTATGCAAGCTTTACAGGATACTGGTAGCACCGAGGAATATATTACATGTGGGGAAAACTTCCGGGTTTACAAAAATAAGAAAGGAGAATTGAGCAGGTGTAAAGGCGAAGACTATCAAATCCCACGTAACATCGAGATTTTTCAAGATTCAAAGCCTTTTTCTATGTCGGAAGATTACGATAGAAAGCGGTTAATTGTTCACAAGAACAAACAGGTTTGGGGATAGAATCCTAATGCTGTAGTGAGGGCTTGGCTTTCAATATTCCTGAAGATAACATTGATTGAGCTATTGTATTAAACTGTTGTTGATCGGTTGTCTTCGAAAGACCTATGATAAGTTTTTCCATCATCGACTGTATTACATCAAATTTTTCTTCCAGATACTTGAGTTCATCTCCTTTCTCCTTCTGTTCTTGAATAGTTTCACTATAAGCATCATACGTTAAAACCATCCTGCATTTGGCACAGAACTTTGAGTCTGGTTTATTAGGTTCACTACAGTTAGGACACTGTTTTGATCTCAGGGTATCAGACTGAACTTTATCCTTAGTAATTATGCCATACGCTTCTAATATGCTATCGCTTGACTCGTTCCCAAAGTAATGCAAATACTTTAGGTGCATCTGACTCCGAAGGCTCCATCCAGCATGCATACGGAACACATGTTCCTTTAAGAATAACGATTTTTGGGTCAATGCACTATGCCTTCTAATATATGGATTCCATGGCTTTTTCAATAGTTCCTTTATCTTTTTTTAAGCTTGTCATCTTCTGCAACATTCGGATCCTGAAGCAACATTGGAAATATTTGTTTTTTATATCTATCATAAATCTTATAAAGAGTAATTACTCCAATTGATCTTCCTCGGCTCTTTTTAAATCCGCAAAACAATATGGCAGTTTGATTGCTAGGACAAGGATGCTCATGGTCGACATAGTCCTTGATATAAGGAAGAGCATCAATCAATGGAGTATGTCTTGAACCTGTTTTCCCATTTACTAGGATCTCTGCATATTGCCTATTCCCTGTAGATTCATTCTTGAACATTATATCTTTAATATGTAATTTGAGTAGCTCGTGCAGTCTGCAACTGGTATCTCTTGACATAGCATGAAAGCATCTTATCCTCTTTGAAGGGCAGTATTTCAAAAACAGAAGGTCGTCTTCTACTGTCCACAAGTCTGAGGGCTTGTATATTGATTGCCTTCCTCTTTAATAGCGATATATTTTCAATTACGTGTGGTTTTGGTCTTTTAGAGGGTTCCATATCCTGATAGTACAGCCATTTGAAAAATCTGGTGAAGTATGTTAATCTAAGATTGTAACTACCTATCCACTTATGCAGGATATCATCGGAATCGTGTTTTCTTATACATCCTCTCTTCTCACGTCTTTAAATGGTTTATTGCACAAAAACTCGGAAAGCAATTTCAAGGACGATATGATAGTACGTCGATAATTGTTAGATAGACTAGTTTCTGTCCTAATAGATAAAACATATTTTGATATGATCAGTGCGTTATCTGGCGAAATCCTTGTTTTCAGGTGTTCCAAAAAGTGTGGCTCAAGCCCTTCTGTTGCTAGCTGTAATTTTTGTTCAAAGAGAGTCATTCTTTGTTGCTGCTGCATTTTCTTCCTGACATGTTAAATTCTTTTGGCTTTGTCTGACAATTCTA
>Ga0307434_1000881_pt1 | contig 17742 bp, 15 predicted proteins | sample SalMarWE160220MG_FD_202156 | JGI IMG/M metagenome (GOLD analysis project Ga0307434, IMG submission 202156) | Salt marsh sediment microbial communities from the Plum Island Ecosystem LTER, Massachusetts, United States - WE1603-220 | ecosystem: Environmental > Aquatic > Marine > Intertidal zone >... | reverse complement strand
TTTGTTATGAAAACTCAGTGTCCTAATTGTAAGGCAAGATTCAGCACCAGCGAGGCGAGCGTTGGTAAACAGGCGAAATGCCCCAAGTGTGCAAAACCCTTTGCTATTCAACCATTCATAGAGACACCCCCAGCAGAAAAACCTCCCGTAACAAGTCCGAAACCGGCAGAAACAAAAGTACAAAAAGCTGAGCCGGCAGCACCTGCCTCAAAAATTGCGAAACCCAAAGCAGTACCCCATAAAGGTCCTGAGCCGGTAAAATCCAAGGCTACAAAGATCGCTGAACCATTAAAAACGCTCGCAAAAATTAAGGAGCTGGTAAAACAGGAAAAGGGATTGTCAAAAACGGTGTTCGTGTATTACTGGACGGCTGCGCGAGTTATCGCTGGTATTTTGGGCGGATTAGGTTTAATAATGGCGATTAAAAACCAGGCACATTTGATTTTGTTTATGACCTTCGCGGCGGCGGATATTTTTCTATTATGCAGCGTGCTGATCGAGCTTTTGATGTTTTACAGGATGTGGGTGGCCATCGCGGATGAAGAGGTTTCCATCACACCGGCCAGGGCGGTTGAGTTTTTGTTCATTCCGGTTTTCAATATTTATTGGGCGTTGTGTATGCTCACGGGATTTGTGGAAGATTATAATGCGTTTATACAGAGGCACTCGATAAAGGCCAAAGATTTGCCGTTTGTGCTGTTTTTTATATATGCCTTTGCATTCGTATTAGCCGCGATGCTGGTGGTGATTCCTATGGTATGTGTAGTCGTATCCGTCGGACTTGTATGGAGAGCCTTTGTCGGATATCCAGAGGTCTTTTGGGCGCTGTTGTTTTTCGCATTCGCTGCAGGCCTCGCTCATTTCATTACATATATATTGGTTGCGATAAAAACCTGTGATGCAATAAACGCCTTGCCGGAAATAAAAACTCCTGAGTTATAGGTCAGCCGTTTTGCTAATCTCTTTTCGAGCAGGAGAGCAGTAGAACAGGTGACCGCCGCACCTATTTGCATCGTAGCGGAATATCAGGAAATTTAATGATATGAGTATATTGAAAATGTTCTATATTTTTAGTGTGATTGTTCAAATAGGTACGGGACTGTATTTTGGGCAACTTTGTTGCCCAAAATAGCCCCAAGGGGATTCGAACCCCTGTTGCCGGGTTGAAAACCCGGTGTCCTAGACCTGCCTAGACGATGGGGCCAACATTAGTAATGAGTATTTAGTTTTGAGTTTTTAGCTAAGAGCTATTCGAGGCTGATTGCCTCGACCGGACAGACATCAACACAGACGCCGCAGTCAATGCACAATTCCTTGTCAATCACAGCTTTTCCGTTTTCCATCTTTATTGCATCGCTGGGGCACTCGGTTACGCAGGATTCACAGCCGGTACATTTTTGTTTATCTACTTTTGCTGGCATTTATTATTCCCTTTCAAAAATAAATGAAAATTTATAGCCGAACTGCGGGATTTTACAAAATTATTATTATTTTACAACACTAATTTTTCCGGAATTCTGATGATACTGGGAAAATGTTCGCAGTTCTCTGTTTTTTGCTGTTATTCGCTGCAGGCCGCTTACTGTGCAGAATTGGAGTCTATTTGATTCGGCTCGATTAGAAGAGGTACAACAGGCTCAGGTTTGCTCTGCGGCTCAGGTGCTGTGCCTCCGAAAGCAACAGCCATTTCCCTGACTAACTGGTTTGAATCGTACCTTGCTGTCCAGTCGAGGATTTTGCCGGAGCTGTATCCGTTTTTTGCGAGCAGATACAGTGCCATCAGCCTTACAGGCCATTCGTTATCGTCCAGGTTTTCTGCAACATCGTTTGTTAGTGTGCTGTCCAGTATCATCTCGGCCATCGCCGCCATAGTTTGTGTTCTTACGTTCCAGTCCTCATCCTTTAGACATTCCTGCAGGATGGATTTCAATACAGCCGGCATCCAGTCCGCGTACACAGGTTTATAGGAAATTAGTCGTTTTTGCATATCCTGTTGCTCGGCCAGCAGAGCGGCAAAAAGCTTTGCTGTTCTGAGTTTTTGTCCCTGGTGTCCTCTTGAAAGAGAGTTTATTTGACGCCGCAGGGATGCAGAGGATATCTTCTCGGCAGTTCTGGTGGCCCGGTACACTAACGGCTCTATATCTGCGAGGCTGTTTTCGACTTTTTTATCTTCCGTTATGAAAGGGTCAAGATAAAATGTGAATAATATTCCCAAAGAGGCCTGTGGGTGATTGGCAAGTGTTCTTCTGAGCTCACCGATGTTAAGATTTAGCGGAATCAGCAGACTTTTTTTCGATTTAATTTGTACAGTGGGCTGGTATTTGACAGAGAGCAGTTTCGGTATATCTTTGTTTATATCACCCCTGATTTTGGCATCGACTCTTATATTGCCGCTGAACAAACCGTTATCGGAGATGATGAGCGGTTCTGTGGAATTGTTTGTAATTGTCAGTGATGCTTCGAAATCTGTGTCGTAGGTGAACCTGGTACCGCGAAGGTTCGCCTGAACGGAGAGTATCTTATCAGGCGGCATAAATTTTGGAACTAAAGGTCGTTTGAGACTATTTGTCAGCACTCTTTCAATGGCCTGGGCATTGAACTGCGGTGTGTATTTTTCTGCCTGTTCGGACAGTTTTTGCCTGGCGAATTCAGCTTCAAATGAGCCGGCATCTTTTTCGATTGCCTCTTTTAGTGATTGGATAGCCGCTTGTCTCTGGCCCTGTGAAATCTGAACCAGTGCCAGTGCCAGATTGGCTATTTGGTTTAGCTGAAATTTTTGTGCAATTTCTTCTGCCTGTTGTATCTGTTCCTTCATCACCAGTGAATACGCCAGAAGGCCGTTTGTTGTCGGCGAATTGGGCTCGATTGCATGAGCTTTCGTTGCCCACTCAAGAGCCTGGTTTGCATCTTCTCTGGCGAAACAATAGAACCAGGCAAGGCTGCTGCAGGTCTCGATTTTCGAGGGCTGCGATTGCGTGCCTGTATTGGTGAAATAATTTGCTTTTGCCTTTTTCTCGGCTTCTTCAAATATTTTCTCTGCCTGTTCGGTGTTGTCCATTTTCATAGACGCTTTTGCAGCGACGGCTTTCAGGATTAAGTCAAAGCCGACTTCCTTCTCGACTTCGTTGGTGATTTGCAGGCACTTGTACTGGTTTCTTTCCGTGTTATAAGCGCTGATTGACCACGGCAGATAAATATAGGAAGGCAGTTTCTGTGATGGATAAAGATAACGATACAACTGTGAGCAGTATTCGTAAGCATCCGTGGCGGTCTGATACATTTGTAGTTTTCTCGCGTGTTCGGCGAAATTCACTGCCGCATCGATATCGAGAGGATTTTCTCCGAAAATATTTCTGAGATATTCGAGGTATACGATGCTATTTACTTGTTCCGGTACGAGTTCGAGCAGTTTTGCAAATGCCAGCCTGTTGTATTTATTGGTATTGTATGCACTGATGAAAAACCTGCTGGCGTTCGGGTCCGACAGCTCGGTTCTTAAAAGGCCGGACGAGGTAAGCAGTTCGCTGCTTAGATAATTGCTTTTGGCTCTTAAGATTAATAACAGTTCGCCGATGAGCTGTTCTCGCTCGTCGCGATTGTTTGTTTTGTCCAGCAGATAAGAAGCCGCCATTTTTAAGGTGCTGCGGTCGGCCTTTTCATCCAGATAGCCTGTAAGGAGCTCGTATATTAAATCTGAACGATTGCGTTCGGAATATCGCCAGCTTAGTTGAATCAGGTCACAAACGAAGTAGTCTGCGTCATTGTTTAAATCTCTTGCAGCTTTTAACAAGACTATTGCCTGTTCGGCTTTGAGCTGGTCTATATTTTCGCTGTGAATAATATCACTGGCTAAGTTGTAAAAAGCAAGGCTGCAGGATTCTGAAGAAAGCTGCTCGCCCTCTGAAACCGGCTGAGCTGTTGCAATCGGGGCGCAAAATAAAAATGAGAAGACAAAAAGTCCTGTCAGCTTTAATACGGCGGTGTTTACATATCCTTGCTGTTCTTTGCGAATATCTTTTTTAAACATTCATCCCTCCGATTCTTCAATCGGTACGTTTCCATTCGGCTCAGACCGATAATTTTAGACAAATGTACTGACAGAGTACGGTCCTGCAGTATTATTTCGGGCATTTTGAACATCCGCTTTAAGCATAAATCCTGCATAAATTGAGTATTCTTATCAGCTTATGCTTTTAGGGCTTATCATGTCTGTTCGAGCCTAAAAGGGCGATTTCCCTTATATGCAAAAGCCTTGCTGCCAGCAGATAAATGCCGGCTGCAGCAGGTACGACGACTGCGAGCCTTAGAATATCAAATCGTGTGCCGTCAGGCAAGTTTCTTAAAATATATAAGAATCCTCCACCCACCGCAGACATAGCTGCTGTTGCTGCAGCTGTTTTAAGTATTGTTACTGCAAGCTGGTCCAATAATGTGCCCTGCATAATTTTTTGAAGGGCGACAATCAAAATTATGACCTGAATGTATGAGCATATAGCGGTCGAAAGCGCCAGGCCGGCTGTTCCCATAGGCCAGACGAGACTCAGGTTGAGAACAATATTGATAACGACTGCCACAAGTGCGCTTTTGGCCGGTATTTTGGAATCCTGCATAGAGTAAAACGCGCGAGTGAGAATCTGCTGCAGAAAATAACCGCTCAGCCCCAGGGTGTAAAAGCAGAGCACTATTGCTGTAGATGTTGTATCGGCTTCGGTGAATTTTCCGCGTTCGAAAAGGACAGCTACTATTTGATTGCGAACAAGTAATAATCCTGCAGTTGCCGGCAGAGCAATAAAGATTGTTCCTCTCAAGCCCTGTGAAATTGTTTTGTTCAGGGCGGACAAATCTTTTTTTGCCGCCTGTGAGCTCATAACCGGAAAGATTGCCGTCGCAAGTGCGATGCCGAGCACACCAAGTGGAAACTGATAAAGCCGCTGTGCATAGAATAGATGTGAAACTGCGCCTGCTTTAAGCGGGTAATTTATCTGCCTTGCGAACAGGGTGAAAAACGGGCCCTTGTCGAGAGAACCTGAAAGCCATTTGGCAATGATGTCGTCAACCAGCGTATTTAATTGTGTTACTGTAAGGCCTAAAATCATCGGTCCCATCAGCAGAATGGTTTTTCTGAAAGCTTCGGAATTGACGGCCCATTGCGGCCTGATTGAGATGCCGTTGGCCCTCAATGCAGGTATCTGGATTGCGAGCTGTGCGATACCTGCGATGATGACTGCTGCTGCAACAATAAAGGTTTGCGTTTGCGGCTCGATACCAAAAATCCATCCGCTGATACAAAGGCTGGCAATCAAAAAGATGTTGAGAATGATTGGAGCCGCTGCCGGTGCCGCAAAGTGCCGGTGTGCGTTTAGTAAGCCGGCGATAATTGCAACCTCGCAAATCAGCAGCATATAGGGAAGCATAATGCCGGCGAGTGCGAACATCTGTTTGGTGCTCTCGAACGGGGCAAAAAATTTGTAGTAAGTCCAGATAAACGCTTCACCCGCCAGTACTATTAAGGTCAGGAGCAAAAATATTACAGTAACTGTCGTATTGGCCAGGGCCTTTGCCTGGGCAGGGTCTTTTTGTAATTGCTCGCTGTAAACGGGTATCAGTGACGAGCCGGCTGCACCTTCCCCGAAGAGCCTGCGGGCAAGATTGGGAATTTTAAATGCGATTACCCAGCCGTCCATAACGCCTCCGGCACCGAGAAAATATGCGAAGCTCATATCCCTCAGCATACCAAAGACCCTGCTGAGTGCCGTAAGAGAAGCAATTTGTCTAAAGCCTTTAATCATAGCTAATATCCCTTAGCAGGCCAAAGACCCTGCTGAGCGCCATAAGAGATGCAGTTGATTTAAAACTTTTAATCATATTTCATTTTGGCAGTTTCGGGGCGACGCTAAAAGGCCTTCGTCTGCCTATATTATTCAGTAACCCGACAGCGGTCATACTGACCAGAAGGCTCGAGCCTCCGTAACTTACAAGCGGCAGAGTCAGTCCTGTGATGGGCATCAGTCCCACCGTCATCCCGACATTTACAAGAACCTCGACAACGAACATAGCGACAATACCTGCGGCTGCGAGTTTTGCAAAAGGCTCGGTGTTACTGGTTGCGATTTCCAGTCCGCAGATGATGAAAATTATATAAACAGCTAATATAAAAACAGACCCGAAGAAACCCCATTGGTGAGCGATAACCGCGAAGATAAAGTCATTGTGTCTTTCGGGAAGGAAATCATATTTTACAAAAGGACCTTTTGCAAAGCCGTATCCTTTCATTCTGCCGGAGGCGACGGAGTATTTTGAGCGTATCAGGTGATAGCCCCAGTCGTTTTCCCATTTGCGCATACTGAAATTGCTGTCAACGAGTATGTTGGCGAGCTTCGGGTTCTGCTCTGCTTTTTCGCGGAACCAGCCGTACTGCAGAAGGATGCTGCTTATCCTCGTTTTCTGATAATTTTTCATATTTAGCCACAGCAGCGGACTTACCAGAACCGCCAGTAAAATTATTATCACAAGATGCTTTACCCGTGCGCCTGCAAGAAAAAGCATAGTAAAAAAAATCGGCATCATAAGCATAACGGTGCCCAGGTCCGGCTCGAGCAGAATCAAAATCATCGGAAGCAGTGTCAATGCGAACGGCCCGATAAGCGATGTGAAGTTGCGGTAGTTGCTTCTGTAACGAAGATACCAGGCAAGTGCCAGTATGTATGCAAGCTTGCATATTTCCGAAGGCTGTATGTTCAGGCCGACAATCGGTATTCGTATCCATCGGTAAGCGTTGTTGCGCTCGGCAATAAGTGAATCAGGAATATCTGTTACATATTTATCGATCATTAAAAGTGCCAGCAGCAAAAGAACGGCTGCATATATCCAGTAGCTTAGTCTTGCGAGCAGGCGGTAATGAATTAAATTGATGAAGATAAATGCAGCGGCACCAATAAAGGCAAAGATGATTTGTTTTTTCCAGAGGTTGGCGAGCTGGCCGGAGTCGCTTGCCAAGCTCGGCTCAGCGGGGTGGCCGATTGTGTAAATGGTTATGATACCGGCGGCAATCAGCACAACGGCGGTAATAATCAGTATGCCTCTGACATTTATCAATCGTCCTGTTAGAATGTTTTCCATAAATAGAGCAAAATAGCAGAAAAAGGGTGTTTTTCAAAGCGGTACGTAAAATATTAGCAAAATTTTTTTGTTGGAGTAATAAGGGCTCTTGAAACCGGCCTCGTACTTAAAAAAAACAGAAAACGACTTTTTGTTCCCGTGGAACAGCAAAAAAGCCTTTTTGGTATATGCTGGTTGCCCGAAGGACCGGTTTTTATGGGAATTATGATTTTTTTGCAATTTTCTTTGTTTTTTTAAGTTTTTCCTTGATTTATTTGCAGGTTTGTGGTATTTTGATGATAACCTTTGCCAGTGTTGTTAACAGTTGTGCGTAGTATTTCGTGAGCACTCAGTTGCGCACGCGTTTGCGCCTGTTGGCGAGAAAGGAGGTTGGAGGGTAGCAAATATTGCTTTTCGGTTCTCCTGTCGGCCGAAATCTTTGTTCATTTGGTCTTAGTACCGGGCCTGATGAGCAAATACTGTTAAGGATTATTAGGCTGGAAAGAAACCAAAAATGCTGAGCGTGTGACTCGGCGAAGAAAAGACGAAGAAAGGAAGGTTGTGTTATGAGAAATATAGCTTTGGCTATAATTGTTCTCGCAATTACTATCCCTGCAATGGGCAAAGTGACCATTACTCTGGAGAATAGCTCAAACATGGTGACAATTGGTTACGACTGTAACGAGGGTGAGTTGGTCAGGGCATTTGCGCTGAATATCGATGTTAATGATGGCGCGTATGTTATTGGCTCAGCAGGTTTTCCTGGTGACCCTAATACCTCTGACTACTACGTTTGTCCCGGCAGCATAACGTTTACCGTTGTTGACGGCAATACGGTCATTGACCAGTTTGGGACTCCGATTGCTGAAGAGGATGCCAATGGTGGCGTGCTTGAGATAGCCTCGCTTTATGCGGCGGCTGACCCCTGTCATCCTGCCCCTCCGGCAGCGAGCGGCGTTTTATGCACATTCGATGTTAACTGCGATGGCCGTGAAAGCGTATTAGTTACTATCACCGGTGAAAACGGCAAGAGAGGCGGCGTAGTTCTGGAGGACCCCAATGCGGCGGTTACTCTCGTTTTGCCCGACCCACTTGAAGTTCCCTGCGGTTGTGCGTGCTATGGTGACGTTACCGACGATGACATGGTAACTACTGATGACATGATTAGGATTGCGACCTGGCTCAATGACTACGGTGTGACGATAAATAGGAAGACGACGATTCCTTCTACCGACACCGAGCATTATGATCCGTGCGCAGATGTGAATGGCGATGACATGATAACTACTGATGACATGATCAGGATCGCAACCTGGCTCAATGACTACGGTGTGACGATAAACAGGAAGACGACGATTTTATGTCCCCATTCTTATGGGCCGTAAGGGTATGGTAACTTTTTAGAACTTGCTGAAAAAGTATTAGTTTAATTTTTTGAGGTGCAAAGTTTTAGATTTTGATTTAAGTTTAAGGAGGATGTAATGAAAAAGTTTGTGTTGTTAATGTTAATTCTTGGCTTAACCTCCTATGCGCAAGCTGGTGTGATTGGCTTGTATATTAACGGCTCGCAGGAGTACGCAGGTACGGCTGGTGAGACTGTTACTATCGAGTTGATTGCAGATTCGGGTTGTAGTGGCGCTTCATTTAGTACCTTGGTTGAAGGCGATGCTGCCATCGCCACCACCCAGATAGATATGGGTGGTACTGTTACCCTTCCAACTTACACTGATTCTGATTTTTCCATAGGATCAGAGTCCGGGTACTTGGATAATTATCAGGGTGCTTTATTTAGCGTATTATCAGGGACCGCCGTGCCAGCTGTAACAGCTGGTTCAGTAATTCTGTCCTTTGAATATACTATTAGCTTTAGTTGGGATGGGGCCACCGGCTACTGGGTTTCTCCTCTTATTGCGGATGCTACCTACACATATGATGGTGGTACTATGTCTGCAGTAAATAGTTATGGTGCTCTTGGAGAAGCAGGCGGTGGTGATATACTGATCACCGGCGTGCATATTATTCCGGAGCCAATGACAATTAGTCTGCTCAGTTTGGGCGGCCTGATTGCATTGCGCAGAAGGAAAAAATAAGGCGCAGCCAAGAGTAGTAAAAGAAGAAGTTCGAACTAAGAGGCAGGTGAAAACCTGCCTCTTTTTTTTTAGCCGGACCGAGTCGCCTGTTAAGGCGGAGACAGAAAATATCAAGACCCGGCGATAACAAAAAATGATAACGGAACAAATACTGGAAATTTAAGTGGCTTTATAATATAATTGGACTGTGAAATTGAAAGCCTAAATTATCAATTATAGGTGTGTTTGAATCTTGAGTAATTATGCGGGCGTAATTCAGTGGTAGAATGTCAGCTTCCCAAGCTGAAAGCCGTGGGTTCGAATCCCATCGCCCGCTTCCGGTTTTTCCAATGTTTTTTTGACGGTTTTTATCAGCCTTTCTCCGTGGCCTCGATTAGGGCTGCTTAGCAGCGATAATCTGAAGTCAGTGATTTTCAGCATATTGAGCCTGTATTGTTAGGCTGCCTTTATTTCTGTTATTCTGCAAATCTTAAAAAAATTTCCAGCCGGTTATTGCCCTTAACTTTGATTGATATGGAGATATTTATTTATACAGAGGTAATTATCGGATGTTTGTGTTGCGTTATCGGAGGGTATGGAAATTCTCGACATTTTTTTTGTTCAGCTTTTTTATTTCTTATACTTTTTAATGAGATTAGCTTGGTCCCTTGAGTTTTGCCGGCTTCGTGGCTCGGCGAAACTCTGCAGGTCGATAATGGTGATGAGAAGAGAATGATGAAAATTGAACAAAATCTTGACAATCCTACCCACACAAAATCCACACTTCTATTTGGAGAATTCCTTGTCTCCAAGGGTCTTTTGAACCATGAGCAATTGACCAAGGCCTTGAATGAACAGCGTAACAGCAGCGGCAGACTCGGTGAAGTATTGCTCAGGCTAAAAATGCTGAGCGAAAAGGATGTTGCCGGCTCCCTGGCTGAATATCTTGCGGTTGAGTGTGTCAGCCTCGACGATATTTCTCAGATAGATATGAATGTCGCCAGAATGCTTCCCGAGGCGATTGCAAAAAGATTTTGCCTTGTTGCGATTGGCCATGAAGATGGCCAGGTTGTTGTTGCGATGTCTGATCCTCTTAATGTCGTGGCGATAGACACAATCACGCTGAAGCTTGGTCAAAAGGTTAAGGTGGTTGTTGGTTCGGTCAATGAAATCAATCGTGCCGTTGAGACAATTTATCACGGTTCCGATGTCGAGGAACAGAGCCTGCGCGACCTTGTTGTAGAGTGTGAGGTGGACAAGTCAGAGACACCGGAGCAGGAAAAGAACCTTGAAGAGGCCAATATCAGCAGCGAGGTAGCTGCTTCAAGAGCACCGGTGATTAGGTTTGTCGACCTTCTTTTAAGCCAGGCGGTTAAAAGCCGGGCAAGTGATATTCACATCGAGCCGCAGGAAAAATCTATGTCGGTTCGTATGAGAATTGACGGTGTGCTGCAGGATATGGTGCCGCCTGCCAGGAAAATGCAGTCTGCGGTAGTTACGAGAGTGAAAATCCTGTCAAAGATGGATATCGCTGAAAGAAGACTGCCGCAGGACGGCAGATTCAAAATCAGGGCAGCCGACAGAGCTATTGACGTCCGTGTTTCCGCAATACCGACGATATACGGCGAAAAAGTGGTTATGAGAATACTCGATGCAGCAGCGGTCAATCACAATCTCAACCAGCTCGGTTTCGAGCCGAAGCTTCTCAAAAAGTTTAAGGATATTTTGTCCCAGCCGCACGGTATTATAGTTGTGACCGGGCCGACCGGAAGCGGTAAAAGTACAACATTGTACTCGGCGCTTAATTATCTGAGGGACCCCAGAAAAAATATAACGACAGTGGAAGACCCTGTCGAATACCGTCTTGCGGGCATTAATCAGATTCAGGTCAAGCCTGAAATAAATCTCGATTTTGCTACCTGTCTGAGGTCTATCTTAAGACAGGACCCCGATATTGTCCTGATTGGTGAGATACGTGATAAAGAGACTGTCGATATTGCCATCAAGGCCTCTTTGACCGGCCATCTTGTCTTGAGTACTTTCCACACGAATGATGCTCCGAGTGCCCTTAGCAGGCTTATGTATATGGGCGTTGAGCCTTATTTGCTTGCGTCCACTCTTAATTTGGTCATTGCTCAGAGGCTTGTAAGAAGGATATGCGAGCATTGCAGGGAGCCGATAAAGTTGAGTGATGACGTTTTGAAGCGTATGAAAATCACAGATGAGCAGATAAAAAAGTCTACCTTTTATCATGGTAAGGGCTGTAAAAACTGCAGGGGGACGGGTTATTCGGGCAGGTTGCCGATCTTTGAGTTTTTGGTGCTTGACAGTGAGATGCGCGACAAACTTACCTCCAGTGCCACTGAATCTCAAATAAGAGTTATGGCACGTCAGAGAGGCTATGGGGGCTTGTTTGAAAGCGGCGTGGGCAAGATTCTCGAAGGCTTAACGACAGCAGAAGAGGTCTTCGGTGTCGCTTTTATGGAGGACGTGCAGTCCTGATAACAAAAATGGTGGAGGGAATTATGTTTTTTTGGGACCTTATGTCGTACTTAGTATCGAAATCGCCTGTCTTTTTAAGATATGAATTGTTTTTTCCTGAACTCGAATGGTCAAGATACCGATAGTTTATCCGTTAAACAAAAAGCAGTTGAACTGTAGCTGCTTGTTTCTATTGTGGTTAAAGTGCAAGGAAATACGAACAGATGAAGACCTATAAATATGCTGCAAGAGACTCTTCAGGCGCCAGAAAAGTTGGCATCAGGCAGGCAAATTCTTCCAATGATGTACTCACTTATCTGCGCGAACAGGGCTATATTCCTGTTTCTATAGAGAAGGTAACTGAGAAAGCAAAAAGACCGGTCAGGAAATCTGCCCGGCGCAGAAGAATTAAGTCCGCTGACCTTGCAACTTTTTGCTGGCAGTTCAGCACTATGATTGAAGGGGGTATCGGTATCACAACTGCGCTTCAGACAATCGCTGATGATTTGGAGAATCAGCATCTTGGAAGGATTTTACGGAAAGTCGCGGATAAAATCAGCAAGGGCGAGAGTTTTGTCGCCAGTGTTTCTGAATTTCCTAATGTTTTTAACAAGCTGTCAAGGGCGGTGATTTTGGCCGGTGAGACGGGGGGAAGCCTGGCGGTATCGATGAGAAGGCTCGCGGAGTATTACGGAAATCGCGACAAGCTTGTTAAAAGAGTAAAAGGAGCTACTGCTTATCCAATCTTTGTGTGCAGCTTTATTATCCTGATTATCATAGTAATAATGACCTTTATTATACCGCGCTTTCGCGTCATATTTGACCAGATTGGTGGAAAACTGCCCGTCTTTACTGTTGGTTTTATGAAAGTATATGATGCGATTTGTCAGAACATAATCTACATCCTGGGCTCGATATTTTTATTGGTTACCGTTTCAATATTTTCTTACACAAGGACTAAGAAGGGGCATCGCTTTTTCAGTATCATTTCACTTAAGCTGCCCCTGCTCGGCAAACTTTTCAGCCATGCCTTTGTCTCTATGTTTTGCAGAACGATGTCTACATTGCTTGCCGCCGGCGTTTCTATTCTTGAGGTGTTTGACATACTCAGTGATATGGCCCGAAATGACATTATAAGAGATGCTGTTACTCAAACGAGAGACCAGATTGTGGAAGGACAGAGTATCTCTACCAGCATGTCCGGTTCCAGCTTTTTCCCGAATATGGTAATCAAAATGACTCAGGTCGGCGAGGAAAGCGGTTCGATGCCGAATGTCCTCGATAAGACAGCCAATTATTATGAAAGAAAGGTCGAGAGTACCATAGCTACTTTAATGTCTTTGGTTGAGCCTGTAATGATTGTGACTATCGGGGCGATTGTGTTGACTGTGGTTCTGGCATTATATCTGCCGATTTTCACAATTTCAGATATTGCACAATGATTATAGCCGGCAATGAAAGACATCAATACCTGATGACGGATGTGTTTTGAGAAAAAATGATTGTGTGAATATGAGTATAAAAAAGGCGAAAATTTAATTAATTAAAATTTATTTATTGTTTTTTAGGAGAATTGAAGATGAGAAAGATGAAAGGCTTTACACTGGTCGAGCTGATGGTCGTGATTCTGATTGTGTCCATTCTGGCTGCAGTCGCAATTCCGATTCTCAGAGGCAGAATCGACGCCGCCAAGTGGTCGGAAGGTAAGGCTATGATGGGTACTATTGCTACTGCAATACGTGCCTATCACGCAGAAAAAGGTCCGACGGGAGATGAACCTGCGTCTATCATCGGTAGTGGTGACACCGACTTAGGTTTTACTGAAGCCGACCTGACAGGTACCTACTTTACCTATAGTGATTTCTCGATGAGCGACCTCGCTATGAGCACGCTTACCTTCACTATTACCTGTACAGCAGGCGGCGATGATGATGCTCCTGAGTATCCACCGAGCTGGACGCTTGACCAGGCTGGTGTTTGGACCGCTGGTTCATAAAATATTGAGCTTTAATTGATACAATGTGAAGGGGGCAAGGTAATCCTTGCCCCCGTATACACTTACTGAAACAGACTGTTCAGATGCGGGGTTGTGGCTGTCGTAAACCTTTGCGAGGTGGGGAGTGTGAATAAGAATAGACAAAGATTCTTTTCTGCTTTTACTTTGATTGAGTTGATGGTGGTTATCCTTATAGTGGCTATTCTTGCAGCGGTTGCAGTCCCGATTTATCGAGCACGTGTTGACGCTGCAAAGTGGTCTGAAGGCAAAGCAATAATGGGAACTATAGCTACTGCCGTAAGAACCTGGTGTGCAGAGCGAAGCCCTGATTATTCCGGGCCAAAGCCGAGTAGTCTTGCAGAGCTTGGCTTTATGCCGGGCGATTGCACAGGGACCTATTTTTCTGATGCCGACTTCACCGTCATCAACGTAACGGTTGTCAATCCGCCGCAATTTACTATCACCTGTACGCCGACCGACCAGCTTGACAGACCTCAGAGTCCTGTTTCGGTAACTATGGAAGCCGATGCAGAGGGGAATGTAACCTGGAGCCAGGTGCCGTAAGCTGTTGGAACGTCTGAAGATTGTTTCATAATCATCCCGGCTTCTTTGAAAAATTATTATCTTATGCTCTTAGATTAGGATAGTAAAAATGATAAAGCATCACAAAAAAAGTAGATCAGGCTTGACGTTGATTGAGGTAATAGTAGCAGCAGTTGTAATCGTAGTTGCTGTTATCGGCACAATAGGTTTCAGGTATTATTGTGCGCTCGATGCACGAAAGACTGATGTTCAAGTAACTGCAACAAGGATTGGTTTGCTTCTACTTGAGGGATGGAAGGCGATGGGTGCGCGCTCAGCTACCGATCCGTACAACAACTATGATCCGTTGAACTTGCCGGTGGTTGGGTCTGAGGTTCAGATTACAAGTGACGTAGGCCCTGATATGCCGACCGGCTTTAATTCATTTGGAAGCTATCTTGTTATTGTCGATGGTGCTTATTATTATGCGGCATTATCATATCAGGATGAGCCTTCGAATGACCTAAGAATTTTGAATGTTTCAGTAGCCTGGCCTGAGAAGTATCCGAAATGGGCCTTGTCCAGCACCGACAGGACGGTACGGTTCACAACAAAAGCGGATTTACCTGGTTTTTAAAAAGGCGGTTTTATGATTATGTGTTTGAAAATAAAAAAAGCAAAGGGTTTTACATTAGTTGAGTTAATATTGACCGCACTTGTGGCAGTAATTGTAATGGCCGGTGCAGGCCTCGTATTGGTTGACAGTCAGAGAGGCTGGAACAAGATGTATAACCGTGTGCATGGCGATGTTACGACCGAAGCTTATGTAGCGAGAAGGGCTTTTGATAAGGTTGTTAGAAAATCTTCTGTCAGCAGGTCGCTTGTTGATGCTGATGGTCAGTTCATTGAGGTTTATTACTTTGAGGATTTCAACTCCACGAAGCCGGACAGATTTGCCAATTTTTATCGTGAGGGTTCGCTTTTGATGGTTGATTACGGCAAGTATGACTGGGATACGAAAACAACTACTACCGAAAGCACTGTTACACTTTCGCATAATGTCAAAGCTGTCAACTTTTTTGTTCAGGGGCTTTCGGTGCAAATGCTGTTGACTCTCGATGACGAAAGGGAGTCTGTGACAATGGTGAGCTCTGCCGTAAGGCACAACTAAACTCAACCGGCAATTTTGTTTTTATATACCGGCGGTTTACAGGCCGGCTATGATATGGAGGCAATTAATGTGGCGGTTAACAAAGAAAATGAAAACGAATAAAAAAGGTTCTGTTCTGCCGTTTGCTGTAATGCTGGTTATTATTTTATTTATTTTAGGGCTTGGTCTAACCAGATTGGGATTAAATGCCCGGATGGCAGCCGCTCGAACAACGGCAGAGGTTTCAGCACGTGCAGCGGCAGATGGTGGTTTGGCTGAGGCGCTTCGTCTAATGAACAAAAGTCTATCTGAAAAGCCCTGGGATGGAACAGTTATACCGCCGGCGATGGACATTGTTCTTCCGGGTTGTAACGCCAGATACAGTTATAATGTCACTGATGAGGGCGGCTATTACCAGATAGCTTCCGAGGGTGAGTCCGGAATTGCCCAAAAGATAGTTTATGGCAGGTTAATGGTAGAGTCGTTGTTGTTTGGAATCGGCGTAAAGGAAGTTATAGACGCTAAAGTCGGTGTTACTTTCTCAGTTCCGCCTGGCAGCGATTTTGTAATAAGGACCAACAGCATCGAAGACAATTCAATCATCTTTAAATCAGGTGTAGTTGTCCCCGGTGATGTAATTTGCGGGCCTGGCGGTGACCCTGATGAGGTAATTAATATAAAATCAACTACTACTATATTAGGTGATTCTTATGCCGCCCAGAATGAAATAGAGTTTCCGCCGGTTGTTATACCGGGTGACCTTAAAAGTGCACCGCTGACGTATTACACATATTCACCAGGTTCTCCAATAGTCGGCAGCGGCGACCCGAATAATCCGATGTCTATTAAGCTCGATTTAATTGATATTCCGAACGGAGGAATTCAACAGATTCAGGGACATTGTAAAATTTATGTAGTTGGGACTACTACTTTGAGACAAAGTGCGGAACTGATTATAAAGGAGAGCGCTTCGGTGGAGCTGTATCTCGGCGGGAATATGGAAGCGAAAAATTCAAACGGAATAGATAATCTCAACTACGGTGTACCGGAGGCGATGAGGATTTACGGTCTTGACACCTGTCAGAGTATTGACCTCAAGGCGAAAGGTGATGTCTTTTTTGGTTATGTTTATGCTCCTGAAGCCGACCTTAATGTTTATGCTAAAAATGAAATAGCAGGTGCTTTTATAGGGAAGAGCCTTACTCTGAAAAATTCCACTAATTTCACTTATATACCTCCGGAGGAAAGCGGCGATTTGAGCGACCCGACTTCATATTTTGTGTTACGCTGGTGGGAAAAATAATTACTTTTATTAGGCGAAGGCAGGCTTGAGGGAAATTATGAAAATTCCAAGACTCAAAAAATGTTATAAGGCATTTTCACTGTTGGAGGTAATGGTTGCGGCCGGTACTCTTTTTATAATTGTTTTGGGTGCCCTCAGCTATGAGTATCATACAGTTGTACATAACCGCATAGCTCAGTCTAATATTACGGCCACCCGTACTGCTCAGTTACTACTCGAAGACTGGAAAAATAACGGGGGCTCGCCTTATTATGACCCTACAACTCTTGAGCTGGGCTTTATTACCACCTCGGAAGAAGAGGCTGATTATTATTGTTTTGTTGATACTCTGCCTATGTTTATAAGCCTGAACGGTTCAAATATCGATTACGATGAAGATGCCGGAGTGATACTTCGAAAACTGGATGTAAAAGTCAGCTGGCGAAGAGATTATAAATCCGATGCGCCCGGCGGGGATGACCCGTATATTGTTATGACAACTTATGTCAGAAATGACGCAGCCGGCGGTTAAAACTTTTAGGAGAGCAGCAATGTGTTTCTGTGATAATACACATTTATCCGTGCGCTTTAAGCAGGTTAGCTCCTGTGTCAGCGCAAAAAGAGCAGCTTTTAAAAGGTCTCTGCCCGGCCTGAGCCTCATTGAGATGATAGTCACCCTTGTTATGGCTTTGATTGTGACTTTAGCTGCCGGTGTACTTTTGGTTGCCGGTCATCGCGTCTGGCATCAAACCTACCGTTCGGTTCATAAAAAAATAAAGCAGGATGCTCAGGCAGTTATGCTGACTTTCGGAAAAGTCGGAAGAAAATCTAATCGCATCAATTATAGAATTTATAAGAAAGACGGGGACTATTTTTCTGTTGTCCAGCCCAAAGAGATGGATTCCGTTGAGGTGGTCTCCGGTGATGCCGTCGAATTCAGATATTGGGACGTTGAACTTGATGCCTCTGACAGCCACAACCTTATTGATACGTCGAAAACAGCAACCGCTTATGCACTTTTTTATCTCGATGGTGACCATCTGATGGTGGACTATGGCCCGTATCCGCCCGGTGCTGTGCCTGAGGGGGGCGGCTTAAGAAATACCTCCGGTATTGTTACCAATGTTCTTGCTGAGAATGCATC
>Ga0307434_1000879_pt1 | contig 17782 bp, 10 predicted proteins | sample SalMarWE160220MG_FD_202156 | JGI IMG/M metagenome (GOLD analysis project Ga0307434, IMG submission 202156) | Salt marsh sediment microbial communities from the Plum Island Ecosystem LTER, Massachusetts, United States - WE1603-220 | ecosystem: Environmental > Aquatic > Marine > Intertidal zone >... | reverse complement strand
GTAAGCGGATACGGCGGGCGACGTCGCCGGAATAGCGGCACATGCATAGGCCAGAGTGGCGGCAAACAACTTCGCAAAACGACCGCGGTATCCACAAATCATGAGCGGATCCAGACCACCAAAAGAACATACGTAGGTATCCGCTATCCCGAGGGCTTCGGCCGCCAGCCGGAGCTCGTCCAGGGAGTAGCGAACGTGTTCATCGTACCTTTGCCGGTCGATTCTTCGCAGAAGGTCTCCGTGGAGCCCTGAGTAATTGGGTAACGTAACGAGGACATATCCGCCGGGGCGCACCAGGCGAAGGTGGGCACCGAGTATGTCGGACAGGTCAACATAGTGCTCGACGACGCCAAGGCTGTAAACCAGATCAAACTGCCCAATACTCAACGTCGGATCACGGATATCTCCATTGAACACGTTGCCCGGCACATCGAGCAGGCGCAGGTTCTCTCGAGTCAGAGAACAGCCCTTCGGGGCGTATTCGACTCCCGACACGTTTGCCCCGTGATACCGATGGAAGTAGACCATCCACCTGCCCGGGCAGCAACCCACCTCCAGGATCTCCAGGCCCTTGAGAGGGGGCAGCGAGCGAGTGAAGAACCGATGAAACCTCCACATGCTGGGTACCCAGAGCCGCGGTTTGCAGGGAAGGCGAAGACCCCGCCAATGATCGGACCACCCCTGGATGCTGCGTTCGCCCTCGTATCCGGACGACATCTTGCCTGTTCTCCTTGTCCGGGCTGATGAGTTGCGTCCTGCGTATCCGCTCGGGTTGCTTCACAACGCGCTGGCTCCCGGAACCGCTACGCTGCGGAGCCGGAGCTGGTCTCTGAGTGTCCACATCGTCAGCGCCGCCAGTACGGTGGACGCCGCTGCCATTGCGACTGCGAGAGCACTTGTTGCCGTGGCAACGTTCATCCCTACCCACATCGCAATTCCCATAACCGCGACAGCAACTACCACGTTGCGTGTGTTGTAAGCGCGAACGGCCAATGCATCGATCACTGGACGCAACACGGCAACCAGTGTAAGAGGTGCTGCGGAAAGCCAAACGACAAACACGAAACCGGAAAGCTCCCCGACCGGCCGGCATACCCACCACTGAAGGATGCTATTCCCCGCGCCAACATACAAAGCAGATGCCACAATAGCCAGGCCAACGGCGCAAGCCACCAATGTGCCCATGCGACCGCGCAAAGCACTCTGCCTGTTCAAGTCCAGCCAGGACGTCTTTGGCACAATAACGTTTGTCAGCACTCCCCCCGCAACATTGATCAGACGAAGCATACCCATCGCACCTGCTATCAGGACTACCTGAACGGATGGGACGTGCAACCTCTCTGCCAGAAGCACCGGAGCTGAGAAAAGAAAGACCGTGCAGAGAATGCCCAGGATACGAGGGACGCCATACCGAAGGAGTCTATGGGCGTTGGAGCGCGCCGACACAAGAGTGGGTCTCGCGACGTTGCGCCCTGCGCCTATCCAGAAGAGTGTCAAATAACATCCAACAAGACAATAAGTCGCTAATGCCGTTTCTGCGATGAGCCAGGTGACGCGGAGCGGCCGGCCGACGAGAACGACCAGCAAGGGAATCAGCCCCACGCCAACCACGTAAAGAGAAGTCCCGGTAATCCATTTCCTGGAGCCCATCAGATACCGGCAGCTCACGTCGTGCAGGACCCTGGAGCAGAGAAGCGCGACGGCTGCAACCGCGAGTGCAGATCTGTTCGGGTCACCAAAAACAAGGCGGCCACAGACGTCGGAGGCGATAGCCGCGCCTGCGAGTGACAGGCCGGCGGCCAGGACCGCAATCCCAGTCGCGGCAAGGAACAGAGCCGTGATGAAAACACGGCGATCCGCGTTCCTTCCAACATGAAAGAGCACAGCCCCCGGTAAGCCTAAGCTGATCAGCGGGTAAATGATTGCAATGTAGGCCATCGCTATCATGTAGCTGGCACAATCCAGGTCGTTGAACCGGCGTGCGAAGACGTGTACAGTTGCGAAGTTGCAAACCGAGGCCAGAACGGTTCCGAGGGCAATCACAAGCACTGCACGGACGGTTTTCACAAAGTATTCCTGATCCTGCGCAAGACGTAGGAAGGCCTCCTGGGAAACCAGGCGTCTTCCAGCCAGAGGGCTGTTCGAGCCATTATGATACCTGACAAGACGAAGATGAATATATAGCACTTGAAGAACGAGGCAAAACTTATTCTGAAGAACTGCAGAAGGACGGCGGCGAGTAGACAGTCGGCCAGTCGCGCTATCGACCACTGCGGTGCGAGCGAGGCGCGTCTGTGCAGCGCACTTATTCCTAGAGACGCCAGCGCGAAAACCAGAAAGCACCCCACGGGACCGAGGTTGAAGTACGCTTCTATGAGTGCGGGGAATCCCCAACCGCCACCTTTCCTCGCCGTCTCCGGATCATATGTCGAGACGTACCACTGATCCAGGGTGGCTGGACGTTGCCAGGGAAGCATGACGCTGGGTGGTATGATTTCGAGCGCGCGCAAGTATGAACTCCCCAGGAGGAATTGTCCTTCAGGGGGGCCATCTGCCAGGAGTTCCACCGCTTGAGAGATGTGTCTGTAGGGTTCCAGATGCTCTATAGACAATGCTTGCTCGAGCACCTCCCGGTTGGTGCTCCTGAGCATCTCGTACGGGCCTCCTGAATGGAATACGCGCATTGTGCCCAGCACGGCCATCACCCCGAGCAGCACCGGTATCGCCGGAACGATGTAGTACCAGGCGATCCTTCGGACATTGTAATGGAATAGATAAACCGCAAGTATGCAGGTTAACAAGAGTTCCCCCCTGCTTGCCAGGACGTAATAGACCACCAACATCCCGGCTGCGATTGCAGCCAGCACCAGGCTGCGCAACCGCCACGACACGCTTTGGCCAGACACGATAGCCAGAGCTGCGCCAACGGGCAGCAAGTGCGCCCCACCCGCCATTACGCCCCTGTTGGCCTCGTTTCTGGCGAATATGTCGCCTTCGAGCAATGCCCTTCCGAGCGCTTCCATGGCCACTATCATGACGACACATATGCCGCACACGGCGAGGGAGAGCACCAGGAGAGGTTGAGGGGACACAGGGCGATTGCTCTTAGATGCCGCTCCGACCGCAGCCTTGCCGCACCCACCCAGGTTTCCAGCAAAGATGCCACAGAGCCCGAGCATCACAAGAAACGCGTAATCTCCGAGCGTGCGGCTTCGCAGGTCGAGGTCGGAAATCCTCAGGAAGATAAGACAATTATAAACCAGGTACAGCAGAAGGAAGATGAGCCGCGGATCTAGAGCGTCGAATCGGACATCGCTGCGCAAGTTCTGCCGTATGACATTGTAAACAGTCAACAGGACGAGAGCGCCGGCGATGCTGAGCACCAGGTATCCGTCGAGGCTCAAGAGGTGGATCCTCCATCCGGATCGCGTGCTACGGCCACACCCCAGATGTTAGCGCGAAGGCCTTCCAGCAAGGAGGTGGAATTCACGATGCGTTCCCAAGCCACCATTGGATAAAACATCAGCCGTGTCGAGAGTCCGTAGGTGGGATAAGTTTCTATACAACGGAGGAGTTCCACACGGAATGCGGCTTTCGTGAGGAATCTACGACACACATGAGGCCTGTTCATCCGGTAGAAAGTCGGGTATGGATCATGAGCCCCGGGTGCGAGATTACGAAGGGCGTTGGCAACGATGACGTGGAACCATTGTGGAGTGAGGCTTGCCACCAGCGCGACGTAATGGGCCAGGTTCGGAGTTCGGAATATGTATACCCCAGCGGGGCGTAATACACGATGGATTTCCTTCGTGAGCGGTCCTGGCTGCGCGAGATGCTCGCAAACGTACTCAGATACGACTGCATCGAAGCTGGCGGGCTTGTACGGTATATTCACCCCATCGTAGATCGTCTTGTGGTGGCAGTATTCGTTGCCGGCAACTTCGGCATCTACATCCAGGCCGGTGACGCGGCCCATGGTTGCCAGGAAGGCACTCGTTTTGTTTGACGGGCCCGGGCCAATCTCAAGGATGTGACTGCCCGGTCGTACGTATTTGGCAATAAGCCGGTAAAACTGGGTTCGTTCGTCGACCCAACCGGGTTTCGAGAGGTAGTACTTATGAAGGAGCCTGTCTTGCCAACTCTTTGTCGGCACTTTGGCGTCAGCTTGCTTGTTCTTCTTCACATTCATGTGGCTCTTGGCAGCCGCCAGGAATTGCCCCACGTCGCCAAGGATTTCGTCATTCTTTGACATCGGGAACGGCAAGACGTTCGGTGCCCGAAATGCCTTCGCCGACATCCGGAGGCAGAGGCTGACGGACCGGCATGTAGACGGGTGTGTTACCCGATGCCGACATGCACAGGCGGGGCTGTCTGGCCCCGGCGGATTGCTCAGGTTGCCAGGCCGATTAGCGGACGACCTGGAGGTGGCTGTGGGGCGCCGTTCAGTCCGCAACGGGGCCGCCGTGGCGCACGTATCCCGGCGTTGTTGCAGAGTTAGCCCTCGGTCCCGCTGGGCTGGGCGGCTGTTGGCAGGCTGGTCGCTGTTTCGGTGTCACGCGGATCCCGCGGCAGGTCGTCCAGGCTGCACTCCTCGAGCAGGCGGGCAAAGAGCGCCACCCGATGGGCGGCCGTTTCCAGTGAGTGGTTCACGGGTACAACAAGTTGCAACCGCAGAGACTGCCCGGATCGCCGCTGGCCAACCGGCAGAGTCATCTCTATCGAATTGTCAACGTCGGGCGATTGGCCCTGGTCGCACCAGGCCAACGTTCGCTGCGTACCATCGCGGTTGCTCAACACCAGCGATATGCAGGCGAGATCCATCTTCCGGGCGGCTGTACAAGCAGCTTGCCACCATTGGTCAAAGGTCCTGGCCTTTCGCATCACCAGGACAGCGTAGTCGAAACCCCGCTTCTGCTCTTTCTGCTGTTGCGTGATTTCCAGGTTGCGTTTGAGGCTGGCTATGGTTTCGCGCAGCCTGACCGCGCCCAGGATCCGGAAGAACAGTACGAGGAGCAGCGATACGCAGCAGAAAACGGCCAGCGCCTCGGGCTCGCGGGTGATGATCATGAACATCCCCAGCCCGGCAGCCAGCAGGGTCACCAGGTAGATGAAGATAACGACGCTGCGTTGATGCAGGCCCATGTCGAGCAACCGATGATGGATGTGGCTGCGGTCGCTTGCGAACACGCTGCGCCGGTCGAGGATGCGGCGAAGCATACTGAACAACGTGTCGAAGATGGGGACGCCCAAGGCCAGGAACGGCAGGGCCAAGCCGACAATGGCAGCGGACTTGGTGGCGCACATGACGCTCGAGGCGGCGATCATGAAGCCCAGGAAAAGACTGCCGCAATCGCCCATGAAAACCCTGGCGGGATTGAAATTGAAGCACAGAAAGCCGGTGAGGCCGCCCAACAGGGCCAGCATGAGCACGGCCATGACCACCTGCCCGTTGGTGAGGGCCAGTACCGCGATAACCGCACAGGCGACCGTCGAGATGCCCGCCGCCAGACCGTCGAGCCCGTCGATGAAATTGACGGCGTTGGTGAGCCCGACAATCCATAGCATGGTCAGCGGCCAGGCGTACCAGCCGAATTCGAGGCTGAACCCGCCACGCAGAACCACGGAGTCGATGCGGATGCCGAAGGCGCAGACGACAGTAGCGGCCAGGACTTGGGCAATGAGCTTCGTGGCGGGCCGAAGGCGGTACAAATCGTCCACGAACCCCACGAGAAAGACAGCCGTACCGGCGGCGAGCAGCGCGATGACCTGCGGCTGGATGCTGCGGAAGGCCTCGCCGACCCTGTTGCCGAGCAGCAGCACCGGTATCGTCAGCCCCATCATGGCCAGGAAAATGGCCACGCCTCCGATGCGGGGAACAGAAGATACGTGGATCTTGCGGGCGTCGGGGGCATCGTAAATCCTCAGTGCCCGGGCTGCGAGAATCACAACGGGGGTAGAAGCTATGGCCAGCAGGAGCGAACCGGCGTAAACGAATATGTAGGTTTTCACGGGCTCGTCCTCCACAGGAGGTGGGCCGCTCCCTCCAAGGTCTTGTCGCGCAAGAACGGATGCATCCTCGGCGAACCCCTCAGCGTCAACCAGGTACTCCCACCACCGGGTCTGCGCCGGGGCCCGGCCCGCAAAGCGCAGACTCCGTCCCCGTCAGCCGCATCGCGCGAAGCTTTGCGACCTGTTCCGACCCGCCCGGCCAGACGATGGGCCGGCAGCTTATCCGCTTTCCCCGGTCGCTCCAGGCCGGACGGAGAGTTCTTCAATCAGCTTTCTGGCGGCAACCATGTGAGGCCGCAGACGCAACACGATCCGTGCCTCGTGGATCGCCTCGGGAACCCGGTCCATCTCGACCAGCACCCGGGCAAGCGAGAGTCGCCAGTATACCTGTCCGTAGTCCAGATCCAGGGCCCGGCGAAAACAGTCTGCGGCAGCGGAGCAGTCTTGTTCTTTCCAATAGGCGTCCGCCAGGGATGCCAGAGCCCACGCCGGGGCATCCGGCTCGTCGCACCGGGCCCTCAGCAGCTCGACCGCTTCCTTCCTGGCGTCGGCGGCCAGCTCCTCGTGTTCGGTAGTTTCGCTCAGTGTTCGGGCGACGCGGCTCAGCCAACCGATGTTGTCCCGGGCGATCGCAACGGCCAGATCGGGCCTGCCGACCTGGTAGACGTACACATCGATAACGTCGGCTATCAATCGGCCGTCGAGTTCCAAAGCACGGCGGAACTTCTTCTCCGACGCTTCCATCTGCCCCTCCTGCGCGTCCAGCAGTCCCGTGACGAAGCACGCCGTGGCGTCGCAGGGCGCGAGCCTGAAGCCGGTGCGGATGTGGTCGGCACCGACCGGCTGCTCGAGGATGAACTTCTCAAGCTGGCCGGCCACGCAGTACGTGGCCCCGAACGTCGGACAGAGTTCCCGGGCCCGGTGCAGATCGTCAACGACTCGCTCGGTGAACTCCAGGCTCTGCGGGGTCATGACGATCTCACCGGTGTCCGGGTCGGTGACCCGGCTGATTGCCTCCCAGCGATAGACGTTCAGCCAGTGGCGGTACTTGACATTTCGGGGTTGGTAATCGGCGGCCGCGGCCGCGTGCGAGAGAATAGCATCGTACTCCTCGTTGCTGCCCAGCCAGTCCTTCTCGCGGAGACTTCCCTCTATGCGGAGAGCCTGTTCCCAGTGGGTCTCTGCGCGGCGGGCATCGTTAGCGCCTGTTAGCGACCAGAGCCAGACCGCGACAACCAGTGCCCCCCCACCGATCCGCAGACCGCGCGCCCATCGTCCGGGATTGCTCCTTCCGCCGCTGCCGCCGATCCCCGTCGGATTCGCTGGCTCCATTGTTCCAGGCTGCACGGGGGCCATGCCAACCAGCAGCCCGCAGCAGACTGCTGTCAGACAAGCGTTCGCGGGCAGATGCTGGCCGAAGTCGCTGAAGCTGTGAACCATGATAGCCAGGAGACCGAACCCCAGTCCGAAGGCCTCCGAATGGATCGGCAGCCGCAGGCTGCGGACGTTGCGCAGGTAAGCTCGCCAGACGATCGCGGCGAAGGCAAGTATCAACGCCAGGCCGACAACGCCGGTTTCCTCGGCCGCTTGGGCATACTCGTTCTCGGCGTGCGCTGCCAGAGCCGGGATCGTCGAGCGGTCGAACATGGGGTAGACCACTTCGTGGGTTCCCAGGCCCGTCCCAACCGTAGGGAATTTCGTAACCGAAACGGATAGATCCTTGAGAATACCCCAGCGGTTCTCGTAATGGTGAAGATCGCGCAGCGTGGCCAAGCGGTCGTAAACGGCGTCGAAGCCAATGTAGAGAACGCAGGCGAACGAGCCCATGGCCAGCGCGGCGATAATCCAGCCGCGGCTCTCAATGTTGCGCTTGCCGGCCAAGACCACTGCCGTGAAGCCCCCGGCGATGAGCATCGAGACAATCCCGCCCCGGGTGAGCGAGATAAACATGGTGGCCGCGCCAAGGATGATCATTCCAGCCAAGTACCAGACCACCCTCAGGGCAGGATTGCTCAGGTGGGTGATCACCTCCGGCAGGGCAACGTTCCGGTGGCGGAAACACTCGTCCAGCTTGACCAGCAGCAGCCCCAACGCAGCGCCGATCGAAAGGTTCATAAACTGGCCATAATGGCTGTGGTTGATGAAGGTGCCGGAGCTGGCCTTCCCTTCGCCGGCTGGTACGACCCAGTAGATCTTGTCGTTTCCGAAGAGATCCTGGGCCAAGGCCAGCAGCGCCAGCCCGCCCCCGATTGCCGCTACGGCGGCCAGGAGACGTTTGATCTGTTCGGGGCGGCGATAGACGTTGACGATGATGACGAAGACGGCCGCCGCGGCCAGGATCAGCCGCAGATCGTGTTCGGTCGCCAGGGGATAGAGGCTCAGCGTCATCCTGTTGAGCAGTCGCGGCGCGTCCGGCAAGTCACCCAACAGGTCAGCCCTCACGGCAGCGGAGTGGGGCGAGATTATCTTCACAACGCTCGCAGGCAGGGCCACCAGTTGGAACAACGCCAGGGCAACAAACAGCACCACCGGCACGTAGGCCCAGGTCCACACCGGCTTCACGTCACGCCGCCAGATGAGTTTCAGCGCAAGGCAACCCGCCATCGCCCCGGCCAGCAGAACCACCACAAGTTCGCTCCATGCCTCCACCGCCCCGAAGGCCAGCGGCATGAACGCCAACAATGCGATCATCAACGCCTCGACGGCGATGTCGAACCGACTTGCTGCTGCATCAGCAGGGGCAATGTCGACCGGCAACGTACTCATCAACGCACCTCGCCTTGGGCAAGGTTCAGGACCGGGGCGATCCGCTCTCCGTTCAGAACGCGCCGCGGGTTCTTGCTGCAGGCCTGCTCTGCCACGGACCGCCCCATGCGTCTGGTGATCAGGTCGAACGCGTCTGACATGCAGGGGGGGCGACCAGTCGAATCATGGGCGTCTGTGGCTACCAGTGCCGGCGCTCCGGAAGCGAGAAACTCCCACCCCATCTTCTCGGCCGTCGGGCCGAATCCGCCGAGCAGGCTCGCCGCCGTCACTTGCAGACAAGCCCCGTGTGCCAACCATGGCCGCACCGCATCCACGTGCCTGCCAATAAAGCCGTTTCGTTCCGGGTGCGAGATGATCGCTGTCACAGATGACCGGGCAAGATCCGCCAGCAGCGGCGCAAGGTCGACAAAGGTATCATGAGGCAGCTCCAGCAGGATATGCCGACCGCCATCAGCCAGGGTGAGTACGCGGTCCGACCGCAACATCTGGGGAATCCGTTCGTCGACCCGCACATCGGCTCCCGGCAAGACCGTCAGCGGCACGGATTCCTTTCTGAGGGTTTCGTTCAGTGAAGACACCGCCTGTCGGACCTCGCCCGCCTCGTTGCGACCATCGTAGCGGCCCAACTGGTGTGGCGTGGCTACGACGGAAGTCATGCCGTCGGCGACAAGGGCTCGGCACAAGGTGACGGCATCGCCAAGCGTCTTCGGCCCATCGTCAAGACCCGGGACACAATGGCAGTGAATGTCCACGAACTGCGTGGCCCCGGGCCGCCGCAGCGAGGCATATTGGAGCTGAGCGGGGCTTGACCTTGAGGACTTCTTCATCAGGTATGGGTGCTCCCGCTGTCGGCCGATGAGACTAGTTCGCCTTTGCCACTTTCGCCTCGACCCGTTTTCTCACTGTCACCGCGGGTGCGGCCGTACCCGTAACCGTAACCGCCGTAGTAACCGTAGCCGCCTTCCCCATAGTGCACATCGTTGACCACCGCCCCCAGGATGTGCGCACCGACGCTGAGCAGGCCATCCCGGGCCTGCTCGCTTGCCTTTCGCGTCGACTTCTCTGCCCTCAGTACCATGAGCGTCACATCGCACATGGCGCCAAGGATGCGAGCATCCGCCACGGCCATGATCGGCGGCGAGTCGATAACGATACGGTCATACTTCTCGGAAAGCTCCCTGACGATGTTCGCAAATGCGTCACTGTTAAGCATCTCAGAGGGATTGGGCGGTATTGGGCCGCAATTTAATACGTCGAGGCCGGCCGTTCCAGTCTTCTGCATTGCCTCATCCAACAACTCCTGCCCGGCCAGAACACTGGAAAGGCCTTCGTCGTGTTTCAACTCGAACACTTCGTGCTGCCTGGGGTTGCGGAAGTCGCAGTCAATCACAAGCGTGCGCTGTCCGGCCTGCGCCATGGCGATAGCCAGATTACTTACCAGCGTCGTCTTGCCGTCACCGGGCGCCGGCGACGTAACCAGGAGGGTCTTGGCTTGCCCGTCAGGCACGCCAAAGTAGACCGCGGTACGGATGGTTCTATACGCTTCGGCAGCCGCCGACGTCGGCTCCAGGTCCACCTTCCGACCCCGCCTGGCCATGCTCTCCTTGCCCCGCATTGAAGGCACCGTTCCCAAGACCGCCACACCCAGAACGGCCGAGATCTCGTCGGCGCTGCGGAGCCTGGTGTCCATCCAGTCAAGCGTCAGCGCCAAACCGACCCCCAGCATCAGCCCCAACACCAAGGCCATTGCCATGATTCGGGCTCTCTGCGGCCTCGTGGGCTTGTCCTCCGCCCGCGCCACCTCCAGAATCGTCACGTTAAGCGCCCCGACATCCTCCGTGATGTTGAGCTCCTTGATCCGACTGTCGATGATGTCACACAGTTGTTCGGTTCGCTTTGCCTCGGATTCCAGCACCTCGAATTCGGCAACCTTCGTATTGAGCTCTTGGGCCGCTTCCTGCTGTGCCGCAAGCGTGGCCTCCAGTTCCTCTTCCTTCTGCTTGGCCGTGACCCAGCGGCGGCGCGCTACCTCGAGATACGCTTTGGCGAAACGTTCTTCCTGCTCCCCCAGTTGCTGTTCTACCTCAGCGATGCGCTGCTGTATGGCCCACACGGAAGGATGGTCATTAGTGCATTCACGTCGGAGCGCTTCGCGCTGGGCCTGCAAGCGCTTCAGGTCGGCCCGCAATTGACTCTCCTCGTCGGCCAGCGAAATATAGACCCGGGTTGCCTGCTGCGCTTCCGCGAATTGTCTGATCCCCGCGGGATCACCCATCATACCTTCGACGGTTTCATAGTCAGCCTTGCTGCTTATCGTTTCAAGCTGGGCTTCGGTCAGGGCATAAGACAGGCGAGACAGGCGATCAAGGATTATGTTGCCCCTCTCACTATCGAGCGACAGCACGCCGTTCGCCTTGATGAACTCCAGTTTCTTCTGAAGATGTTGTGACAGTTCCTTCTCCCTCCTGGCCTTTTCCCTCTGCAGGATTTTCAACACCTTGTCGGCAGTGCTTTCTCTGGTCGCGGCCTGGTGCGTAATGTAGGAATCAACGATAGCATTGACGACCTGGGCCGCCTCCTCCGGATAAGGAGAATCGAGTGACACGGCGATAATATCGTCCTTCTTCCCGACGCCGATATCCAACTCCTTCTTCAAATAGCCGATCGGATTGTCAACGTGTTCAAACGTCTTGGCATCCCTCACGGCAGCGCCATCTACGACGCTCGCGAGAATCGGCGTGGACTTGAGCAGTTCCGCCTGCGTATACAGGTAGTTCTTGGACTGCGTCATGACCCCTGCCTGCTCTGAAATGATCTTGGGCCCGCTCTGTTCCACGTATAGCCTGGAGGTGCTGGTGTAGAGCGGCGTGGCATTGACCAGATACGCCAAAGCGGCTGACAGGGACACCGCCACCGCGAGCAGGACCGACCAGCGCCGCCGCCAGGTCGTTTGCAGCAGGCCCTGTCGAGGAATGTCGATCTCAAGCGGCGCTTCCGCCGCCTGTTCCTTCATTGCATTCCGCTTGGACTCGATGTGCCTCGCCATGTTTTGCCTTCTTCGCCAGCCGCCATTCCTTAAGTCTCAATCGCGAAGCGTGAGGTCCTTCCCCTCAAGATGGCGGTAGAGCCGGGCGTCATTATAGCTGTAACGGAAATCGGCATTAATGCCGGTGCTAATATGGAATATCTCCGCGAGCAACAACAGAGAATGAGTGCGCACAGTCTGTTCGACCGCAACAACATCTCCCGGCTTGATGGTGACGTGAGAGGCGTCAGAGATCCCGGCCCCATTGAGCTTGAACGTGGCATCCACGATTTCCCCATCCGCTTTCTGGCGATAGACCCGAAGATACTGAGGATCGGCGATCTCATTCAGGCCGCCGGCAAACGCCAGCGCCTGCAGCACGTTGTACCGGACGCCCGGCGGATACGGAAACGCCCCAGGATTCTCGACCAGCCCGATAACCGAGAAAACCTCCTCATTGAGCCGCTCAACTTCTACGACATCCCCCTCACTCAGGACGACATCAGCAAAAGGAATGTTTAGGCCCTTGACCGGCAAAGCGAGGGGCTCGAAACTGTCGGTGTCTCCCGAGTGGCAGATGCGGATCAGAACCGCCCCTTCCTCCGAGATGCCGCCCGCCTTCATCAGGGCCACCACCAGTGACTTCTCATCACTGCGCAGGGGGTATACTCCGGGATTCTCAACCCCGCCAACCACAGATACGTACTCCAGGCGGTATTGGGCCACCCTGCAGACGATGGCCGGCGGGTGGACCACGAATTCCGGGTAATACGCCTTCACCGCCAGCGACTCAATCTCAGGCAGCGTCTTGCCCTCTGCAGGTATCTCCCCAACTATAGGAAGCGTTATGGTGCCCGATTCGCTTACCCGGCAAAGATGTGGCTGAAGCCCCTCGCGATACCACGGCAGTTGCGGGTCCACCGCCCGCAAGACATCCGCGGTCACCGCCCGCAGAACTGCAGGCATGGTGAACTCGAGTATATCCCCCTTGACGACGCGATAATCGCCCGCAGGCCGCTTGGCTTTGACAAGCTGCTCCACATCCACCTCTGGTCGCACTGGCCCGGCCGCATCAAACTCGGCAAGCCGCTCGACCGAGGCCGGTTCGGGGATCAAACACCCCGCCCCACTGAGCAGCAGTAACAGCAGCGCCGGCCGTACGAACACCGCGGGCACTATCCTGAACCGCACCTGATCTGGTTCGAGATTCACCAGATGTTCTCCTGTTACCCAAGACCCGACGTTCCAGCTTGCAAACGGATGCCCGCCAGGATGTCCTGTCCATAGATCTCGGCGCAAGCGGGAAACGACAACGGCAACCCACCTTTCTCCTTTCTCCCTCAAATAGGACCGTACGTAACCCTCAACGCCTCCTGCGATGCCTCCATGCAGGAAATGTCAGTTCCTTAACCACCTCTGAGGAGCAGGGAGTACAAAATTGTAACCGTAGGTAAAAGTGTTGTCAAGCACGGCTCCGGTGGAGTGTCCCACCATCGTGAGCATCTGCGGTGGGTAGCAGGACGCCTTGCGCGGACGTTCCCGCGCCCCTCGTGCCAACGCTAGCATGCACCTTCATCGGCAACAGTAGCGTTTTCTTGCCAGGATTGCGGGTTCCTATTGCTGGAAGCACAGAGGTTTGCAGGCCGGGACGATCCCGAACGAGAGGCGTGACCACCGCATACCGAACCGGGCGCTCGCCTCGCGCCGGCTTCCCAGTTTCAAGACAGCCAAACGCCAGATAGCGGTGGGTCGGCGGCTCGACCATGTTGTCAGCTCTCTTAGAGGTCGTGTCCTGCCGCTACGTAATCGCGAGCTGGGGCCGGTCGCCGCGCGAGAAGGGGGGACAGCTCCGTGGTCTCTCGCTTGCGGGGTGTGCCCGCCGAATCCGGCACATTCCAGCCATTTCAGTGTCGCCTGGGTGCACTGTAGCTCTGTTATCGGGCGTTGACCTGGATCGGCCGACCGGCGTCCCCAACGGGTTCTGGGCGGAGCCTTGGAAGAAAGGAGCGATTCCGGCCTCACGCAAGGCCCGAGAACGCCCGTTGCTGCGTTTTGCGGATTGGCTCCCCTCCGGCCTACGGGAGCCAGCGCCGGCGATAACCCTGCCGGATCACCAGCATGCCCGAGACCATCATGAACCAGTTGACCATCCCCACCAACCCGCACTCCGGCCACCACCACGGGAGAGTCGGGCAGTCGACCACATCGTCACCGTCCACAAGCCCGTCGCAATCGTTGTCGATACCGTCGTCGCAGACTTCGGTCGCGTCGGGATTGACATCGGCGGCCCGGTCATCACAGTCGTGCGGGCCAGGCAGCGGTGCACCGCTGCTCGGGTCTGTGGCGGGGAAGCGGCCATCACCATCAGCGTCCGGGTCACAGATATCGCCAAGCCCGTCGCCATCCAGATCGGCCTGGTCGGCATTGGCGACGGCCGGACAGTTGTCGAGGTCGCCGCAGACTCCGTCACCATCAGCGTCATCGTCCGGATCACTCGGGCAGGCGTCGCATACATCTCCCGTACCGTCGCCGTCCGCATCAGCCTGATCGGCGTTAGCAGTACCCGGGCAGTTGTCGCACACGTCACCCACACCGTCGCCGTCCGCATCAGCCTGATCGGGGTTACGAGTAAGCCGGCAGTTGTCGTCGAGGTCCGGCACGCCGTCCCCGTCCAGATCCGGAGGTGCCGCCCCCCCTCCACCTCCTCCTCCCCCGCCGCCCGGCGGGGGCTCAGCGATCAGCGGCAGAAGCAGTTCGCCAACGTAGACGGCACCGGCCAAGCCGCCCTCCCAAAGGTGCTCGGAGACCGAGCCATCGGCAGCGACTCCGCCGACCAGCTTGGCGCGAGCGGTGGTAATGTTCGCGGCGTACAAAGCCGGGTCGGCAGCCATCAGTCCGAGCGTCCCGAAAACCGTCTCCTCAGTGTATCCGCTGGCTTCGGTATCCCCGGGAGCACCGCCATCGGTGTGGTCGAACCGCCAGAAAAAACTGCCGTCATTGCTCTGTCCTGCGGGCACCTGATGACCGGCCAGGATCGCGGGCAGATCGGCCAGAGTCACGCCCGGCCAAACCGGCGTACCGTCCAGCCCGGCTCCCGTCTGGGCCAGCGCCCAGGTGGCAACACCAAGGGCCATGACCGGATACTCCGCGGTGTCATCGACAAGGGCGAGATGGTCAATCAGACCCTGGCGCCAGACTGCCTGGTCGACCGCATTGACGTAGTAAGCCGCCATCACATGATTGGCCAGGTAGAAAACCGTGGTCGAAACGTCGGCGCCGGAGATAATATAGTCGGCGATGTAATCCGCCGTACCTACACCATAATTCATCACATCGGTGTTGTAGAAACCCACGAGTGCGTCGCGCCAGGGATTATTGCCCGGATCGGCATGGATCTCGCTCAGGCAGACCAGGGCGTACGCGCCGTCGCCGAAGTAGTTGTCTCCGGGCCCCGGTGTGGCAGCAGCGTCGGCAAGGATGAAGTTCCCACCGTTCTCCGCCGCCGTCTTGTAGGCGTCGTCGTCGGTGATGTCGTATGCATTGAGCAGACCGGCAACCACCACGCCGGTGTAGTCGGGACTGTTAAGAATGCCCCGGGAGGGGTCGGAGAACAGCCACGAGCCGTCGATCTCCTGGTCGGCCACCAGCCAATCAGCGGACAACCGAACAGCCTCAGCCGTTGAGGTAGCGGCCATGCTCCCACTCGTCGCGACCGCAACGAGGACGATCCCGCCAATCGCATAGTTCACAGTTTTCATGATTCCCTCACTCTTGCTTATCATCATTGCTACTCCCTGATTCGCAGTCCACTTGGTACTCTTCGCACGGCATCTTGGCTCCTACTTGCACGGTCTCCTATCGCAAGAAGAGCAGCTCCTAGGGAGCAAAAGGGCTTCTCAATGCTGGCCGAATCGGGATGCGGATCGGCGGCCGATTGACCGACAATGCCTTCATTACCCGCGTCTCCGCCTTATCTGAGGCGTACGGACGCGCTTCCAACAGAGAGGACATGAAGGGATCGTACGACAAATAGATCTCGGCAGTGCTGGCTGAGATGATCTCTACGCCCCGCCGCTTCGTTGATTGCTTGGCGTGGGCGATACTGACCGCCGCCGCCACCAGCCCGACGATCAAGGCGGCGCTCATCCCGGCTCGCCGAAATCTCCTTTTATTGCTGACCGCTATGGTTGCCATACCTGCAGCTCCTTCCTGCGTAAAGTCCAGAGATACCAGACAGTGTCTTTTGCCTCGTCTCGCGTCCGTGACCACAGTGAATCGCCAACCAACGGAGAACGCACTGCTGACGGGGCAAATAGCGCGTCATCTCCACACAACTGAAGCCGCCAGGCCTCGTGCCTCAGGAGAATCCTAAGCTAACCTACACGTCTTCTCCGTTACATCCGTGCAAGCGGCGCAAATCTTCGGTTTTTCCCGTTGTGGGTATTCGGGCGCCCCCGTGCTTCCCTGCAGACAATGGCGCCTCTTCCCATAGGGTCCAACAGTACGTGGACCGGAAATCTTACTGTATCAGGAACACAGGAATTGTCAACCGAGGTGTCCCCTCAAAGCAACTTTTTTTTTGGGGGCGGCACGTTGTCGTCCTCCCAAGGCGCAGCGGCTGCGACGGTACAATAAGCAGGCCTTTGCTCCGGCGAAAACAGAATGTCAAAGTAGAGATCCCCGGACCGCCGATATTACTGTGCCCCTCGATGGTGTTGAAAGCACCGTGATCCCATATTATCGGACGCGGCGATATCTGCGGCGGCCTCTTACAGTGTTGCTTTGTTGCCCGATGGGGCTCGCATCACCCCTCAAGGATTGTCAACGCCGGTGATAGCTCCGCCGGATCATCATCAGCCCCGATATCATCAGGCACCAGTTGGCGATCCCCACAACTCCGCAAGGCGCCGTGCCGGCTCCGCAGCCCGGCAAGGGTTGCGCCCGCCCGAAATCGTACGCACCCGGCGACGCATCAGCTTCTCCCCAGAAAGCCTGAATCGCCTCGCCGGCATACACGTGGTAGGCGAATTCGCCCGACCAGATGTGCTCGCGAACCAGGCCCCCCGCATCCACGCCCTCGGCCAGCGCCTTTCGAGCAGCGGCAAGACCGGCGTCCAGGTTCAGGGCGGGGCTTGCCGCATTGGCTGCGATCAACCCGAGCGTGCCGAAAACCGTATCTTCCGTGTAGCCACTGGCGTACCGACCGGCATTGCCGCCGTTGGTATGGTCGAACCGCCAATAGAAACTGCCGGCATGGTCTTGCCCCGGAGGCACCTGATGTCCGGCCAGTAGCACGGGCAGATCGGCCAGAGTCACGTTCCGCCAGTAGTCGCCCTCCAAGGCCGCAGGACTCACCGGGGTGGCATCCATCGGGCCGGTCAGGGCCAGCGCCCAAGTGGCAACACCTAAGGCCATGACCGGATAGTCCGCCGTCGCGTCCCCGACCCGGGCCAGAAAAGCGATAAGGTTCTCCTGCCAGATGATTCTGTCACCGGCCTCGACGTATTCAGCCGCCACGCAATGATTGGCTATGTAAAACACCGCCGTGGAGGGGTCCAGGGCAGGAATGGCATACTCGCTGATGTATCCTGCCGTGCCACCCCCAGCAACGGAGCCCTCAACCGCGTTGTAGAAATCGACGAGCGCTGTCCGCCAGGCGTTGTTGGCTGGATCAGTAGAGACCTGGCTGAGCCGGGCCAGGGCGTAAGCGCCGTCGCCGTAGAAATCCCGTCTGCCCGGAAAACCGATAGCGCTGGCCCGGATGTACTCGCCAGCGCTTTCCGCCGCCGTTCGGTAGGCGCCGGTGCCCGTCATCTCATAAGCATTAACCAGACCGGCAAGAATCGATCCCGTGAAGCCCTTCTCGCCATTATCTACCCAAGAGCCGTCAGTCTCCTGGGCCGCTACCAGCGAATCAGCCGCCAGTCCAACGGCCTCTTCCGGAGTACCGGCGGCCGTACCCCGATTCGTCACCAAGGCGAC
>Ga0307434_1000878_pt1 | contig 17807 bp, 18 predicted proteins | sample SalMarWE160220MG_FD_202156 | JGI IMG/M metagenome (GOLD analysis project Ga0307434, IMG submission 202156) | Salt marsh sediment microbial communities from the Plum Island Ecosystem LTER, Massachusetts, United States - WE1603-220 | ecosystem: Environmental > Aquatic > Marine > Intertidal zone >... | reverse complement strand
GCTGACAATCTAACCAAGATGTTTGGTCATCTTGTTGCGGTAGACCATATCTCATTTGAATAGGTTCTTGCTTCTTCTCAAGGATGGAAGCTGACTGAGGAACGGGGATACTTTGTTCTCCGCCGAGCCAGGAGCAGAGGGTAATTACGAAATGCTTAACTTAGTAGCGTTTAGCTTGCCGTGTAGGCTTTACATTGCCCCGGTAATCGGGAGCGGTGATGTTGAATACCAAGCTTATCATTGGGTCCACCATTCGTGAACTGATTCGTGTTTCAATCTCGTCTAAAGAGAGACATGTAGTGACCACCATTGGCAACCTGGCATTATAACGGTAGTTTATCAATTGATATAGCTTCTCCTGAGCCCAGGGCGTGGCCGATTGTTCCCCGAAGTCATCGAGTATCAGCAGTGGAACTTCTTTAATCCTCTCAGAAAACTCGTCATAGGATACTTTGCTATCCGGACTGAATGTAGAACGTAAATGGTCAAGAAGGTCGGGAACAACCACAAAGAAGACTGGTTTTCCTTGTGCCAGCCGATAATTAGCGATAGCTGCTGCCAGATGAGTCTTACCACAGCCATTAACGCCTTGAAATATCAGCCAACCCTCTGGTGAGCGAGCGAATTCTACGGCTAAGTTGAAAGCCTGGCGCAAATTTTGCCGCTGTTCCAGGGGAAGTTCCATCCTCTTGTGGTCAAAATTATCAAAGGTCATATTTCGTAATAGCTCTAACTCTAAGCCACCTTGGGATTCCAAGGGCGATTTTTGCTCAATCGTCCATACCTGGCAGGATTCATTATTAGTAAGGTGGCCACGTAGGCGTTCATCCATTCTTTCCAGCGGTACATCGGTGGTGATTACCGTGGCCAGTCTGGTATTGAAGCGATGCTGAAGGAGTTGCTCTAGCTTCTCTTTAGCCCAGGCAGTAGCGCTGCCCAGAGTAAGGTCATCAAGTACTAATAGAGGCACATTCTTTACTTGCTCAAACAGCTCATCATAAGTGGTGTCGCTTGTAGGGCTGAAGGTGGAGCGGAGGTGGTCCAGGAGGTCAGCAGCGCCGATATAAAATACAGGCTCCCCTAAGCTGATACGATGATTGGCGATAGCACAAGCCAGGTGTGTTTTACCAGAGTCGCTGGGACCCAAAAATACCAGCCAACGCTGGGGATTATCAGCAAAGGCTTTGGCAGCCTGGTAGACCTGAGCAAAGCGCTCCTGGGAAAGGGCACTCGCCGCCTTTCCTTTAGGAGATAAATTGTCAAAGGTAAGCTGCGACAGGGAGCCTAAATTGCTGTATTTCTCAAGATATTCTGTTTTTTTCTTTCTCAACTCCCCTTTACTGCATCGGCAGGGTACCACCCGGCTGAAATCAACTTGCCCTGAATCTAGAACAGGATGAACAAAGCCTGCCCCTTTGCAGATAGGGCAGATTTCACCTGCGCCTTCTTCCGAGGGAGAGGGAACGTTACCTTTTGACAAGGTGTCCGTATCGGCCCTTGATATATTTGTCTGGGCCATCCTTTTTAATGTCTCTCCTATACTCTCCACTGTCTTTACCTTCGCTAGCCCATCTTTCAAGGATGCGAGCGATATATCTCCAGCTGCGTTTATTCAGCGTAACTGCTTCCTTAAAGGCTTCTTCAATCCACTGGGGTGGATAAATCTTCTCTGCTTCCTTAAGTTCTTCAGCAATCATGGGCGTTATCATGCCGATATTCTGCTCGTAGAGAGCAAAGATGTTGATAGCCGGCGGCTGATGGCTATCAACGGTCAGAGAGTAAACATCCTCGAGCATTCCATTTATATTTGAGGTCGAGTGTAATAGAGCACCGTGCTCTACAGCCGAGTCCAAAGCTTGGCGAAGTGTCTCCTCGCCTAACTCGGCTGACAGCCGGCAACTTTCAGCTTTCAGTTCCTTGTAAGTAACAAACTGGGGATGGTCTGGCTTTCGCAGGATAAGATAAGCCACATACAACACTACTTTAAGTTCAGCCAGGTCTTGAATTTTAGGCATCGCCTGGGTAAAGAAAGAGTCAGGCACGGGGATAAAATCTGTTTCCCTTTGAGAGTTTGATAATTGCCGGTCAGGCATTTTTTTATCCTTAAGAGGCAGAAATCAGCTCTGTCTCTAAATTATCAAATTTGACAACCCTTTCCAGGAAGCGCAGCTTTCTTTGTCCTAAAGGACCGTTGCGGTGTTTGGCTATGATAATATCGGCGATGCCACGGGGATAAGGTTCCGTTTCAATATCATGCACCTTGCTCCAATCTTCAGGAGAATAATTCAGATCTTCCCGGTGAATGAAAATGACCACGTCAGCATCCTGCTCAATGCTGCCAGATTCGCGCAGGTCAGAAAGCTGAGGTATATGGGAGGGACGCGCTTCGATGGCCCGACTTAGTTGCGATAGGGCTAAGACAGGCACATTCAGTTCCCGGGCCAGGGTTTTTAGGGCACGAGTTATGTTACTGAGCTCCTGGACTCGGGTTTCATTTTTGCCATCGCCTTGTATCAGTTGCAGATAGTCGATGATAATCAGGTCGATGCCGCGTTCGAAGTGAAGTCGCCGCGCATTGCTCCTGATATCTGCCACCCGAAGCTTAGGTGAATCATCAACATAAATCGGCGCCTCGGATAAGACGCCGCTGGCTTCCATGATTTTTATCTCATCCTTCTCACTAAAGCGCCCAAGACGAACCTTTCCAGAATCCACCCCGGATTCGCTGGCTAGAAGTCTCTGTACCACTGCCTCTCGGGACATCTCCAAACTGAACAGCGCGATACAGGCCTTCTGGTTAATAGCGGCATTTCTGGCAACATTTAGGGCCAAGCTGGTCTTACCCAGACTAGTCTTGGCGGCTAAAACGATTAAGTCAGTCCTCTGTAATCCTCCTAAAAAATCATCTAAGGCAGTAAAACCAGTTAGAATATGAGGTATTTCCCCTGTCCTAAGCGTAGTAGATGGCCCAGCTTTGTCAAAATATTGACCGAGAACCTCGCGAATCGGAACAAGGCCTCGAAGACCTTGCCTGGCTCGCACTTTAAACAGGATATCTTCAGCGTCGTTGAGGCTAGCCTCAACATCTGGGCTGGCTTCGTAGCCAAGGGCCGCGATTTGCCTGGCGGCGGCGATTAGTCGCCGCATTACTGCTGTATTGGATACTATTTGAGCATAATATTCAACATGGAGGGATGTGGGTACATTACTTATTAAATGGCTTAAGAAGGCAGCACCACCAATTTGCTCCAGCTTGTCCTGACGCATTAGCTCATGAGCCACTGTAATCTGGTTTATGACTTCATTAGGACGTTGATAAAGAGAGAAACAAGCCTGGTAGATTACCCGATTTGTTTCTGAAAAAAAATCCTCGGGCTTGAGAGAAGCAGCAATTTTCAATATGGCCTCGGGGTCAATAAGCAGAGACCCAATTACTGCCTCCTCAGCTTCAATATCATGGGGTGGTAATTTTTCCTCGGCCATGCCTAATCTTTCTCCTCCTCTTTCTCTTTACCTTTCTCCTTCTTCTTCGCTGTCTTTTTCTCCTCCTCTTTCTCTTTACCTTTCTCCTTCTTCTTCGCTGTCTTTTTCTCCTCCTCTTTCTCTTTACCTTTCTCCTTCTTCTTCGCTGTCTTTTTCTCCTCCTCGATAACCACCGTAATTTGCGGATTAAGGTCGCTGGCTAACTTAACGACTACTTCATAGCTGCCTGTTTTGCGTAAAGATTTTTCTATGTCTATTTTCTTTTTATCAATAACAGAACCTATGGCCTGACTTAATTCTTCAGCTACGTCGGCAGCGGTAATAGAGCCAAACAAGCGTTCTCCGTCACCCATGCGAGCTTTAAAACGAATTTCCCTTCCCTCAATTTGCTGAGCCAGCTCAACTAGTTTATCCCGGTCAATACTTTCCTCGAGCTTCTCCTTCTCCAGGTTGGACTCTACTTGCTTAATGACTGTTGAAGTGGCTACCAAAGCTAACCCCCGAGGCAAAAGGAAATTCCTGGCATAACCTTTGCTTACTTCCTTTATCTCTCCCGCCTTTCCCTTTCCGGGGAGGTCTTCTAGCAAAACAACTTTCATAAAATTCCTCACTTCGCTCAGAATGTCAGAAATCTCTCTGCCGATATGGCAGCAGTAGCGCCATCTCCAGCAGCAGTTATTGCCTGCCTGGCTGAATTATGGCGGACATCCCCAGCAGCAAATATTCCGGGAATCTTCGTTTCCATGAGTTCATTGGTGATTATGTAGCCTCCTTCGTCCAAAGGCAACAACCCCCGCCACTCAGCACTACTGGGCTCCGAGCCGATAGCCACAAAAACACCCGGTAACTCTAATATTGATATTTTAGCATTTTTGTTGTTTTTTAGCATGAGTTGCTTAACTACCCCATCGCTTTCAATTTGGGTTACTACACTATCCCAAATAAACTCTATCTTGGGTTCAGCCATAGCTCTTTCCTGAAATATCTTGCTGGCTCGAAGCTGGCTGCGACGGTGAATGACCTTAACCGAGGAAGCAAACTTACTCAAGTGGAGAGCCTCAGTGATTGCAGCATCGCCGCCACCTATTACAGCCACTGCTTTATCTTTGAATAAAGGGCCATCACAGGTAGCACAATAGGAAACTCCCTTACCCACAAGTTCATCTTCTCCAGGCACGCCTAGTTTGCGAAATTGCGAGCCAGAGGCAATGATTATCGACTCAGATACAAAATCACCTTCGCTGGTGCTGATTAGATTATGCCTCTGGCCGGGCACTGCTTTGGTAACCTCGGCAAGCAAGGTTTCCAATCCATAGCTAGTGGCTTGCTCATGGATAAGTTGTCCTAAATCAATTCCTGAGATACCTTTGGGAAAGCCAGGGTAATTCTCCACTCGCTCAGCGTTGGTTATTTGCCCGCCAATTACCCCCTTTTCGATAAGCAAAGTATTAAGCCTCGAGCGGGCACAATATAGCCCGGCAGCGAGTCCCGCCGGTCCACCACCAATGATGACTACTTGATAAATTTTGCCCATGGCTTGGAATTTTAACCTGTAGCTGCTCCCTCCCAGAAATCACAGCGTCCCCCCCACCTAGCCAGAACCTTGCCCTCTACAGAGATTTGAGCAATCTCGCATAAGTTGGGACAAGTTCTACACTAATTAATTATACCACCGACTTTTGCCTTTAGGTTGGGAATACCTACTCTAATCACTGTGGAATTCCTGCTTAATCCTATCAAGCATTCCTGGCTGGAGGATATCAGCCACAGTCATTGCCATTGCCTTAGCTGCATCCACGAAGCCTTCGTGCCCCGCTTCCGAGGCGGCTGCGGAGGCAAACTCCTGTGTGTGTATGAGTACCTCAAGCGAAGCAATGGCTATTGTCGGATGTATGCTTGGTACGACTTGACTGACGTTTCCCATATCTGTGCTGCCAAAGCCAAAGCTAGGGTCGAAGGCTTCGACATGACGCCCCAGCAATTCTAGATTTTGGCTGAATAGCCCGGCCAAAGTTGCATTGTTTTTCATCGGAGCATAAGCCTTATTTCTCCAGCTATATTCTAATCTTGCACCGCTAGCTACAGATGCTCCTACAAAACAATTTAAAACCTTACCATTCAACTCATCAAGATACTCATTATCTGGAGCACGTATCAAAAACACAGCAGCACTATGAGCAGGCACTATGTTAGGGGCTTCCCCTCCATCGGTAATTATACCATGGATGCGCGCCTCACCCTTTATGTGCTGGCGCAATGAATTTATAGAAGTGAAAGCTAAAATCATAGCTTCAAGGGCATTTACACCCTTGTAAGGTTGGGCAGCAGCGTGAGCTGGCTGGCCAAAAAATTCCACCTCCAGGGAGCTACAGGCAAGTGCCTGTATGGTTACCATGTTCCGCACATCGGGATGTACTATCATAGCCACGTCTATTTCTTTAAAGGCTCCTGCTTTCACCATGTCTATCTTGCCACCGAAGACTTCTTCTCCGGGAGTGCCCAGAACCACAACGCTGCCTCCTGACTGGTCAATGATAGACTTACTAGCCACAGCAGCCCCGAGTGCCGAAGTAGCTATTATATTATGCCCGCAGCCATGTCCCATTTTGGGTAAAGCATCATATTCAGCAAGCAAGGCAATTCTCGGGCTCCCCTGGCCATATGTCGCCCGAAAGGCTGTAGCCAAGCCGGCAATGCCTCGTTCTACATGAAATCCACTATCTTCAAGATAGCTAGTAAGCCAGGTCGACGCCTTTTCCTCCTCGAAGCCCAACTCAGGGTTATCATGGATATTTAGGCTCAACTGGATAAGCTGCTGCCTTTGTAATTCGACGCTATCCTTTATCTTTAGCTTCAGTTTTTCTATCTCCAAGGTTGCTTAGCACTCCCTCCTGTCATTATGACCCCGAACCTTCGCCTCTTGTCATTCTGAGCCCTTCGCCCCATGTCATTCTGTGCCTTTCGCTCCATGTCATTCTGTGCCTTTCGCTCCATGTCATTCTGAACCCTTCTCTTCATTTCATTCTGTGCCCTTCGCTTCATGTCATTCTGAACGAAGAATCCAATTTCGCTCAGGTGACAAAATAATCGTTTTCTATTTCCAATACTTGAACCTCTTATGAATAGTTATTATACTTTGTGCTTGATCTAAATTTCTAGGCTATGAAAGATGGAAGGAGAACCTCTGAGGGCTTTGATAAATGTAGCTCAGTTGCTGAAAGAGCCCATTGGCTCCACCCAAAGCCATGATGTAAGTGGGATGATTTGTGAAGACGTTGAAGGTTTTGTTGAAGGAGAGGCAAAGGTGATTCATATCAGTCGGGGAGTTTTAGTTCAGTGCAAATTAACTGCTGAGGTAAAACTCATATGTAGCCGCTGCCTTGATACATTTTTATGCCCTATAAGTTTCACTGCGGAAGAAGAATTTCTTCCGATATCCGATGTGTCTGGTGATTTAGCAATCTCTTCGGTGGAACAATCAGAAGGGTTCACCATTAATAATAAAAATATACTTGACCTGAGCGAGCTAATACGGCAATATATGTTGTTAAATTTGCCCATGAAACCACTATGTCGACCTGACTGTCCAGGAATGAAGGAGGCGAATTCACATGGCACTACCTAAGAAGAAATACGCTAAAGCGCGCCAGGGGAAAAGGCGCAGCCACCTTAAACTAACTCGGCCTGCCATGGATGTGTGCCCACATTGCCACAGTCCTAAGTTATCTCACCGTGTTTGCCCTACATGTGGCTGGTACAATGATAGAGAAGCAATTGAGATCAAACCCGCCAAGAAGAAATAGTTAGCATGGCTGAGTTACCCAAGGTAGCTTATGTTTTCCCAGGGCAGGGCTCTCAAAGCACTGGTATAGGACTGGACCTGTACAACAGCTATCCTTCAGCCAGGGAAGTCTTTGATGGAGCTGATGCTTCCTTAGGCTTTTCTCTCTCCCGTTTATGCTTTGAAGGTCCAGAGGAGGAATTGAGGAAGACGCATAACGTCCAGCCAGCGATACTGGTCATCAGCATTGCCTGCCTTAAAGCGCTTGAAGAGGCAACCATAGCTAATTTTCCCTCTCCCACTTTTGTTGCTGGACATAGTTTGGGTGAATATACTGCTCTGGTTGCTGCTGGTGCGCTTGGCTTGACTGAGGCTGTTTTGCTTGTCAGGGAAAGAGGGAGATTAATGTATGAAGCTGGGCTAAAAAATCCCGGGAGCATGCTGGCTTTAATAGGGCTTGATGAAGAAACAGTTAAAGATATAAGTTTTCATAGTGGGACCGAAATTTCCAATATAAACTGTCCTGGACAGATTGTAGTCAGTGGTGCCGCCCAAGCTCTGGGTGAAGCTAATAAATTAGCCAAGGCAAGAGGTGCTCGCGCTCTTATTCCTTTGAGAGTTAGCGGGGCTTTTCATTCCGCTTTAATGGAGCCAATCATAGCTGAATTCAGTAGAATCGTCTCGAACGTTAGGTTTCAACCACCAGTTATTCCTGTAATATCTAATGTGACCGCTCGGTCATTAACCGACGTTGATTCGATAAAAGAAGAGCTGGTGAAGCAGCTTCGCAATTGCATCCAATGGCAAGGGTCGGTGGAATATATGATGCACAGTGGAGTCACCACCTTTTATGAGATAGGTCCTGGGAGAGTGCTTAGCGGTTTAATCAGGCGAATCAATTCAGAACTCCAAACCTTCAATATATCAGGAATTGAGGATATAACGCGGCTAGCATGTACAGAGAATCCAACTAACTAATGGCTGGCATCAGGCGACAGGCAAGAATCGCTGCTCTCCAGGCACTTTATGAGCTTGATTGCACGAAGCATAAGGTGGAGGAAGCTTTAGCTCGCTTAGGAGCAGGGGAAACACTGGCTCAAGAAGCACGTAGCTTCAGTGAGGAACTTGTGAAAGGAGTGCTACAGAACAAATCTGAGCTTGATGCTCTTATTAAAAAATTTGCCCCTGCCTTTCCCCCAGAGCAGATGTCTATCATAGATAGAAATATTTTGCGCCTGGCTATTTTCGAAATTTTATTTGATGATAAAACTCCGTTCAAGGTGGCTATAAATGAGGCTGTAGAGTTAGCCAAGGAATTCGGAAGCGATTCTTCCCCCCGGTTAATCAACGGTGTATTGGGCTCAATAACAATTGAACGTGGCGTAGGACAATAGAGCCTCATTAAGGGACGTGAGAGCCTTGCGCTTTGTTCGAAACTGGCAACTGCACCTATTATGAGGCACTAGAAGAGTCAAAAAGGCTACAGGAGGAATAATCTAGACACTGGTAGAGCCCAGGATTGGCTTACCCAAGGCTAAAAACCACATGGGGGTCAGGTGATTTGTAACAAAGTACCTGACCCCCCTTTTCATACGACCAGTGGCTCTTAGTAGTTTCAATGTAGTCTAGCCCGTGAATAGTCCCAAGATAGGGGAGGTTCGGAGTTTGTTATAGTTCCTGCCCTGTTGTAAACTGCAATGCTGGTCATGCTGATAGACATTCCTCGGAGCAAATCTCGGAACATTTTTCCCGCCACAATCTTGCTTTTTTGGGTGTGGTTTGTTATACTTCCCGCCCGTGTTAAATCTACATTACGGAGAAAAAGGGTGGCTACAATGCTTTTGTGGGCCACCTTTTTATGACCAATTCTAAAGAGTGGAGGTAAATGTTAAAATGGACGTACTAAGTCCTTACAAAGAAGCTACAGATGTGATACTCGAGGCCGGTGGTGAGCCTATCAAATCGTGCTACCAATGTGGTCTTTGTACAGGTATCTGTCCCTGGAATTTGGTCCGAAGTTTTCTCGTTCGCCGCATCATGCATCAAGCTCAGCTTGGGACAACCGATTTTGGCAGCGAGGATGTCTGGACTTGCGTCACTTGTGGAGCTTGTGTTCAACGCTGCCCCCGAGGTGTCGAGATAATAGATGTCATGAGGGCTCTGCGCCGAGCCGTAGCTAGCCTGGGTATCGGCGTTGTCCCTGATGCCTTGAGAATTTCAGCTAAGAACATCGCTGGTGTAGGTAATCCACTTGGTGAGGCACCGGAAAAGCGAAATGACTGGGCTAAGGACCTCGGGGTGAAGAATTTTACTTCAGGTACCGAAATACTCTATTTCCCTTGCTGTGTTCCGTCCTATGACCCTGATGTAAAAACAATAGCTCGATCTACTGCCACAATCTTCAACAAGCTTGGGATTGATTATGGCCTTATAGGTACTGAAGCAAAATGCTGTGGCGAGTCAATTAGAAAAGCCGGGTATGAAGATACGTTTCAAAGTCTGGCCCAAAACAATATTAATCTCTTTAGCAATAATGGTGTTGAAACTGTGGTAGTTTCCTCACCACATTGCTATCACACCTTTAAGAATGAATATCCTGAGCTTGGAGGCAAATTTGAGGTAATTCATATCACCCAATATCTGGCTTCACTTATCGAGAAGGGGAAATTGAAGCTCTCTAAAGAGATAAACAAGAAAGTAATCTATTCCGACCCCTGCTATTTGGGGAGACACAATGATATCTACGATGAGCCAAGAGAAATTCTGCAAAGTATTCCCGGCCTGGAGTTAGTAGAATTCCCCGATGCTCGTGAGGATGCTCTTTGTTGTGGTGGCGGTGGTGGTAGAATCTGGATGGATACCCCGAAAGGGGAAAGGTTCTCTGACATAAGGGTGGAACAAGCTGTTGCAAAAGGCGCTGATATAATAGCTGTAGCTTGCCCTTACTGCTTCCTCAACTATAGAGACAGTTTGCTCTCTATGGGCAAGGCAGAGACTATGCAGGTTAAAGATATCGCTGAGCTTGTTGCTGAGGCAATATAAATATAATAGTGGAGGAGCGAGCCAAAATGGAAGAAGTAAAAATTGGTGTTTATGTTTGCCATTGTGGAACGAACATAGCTGGCACAGTTGATGTGGAAGAGGTAGCCAAGTATGCTGAAACTTTGCCCCACGTGGTGGTTTCGCGTCACTACCCATATACTTGTTCTGATCCAGGGCAAGAGCTCATCAAAAATGATATTAAGGAGCTGGGGATCAACCGGGTTGTGGTAGCCTCCTGCTCCCCTCGCCTTCATGAAAAGACTTTCCAAGGAGTGCTCCGCGAGGCCGGGTTAAATCCTTATCTGTTCCAGATGGCTAATATTCGGGAGCACTGCTCCTGGCTTCATGAGCCGGGCCCGGAGGTTACCGAGAAAGCTAAAAGAATGGTTCGAGCAGCAGTAAACCGGGTATCCCATCATGAACCCTTAGAGATCCGCAGCGTGCCGATCTTCCCGGCTACTCTTGTTGTCGGCGGTGGCATTGCTGGCATGCAGGCTGCCATGGAGATCGCCAACTCAAATCACATGGTTTATATCGTAGAACGAGAACCTAGCCTCGGGGGGCATATGGCACAGTTTGACAAAACCTTCCCGACATTGGATTGCGCCGCTTGCATTCTTACACCAAAGATGACTGAGGTTGCCCGTCACCCCTTCATCAGAATTCTAACTTATAGTGAGGTTGTTGGGATTTCTGGCTACGTAGGTAACTTCAGGGTCAAAATTAGGAGAAAGCCGCGCTATGTTGATGAGGGTAAATGCATTGGTTGTCTCGTCTGCCAGGAGAAATGTCCCTGGACAGCATTAAGTGAATTTAATGCTGGTACAAGCAAGCGCAAGGCAATTTACACGCCGTTCGCTCAGGCAGTGCCCAATATACCAGTCATTGATACAGAACACTGTGCTTACTTCCTCAAAGGAAAATGCCGTGCTTGTGAGAAATTCTGCGAGGCCAATGCAATCAATTTCGAGCAGAGCGAGCTCATCTTTGAGCTGGAGGTGGGCAATATCATTATCGCTACAGGATTTGACACTTTCGACGCTTCCTCTATCCCTCAGTATGGCTATGGGCGTTATCCCAACGTGTTCACTAGTCTTGAATTTGAGAGGCTGTGCAGCCCGACTGGCCCCACTGAAGGACATATAATCCTTGCCGATGGCCGGCAGCCTGAGAGCGTGGCAATTGTCCACTGCGTTGGCAGCCGTGATAAGAACTACCATGAGTATTGCTCCCGTGTTTGCTGTATGTATGCTCTTAAATATGCCCACTTAATTAAGGAAAAAACCGATGCCGAGATTTATCAGATGTATATTGACATGCGCTGTTTCGGCAAGGGTTACGAAGAGTTTTATAACCGTATTTCGAATGAGGGTATTAATTTCATTCGAGGAAAAGTAGCTAAAGTTACTGATGAAGCCATAGTTGAGGAGGAGAAAGGGAAACTGGTTGTCCTTGTTGAGGATACTCTACTAGGAATTATGCTCCGCGTTCCCGTGGATATGGTTATCCTCTGCATTGCCCTAGAGCCGCGCAAAGATACTAACGAAGTGGCCCGGCTTTTCCATCTCGGTCGGAGCGCCGACGGCTTCTTCTTGGAAAGGCATCCCAAGCTTGATCCCGTGGCAACGATGTCTGAAGGCATACTCATCGCCGGCTGCTGTCAAGGTCCCAAGGATATCCCGGACAGCGTAGCTCAGGCTTCAGCAGCAGCAGCCCGGGCTTTAGCAATGATCGCTCGGGGGAAGATAGAGGTTGCAGCAATAACAGCCTCTATTGATGAAACCAAATGCTCCGGGTGCAAAATCTGCAACCTTCTGTGCCCGTATGATGCCATATTCTTTGACGATGAGGCCAAGGTATCGCGAATTAACCAAGTTCTGTGCCAGGGCTGTGGTGTGTGCGCTGCTGCCTGTCCTAGCGGTGCCATTACTCATAACTATTTCACCGCCGAGGAGATTACGGCGGAGATAGAAGGAGTGTTAGCATGAATTTCGAGCCCAAAATCGTGGGCTTTCTGTGCAATTGGTGCTCTTATGCCGGAGCTGATCTGGCAGGGATATCACGGCTCAAATGCGCTCCCAACGTTAATATTATTCGCATGATGTGCAGTGGTGGAATAAGTCCATTCCTTATTTTGAAAGCCTTAGAAGCAGGGGCTGATGGCGTGCTTATCTGCGGGTGCAGCCCTGGTGACTGCCACTATCGAGAAGGTAATTACATGACAATGCGGCGGATGATATTGCTTAAGAAATTGTTAGAACAACTCGGCATTGAACAGGAAAGAGTACAGTTGCACTGGGTATGTGCCGCTTGCGGTGATGAGTTTGTCAATGTCGTCAATAAGATGACTGCCGAAATAAAGGAGCTGGGACCGCTGCAAGCTGGGGTAAAGAGTCGTGCATTGACTTGATAGAAAAAAAGAGGTAAACTTACTGCGAAATTAAGGAAAAATTGAAAAGGAGGATAAGATGCCAAAGTGGCAGTGTGTGGAATGTGGATATTTTGTTCAAGAAGCAAATAGGCCGCCAGATGTTTGCCCCAGTTGCTCCTTAAGATGTAGCTTTACCGACGTCACCTGTTATCGACCGGAATGTGGCGGACCAGTCAACCCCGATCCTACGGTAATGAAAACAGTTACCAGCAAAGGTATAACACCGCCGCTTCGTCCCTCTGTGACAAAAGAGGAGGCTCCCGAAGAAGAGGTTGTTTACGGTGAAAAGGCCAGGATGGCCACTTTATTTCACGGGGTCGGTGAAGAAGCAATGCAAAAGATACTAAGCATCGGTGAAAAGATGGTCTGTGAGCCAGGTATTGTCCTATTTAGAGAAGAGGATGATGCTACGACGATGTATTTAATTCAATCAGGGAGAGTAGCTGTCCGGGTTAAGGAAGGTGAGACGGAAAAGACAGTCTATACCGCCTCTGAAGGCGATGTCCTTGGCTGGTCAACAGTGGTGCTCCCATATCAGCGAACTGCGACGGCTGTCGTGGTGGAAAAGGCCAAAGTTGTCGCTATTGACACGAACAAATTCCAGGATTTCTGCGATAAGAATGCTGCTATGTGCTACCGGGTAGCGCAGAATCTTAACCGGGCTGTGATCGCCAGGCTGAGGTTTGCCAAAGCCGCAGGACTTGAAGAGGTATATGGATAAATACTCCTGTTAAGGAGGTTGTTTTATAGCTTTCGTTGATAAGCCGAGGGGGCAGCGAAGAGAAGATTAGTAGCTGCCTCTTTTTATGCCCTTTTGGACGTTGTCAAATCATAAACTTTGTGGTTAATAATATGCAGGCTAGGGGAAAATAAAAGAACAGCAGTGAAGGAGGCCGATCTCTAAGAGCGTGAGTTGATAAAATGCTGTTCAACTGATATTAGTGGTGAGTATGAAATGGAAGAAATAAAGACTGGAGTTTATATCTGTCACTGTGGATTGAATATTGCGGGCACAGTTGACGTGGAAGAAGTAGCCAGATATGCTGGAACTCTACCCAATGTAGTGGTAGCTCGTGATTATCGCTATATGTGCTCCGACCCCGGGCAGGCTCTTATTAAGGATGATATTAAAAACCTTGGTCTTAATCGGGTGGTGGTAGCTTCCTGTTCTCCTCGAATGCATGAGCCCACTTTCCGTCGAGCCTGCCAGGATGCTGGATTAAATCCTTATCTCTATGAGCAGGCTAATATTAGAGAGCATTGCTCCTGGGTTCATGATGATAGGCAAATAGCCACTGAGAAGGCTAAGGATTTAGTTCGGGCCGCGGTAAGGAGAGTTTTCTATAATGAGCCGCTGGAAATCAAAGAGAGGCCGCTTAATCCCAATGTCCTGGTCGTTGGCGGTGGCATCGCCGGCATACAAGCGGCATTGGATATCGCCAATGGTGAGCATAGGGTTTATCTGGTGGAAAAGGACCCTTCGATTGGTGGTCATATGGCTCAGCTTGATAGGACATTTCCCACCTTGGATTGCTCCGAATGCATTCTCACTCCGAAGATGACCGAAGTAGGTCAACATCCGTTCATCACACTTTTGGCCTACAGTGAGATAGAGGAGGTTCTGGGCTCGGTAGGCAATTTTAAGGTTAGAGTGAGGAAGAAAGCTCGTTATGTAGATGAAGAGAAATGTACTGGCTGTGGCGTCTGCGAGGAAAAGTGTCCCTGGAAGGTGGACAGTGAATTTGAGATGGGCCTGGGGAAGAGGGGAGTAATCTATATCCCCTTTGCCCAGGCCATTCCCAATGTGGCTACTATTGATAAAGAACGCTGTGCTTATTTCCTGAAAGGTAAATGCCGGGCTTGCGAGAAGTTCTGCGATGCCAGCGCCATTGATTTTGAGCAGGAGGATGAAATTGTTGAGCTAGAGGTAGGCTCGATTATCCTTACTACTGGCTACGACCTTTTCGATGCTGGGCGCATAACGCAATATGGTTATGGAAGATATGATAATGTCCTGACCGGGCTTGAGTTTGAGAGAATGACCTGTGCTGGAGGACCAACCGGGGGCAAAATCTTCCTCAAAGATGGTCGGCAGCCTGAGAGTGTGGCGATTATCCACTGCGTTGGCAGCCGGGATGAGAACTATCACGAATATTGCTCCCGGGTTTGCTGCATGTATGCTCTTAAATACGCCCATCTCATAAAAGAGCTTACCAAGGCTGAAGTATATCAAATGTACATTGACATGCGTTGCTTTGGGGAAGGATTCGAGGAATTTTATCGCCGTGTTTGCGATGAAGGTGTTAACTTTATTCGTGGCAAGGTAGCTAAAGTTACCGATGTGGCGCTAACTGAGGGAGAACAAGGGAAATTGATTGCCATCGCTGAGGACACGCTTTTGGGCGAGATAGTCCGAGTTCCCGTAGACATGGTAATTTTGTGCCCGGCTTTGGAAGCTCGCTCTGATGCTGAGAATGTTGCCAAGCTATTCACCATCAACCGCCGGGCGGATGGCTTCTTTATGGAAAAGCATGTGAAACTTGACCCAGTAGCTACAGCTACAGATGGAGTGTTCATCGCTGGTTGCTGCGAGGGCCCCAAAGATATTCCTGATACTGTGGCTCAGGCTTCAGCCGCTGCTGCTAAAGCTCTGTCTGTGATAAGCAGAGGCCGGATTGTAATTGAGCCTACCATAGCTGAGGTGAATGAAGCTTTGTGCCAGGCTTGCGGACGCTGCGAAGAGATTTGTGATTTTCACGCCCCCAAGGTTATCAGCAAGGATGGAGTTAGAGTCTCCAGCGTTGACGCGGCGTTATGCAAGGGCTGCGGGGCTTGCGCCGTTGTTTGCCCCACCGGTGCTATGTCAATAAGGCATTCCACCCGAGAGCAAATAAACGGAATGGTCGAGGCGTTATTAGAGGTTTAGAATGGCTGAATTTGAACCTAAGATCATAGCTTTCGCCTGCAACTGGTGTACTTACGCTGCTGCTGACATTGCCGGAACAAGCCGTATTCATTACCCGGCTAATGTGCGTATTGTCAGGGTGATGTGCAGCGGAATGGTAGATCCGATATACGTTCTCAAAGCCTTTGAAATGGGTGCCGACGGGGTTTTAGTTGCCGGCTGTCATGGGATAGATTGCCATTATCTTAATGGTCCGGTGAAGTGTGATGCCATGTTTGAGAAGCTGAAGAGAGTGGTTAATACGCTTGGTTTGGAGGATGAGCGCCTGAGGCGGGAAATGATATCCACTTCTGAGTCGCCAATATTTGCCCAGGTAATCGAGGAAATGGTGGAGCAACTCAAGAAGGTAGGCCCTTCACCTTTTAAAGTAAAAATGGAGGCTCTGGCGTGAACTTAGAGGATATTATTCAAGAAACCAAGACTTACTACTGTCTGGAGTGTGGCAAGTGTACAAGTATATGCCCTGTTGCGAGATACGACCCAGCTTTCTCTCCACGAATGCTGATTGAGAATGCTCTTCTGGGCTTCGAGGATGAGCTGGTGTTCAATCAGAAACTCTTTTCCTGCCTTACTTGCTATACCTGCCAACAGGAATGTCCCAGTGATGTTGACTTTCCCATCTTCGTACGGAAAGCCAGAACTATAGCCCAAGACAATGGGCAACATGGAGTTTGTGCCCACTCTGGACAACTGCAATCTCTGGCGAGACTTATGACCAGCCCTACTATTAAGCAAAAGAGATTGGAATGGCTTTCCAAGGAGTATAGTGTTTCAGAAAACAGCGATGTTCTTCTCTGGGTAGGCTGTGCCCCATATTTTGAGCCCATCTTTGAGGACATCGAGTTTAGAGCTCTTGATATCACTGAGGCAAGCTTGAAAGTCTTGAATCTTCTGGGAATAAAGCCTAAGTTGCTTACTGATGAGAAATGCTGTGGGCATGATGCGCTTTGGACTGGCGATATAGAGACATTTAAGAAACTGGCTGAGCATAATGCCGCCCAAATTAAGGAGGCCGGGGTCAAAAAGATAGTTTTTTCCTGTCCCGAGGGTTATCGCACATTTAAACTGGACTATCCCAATTATGTGGATTTGGGTTGTGAAGTGCAGCATATCTCTGAATTATTGGCTGAGAAGATAGGCCAAAAAGGAGTGAAATTTAAGGAAATCAATAAAAAGGTCACCTATCAGGACCCTTGTCGATTAGGAAGGCATTTAGGTGTGTATGACGCCCCTAGGAAGGTGCTTGAGTCAATTCCTGGCATAGAATTGGTTGAGATGAAACACAGTGGATGGGAGTCCATCTGCTGTGGCACCAGTGCTTGGACGAACTGCGACTCGTATTCCAACCTGCTAAGGACCGAAAGGTTGTCTGAGGCGGTGGAGACAGGGGCGGAGTTGCTTATAACCGCTTGTCCTAAATGCCAGACCCATTTCAGATGTGCCATGGTGGATAAGGGAGAGGAGCATCGACCGACCCCGAAGATTGAGATAATGGATTTGGCAAATCTGGTAGCAAATGCGATTGAGGAAGGAAGGTAGGCTTGTCAAAACAATGAGTAACAGTGAAAACGGACGTAAATCGGTACTAGTTATCGGTGGAGGCATAGCCGGGATTCAGGCTTCTCTTGACCTGGGTAATATGGGCTTTAAGGTATATTTAGTGGAAAAGTCGCCCAGCATCGGGGGAAGAATGGCACAACTTGATAAGACCTTCCCCACTAATGATTGTGCCATGTGTATCCTTGCCCCCAAGATGATTGAGGCCAGTTCCCACCCCAATATAGAGCTCCTAACTTATTCTGAAATAGAAAAAGTCTCTGGAGAAATAGGGAAGTTCACGGTTAAGATAAAGAAAAAGGCGTCTTTTGTTGATTGGAACAAATGTACAGGATGTGGTCTCTGTGTGGAAGGATGCCCCGTCATTATACCAAACGAATTCGATCAGGGGATTGGAAAGAGAAAGGCTATATACATGCTCTTCCCTCAGGCTGTTCCCAAGAAATGTGTTATAGATAAAAGAGAAGAGCGCCCCTGTAAAGCGGCCTGTATGGATGCTTGCCCTGTCCATACTAATGTGCCTGGGTACATTAAGCTCATTGCCGAAG
>Ga0307434_1000875_pt1 | contig 17872 bp, 10 predicted proteins | sample SalMarWE160220MG_FD_202156 | JGI IMG/M metagenome (GOLD analysis project Ga0307434, IMG submission 202156) | Salt marsh sediment microbial communities from the Plum Island Ecosystem LTER, Massachusetts, United States - WE1603-220 | ecosystem: Environmental > Aquatic > Marine > Intertidal zone >... | reverse complement strand
CCGCCACCTTGCCGCCGGCCCAGGAGCGCGTCGTCCAAAGCACCACCATCGAGATGGAGAGCTTCCTTGCCGGCGCCAAGGCTACCCCCGCTACGGTCGAGCTGACCACCCAGGACGGCCGCTGGAGCGGCGGCAAGCAACTGTTCGCCCCGTTCAAGGCGCCGGATGGGAAGCTGACGTTACCGTTCAAAGTGGAGAAAGACACGAGCGGTTTGGCCCAGCTCAAGCTGACCAGGAGCTGGGACTACGGCATCTGGAAGGTCTCCCTCGACGGCAAGGTGCTCAAGGGTCTGGCCAAGTCCGATCTCTACAACCCGAGCGTCAAACCCACCGACTCCAAGGTCGGCTACATCGAACTCACCGCGGGCCAGCACGAGTTGACGTTCGAGTGCCTGGGCAAGAATCCCGACTCCAAGGGCTACTGCCTTGGTGTGGATGCGATCGAGGTTGAGCACCTGACGCCGTACGCCGATACCGCGCAAGCAAAGAAGTAACGACTCAGACCGGCCGGATACATTCCTTGCTGCAGGTTCGGCCGGTCGTCAGAAGAAGCGGTGGAGAGGAGACGGTGAGGCTTCAGGGATGGTTCTGGGCCCTGGTTCTTACACTCGGCTGCGATCCCGACAGCGCGCTCCTGTTGCCGGGTCGTGAGAACGCGCCCGTCGATCTTGCCGGCTTAACGCTCGTGGCCCGTGTGGTCCACGTTACGGACACCCACCTGGTCGATGAGGAATCGCCCGCGCGGTTTGCCGGCGCCCATGCTTTCACCAGCACGGCGTGGAGGCCTTACGAGAGCTATTCCACGCAGCTTTTCGACGGCATCATCCGCACGGTCAACCGGATCCACGCGGCAGGACGGACCATCGATTTCGTCGTCCATACCGGGGATTGCTGCGACAACGCCCAATTCAACGAGCTCGATTGGCTCCTCGCCGTATTGGAGGGCGAGGTGGTCAACCCCCTTTCGGGGCCCGATGATCGTCCCGCCGGGACTCGCCCACCCCCGGCGATGGACCCCCATGCCCTCTTCCAGGCCCAGGGGCTCTACCGGACCCACCGCCACGGCGACCTGCCTTCGATTCCCTGGTACGTTTTGATCGGCAACCACGACGTCTACTCGATGGGCGTGTTTCCGATTGTCCAATGGCCTGACGGCCACCGCACCGCACCCTTGCCCCTGGACTTCCGCCCGGGCGTTGTTCTCCCGGTCAACCTCGACCCGGTCGGCTGCTGGGCCCACGGCAACGTCACCCCGGCCGATCCCGGACCGCCGAGGTTCCTGGAGTTCCCCTCCTACGTGGAGCCCAATCCCGACCGCGCGTTCTTCAACAAGCGGGAATTCATCCGGGCCATGTTCGACACCGCCTCCGGACCGATCGGCCACGGGTTCACCGAGCGGGAGAGCGGTCCAACCAGGTATAGTGTCTGCCCGGTGCCGGGCCTGCGCCTCATCGGGCTGGACACCTGCGACGCCGCTATCAGCATCCCGGGCTTCTTCTATCCGGATGGCGCGATCTCTGCGGCCCAGGTTGACTTCCTGCGGAGCGAGCTGGATGCCGCCCTCGATAGCGGGGAAATCGTCATCGTCGCCACTCATCATCCCAGCGCCAGGCTGAAGGCGGCCTACGGATCAGCCCTGGTCGGTTCGGGGTTTCGGGCCCTGCTCAACAGCTACCCCAATGTTGTCCTGCACCTGACTGGCCACCTGCACCGCAATCGCGTGACGGACCACGGCGGTTACATCGAGATCGAAACCTGCTCGACGCTGGATCTGCCACAGGAAGGAAGAATCATTGAAATCTGGCGGGATGACACCGACGGCACCGTCATCGTGAGCTACGAGATGTTCTCGCACATCGACGACACGCTGCCGGCGCTCGAAGAAGACCCGCTGCGGGCCATGCGTGGAGCCGCCCGCGCCATCGCCCTCGGCGACAAGGATGCCGCGACCCGCCAGAAACGCTTCGACCCCACCGGCGAAGATCCCCGCGGCCGCCCCACCGATCGAAAGGGGCAAAAAAAGGGACGTTCGAGACTGTAGCACCAATACAGAGCAACCACGAAAGCAGGCAAGAACGAAAACACGAAACAGGCAACGAAAGCCTCCCCCCGTCTTCTCACAGCTACGAACCTTCTGGCGGCGGGCCGGGTCCCGGTTCGGCGGCGGACGCCGTTTCGGCCGAGGGGGTCGGTTCCTGCTTACTGGCTAGGGCGGCCTGGATCTCGGCCATGTAAGCCCGGTTCACCGGGTACCGGACAATGGTCAGGGTTGCCAGCAGGGAGATCACCGTGGCCGCCAGGAACCCGGCGACCAACAGGTTGCGCGCGACTTGCGGGGTTTGCTGTTCACGGGCCGGATCAAACCCGAGCCAATCCAGGGACAAGCCGAAGAGCACGAGCCCGATGGCGATCGAGGCCTTGAGCACGAAACTCAGCATGGCCGAGTAGCTCCCGTCCCGCAGCCTTCCCGTGCGGTGGCGGCTGATTTCCGAGACGTCGGCCATCATGGAGGTGGCTATGGTTCGTGCCGCGGTTGCCCCCAGGTGGTAGAGGTCGTGGAGTACCAGGAACACCAGGGTCGCCACCGGCACTGTGTGCCAGGTGAGGTCCCGCGGTACCCAGCCGGTCGCGAACAGGACGACGAGACCCACGTTGCCCAAGCATCCTACCAGCACGAGGATGAGGACCGACGGCTTCTTGTCGAGCCGCCGCACCAGGGGAGCCGTCAGGAGCGCCCCCAGGGCGGCGGCGACCATGGTGCTCCCGTGAACCAACGACTTCTCCCAGGGGGCGAAGCACATGAAATCCAAGTACACGAAGACCTGGAACGACGTCAGCAGAACCACGCCGATGAACAGAACGGCAATGAACAGGAACACCATCCGGGGGTAGGGGTCGAACAGGATGTCCTTGAGATTGCCGAGGATCTCATGAAGACTGTTGCCCACGACGTCCGGTCGGTTTCGGGAATCGTACGCGTACTTGCGGGTGGCGAACACCATGAACAGCATGAAGGCCAGGGCGGCGACGGAGAAGGTCAGGCCCATGCGCTCGTAATTGGCCGGGATGGTCTCGCCCTTGACCCCGCCACGGTCCCGAAGGAATACGCTCCAGACCAGCAGGGCGCAGCCGACCAGGTTGACTCCCATGTTGATGCCTTCCCGCACGCCCTGCAACGTGGTCCGCTGGTTGTAGTCGGTGCAGACCTCGAACCCGAGGGCGATATACGGCACGGCAAAAACCGTGCTCGCCGTTCGCAGCAGAATGTTGACCGCCACCAGGTACCAGAAGAGCAACTCGGGCGTCTGGAAATACGACGGAACGGCCCAGATGGCGTAGAAACACATGACGGTGAGGACGCCGCCGATCAGCATGTACGGGTGGCGCCGGCCAAACCGGGAGCGGGTGTTATCGGTGACGTGCCCCATGAGCGGGTCGGTGATCGCGTCCCAGAGCAGGGAGAGCCCCATCGCGAGCCCGGCGTGGGTGCCGCTCATGCCCATCGCCTTCGTGTAGTATGCGATCGCAAACGTGAAGAACGTGTTCATCACGAGAGAATTCGCCCCGTCGCCGATGGCGTAAGCGAAAATGTCGCGCAGCGGTGTCGCTCTTGTACGTGTCGGGACGGTGCTCATAGGTCGTTTTCCTCCACGGGGGAAGTCTCATGACCGGGCCGGTGCCGGGCAGTTCGCGCGGGTATTGTGCGAGCCTGAGCCGGAATCTGCAAACTCCTGTCCTTTGGGAACGTTCCATCCGACGACGCAATGGCCAGACAGGGGTGCGGACCGGCTGTGGGCCTGCGGTTAAAGTTCCATTACACATGGGCCTTCGGGCGAAACGAGTCGAGGCTCTCTGCCCATGATGAAAACGCGAGCCCATGCCGGCACATGGGCCCGGGCAAGCAGACGCCAGCCAACCTGCCCCCGTGTACCGATTTGCCGCTGGCGATCAGGCCCGTCATCCTGACGTTAGACACGAGTCCCGGCGGCCCCCCCCCGTCTGCGTTGCCGATTCCGGATGCCCAGCTCAAACGAAGACGGCGGAGCTGAAGCACGGTGATGGCAGGCGAACGTTCCGATCGGATCAAAAGTCAGCTTGCCAAGCCGGGCGGACCGCGTATACTGAGAGTGCCCGATGGAAGCGGTGTGGTACACCTTCGGGCAGCGGTGGGACCAGCAGATCAGTCATTGCCGGATGTCGGTTGCCCGCGTGTGCAGGATCGTCGCGCGCCGCTCGGATTCATGTCGCACTGACCGATCATCCGGTCGTTCGGAGAGAGGGCATCGATGAAAACTGCCCTTGTTTCGACCTATACTCACCCGATTGCCCTGGGCCTGCGATACGTTTCTTCGTATCTCAAGGCTGCGGGCCGCCACGTGGAAATGACCTTCATGAGTTCGCGGCGGGACACCGCCGAGGCGGACTTCGGCCCCGCCGCGGTGGAGGCCTTCGTCGAGCGATGTCGCCAGGCGGACCTGATCGGGATGAGCCTGATGACCAACACGTTCCATCGGGCGTGCTTCCTGACCGAGGCCCTTCGCAAGGCCAGTGTCAAGGCACCGATCATCTGGGGCGGAACGCACCCGACGGTGGCCCCCGATGAGTCGCTCGAGGTGGCGGACATGATCTGCGTCGGGGAGGGGGAGGCGCCGATGCTCCAACTGCTCGAGCGAATGGAAGCGGGGAAGGATCCCAAAGACGTAGGGGGCATCTGGTTCCGTGCGGGGGGTCCCTTCGGCAACGCCTCGGAGGTGAGGAACCCGGTTCTACCGCTGGCGCAGGATCTCGATGAATACCCGTTCCCGGACTACGAGCTGGACACGCATTGGGTGATCGAGGACGGGCATCTGGTGCCGGCGCATCCGGGTAATCTCCGCGGCACGCTTCACCGACTGCGGATCGAGACGACGCGGGGCTGCCCATACTGGTGCACCTTTTGCAACAACACGGCGTGGGCGAAGCTCTATAAGAGCAAGGGCTCGTGGGTTCGCCGGCGCTCCATTGATAATGTTCTGGCCGAGATCGACAAGGCCCGATCGTGTTTCCCCACCATCCAGGCGGTGAATATCGTGGACGATTTGTTCTTCGTCCGCAGTGAGGAGGAAATCGAGGACTTCGCTGACCGGTACTTGCGGCGGGTCAACCTACCCCTGGAACTGGACGCGTTCCCGAACACCGTCACCGAGCGGAAGATCGCGGCCCTGGCCCGGCTGCCCATCGCGCTGATCAGCATGGGCATCCAGAGCGGCAGCCCCGACACGCTGCACAACATCTACCGACGCGCGACCCCGATCAAAAGGATTGTCGAGGCCATCGACCTGCTCCACCGCTATCGCATCAGGGCCGAGTACCACTACATCGTCGGCAACCCGTATGAGCCGGACGGGAACCTCATTGAGACGATGAGATTCGCCGCTACGCACCATAAGGGGCGGGCCATTCTGAAGATCTTTCCGCTGGCGTTCTATCCGGGGACTCCGCTGTACGACCGGGCCCGGGCCGATGGCCTGATCGGCCGGCGGCACGAGGGTGCCTACCGGTACATGTACAGCGGCCGGCTGCACTTGCTCAAGCACGATTACCTGTCGATCTGGCTGCGGGTCGTCCTGCACATGCGGAACGTGGGCGTGCCGAGCTGGCTGGTCCACCGGCTGGTGGGCGTGGTGACGAACCGGTTTGTCCGGCGATGCCTGGATCGCAAGGGGTTTGTGCCCGTCGCCCTGGTGACCTATCAGGTGTTCCGCAAGCTTTACAAGACCCTTATCTATCAGCCGTTCGTCCGGCCGCTCAAGTACCTTCGTCGCAGGCCGCGGCACCACAGACGCCGCCCCGGCGACAAGCTCACGTCGGCGCATGATTTCACGGGTCTGGAAGCACCGCCGTCGGCTCTGTCGGAGCAGTTGCGGGCAACCTCGGGGCAGAAGCGGGTATGGACCACGCCGATTGCCAGGCCGCCCCCTCAGCATCGTCGCGGCTCAGACGTCGAGACACCTGAATCATGAGGGCGTGGGCGGCATGCCCTTTCATGACGGCAGCAATGAGGCCGATTCCCGGTTGAGGTAGATCGTGGTCTTCTCGTGCTGCTGGAGGATCGACGCGGGGACCTGCGGGGTGACCGGACCGGTCAGTGCATTCTTGACCGCCTTTGCCTTACGCTGATCCGGGACGGTGCAGATGATGGCTCCGGAACTCATGATCTGGCGGATGGACATTGAGATCGCTTCGGTTGGCACTTCCCCCAGGTTCTTGAACCATCCTTCGCCAAGCTGCTGGCGGCGGCAGGCCTCGTCCAGGGACACGATCAGATAGGGCTGCTCGGTCTCGAAGTCCGCCGGCGGATCATTGAATGCCAAGTGTCCGTTCTCGCCGATCCCGATGAACGCGACGTCGATGGGGTTGGCCCTGATGAGCTGCCCAAGTCGGGCGCACTGGGCCTGGCAATCACCCTCGCCGTCGATGTAGTGGAATTCGCGAAGGGGCACCTTACTCACAAAGCGTTCCTCGAGGTACCCCCGAAACGAAGCCGGGTGCGACATGGGCATTCCGATGTACTCATCGAGGTGAAAACCGGTGACCCTGGCCCAGTCCACCTCGTTGGCCGCCACCAGTTCCGCGAGCATTTCAAATTGAGAGGCGCCGGTTGCCACCACGATGAACGCCTGGCCCCTCTCGGCGATCGCCTGACGGATGAGCTGGGCACCCTCTTCAGCGGCCCGTCGGCCAAGTTCCTGCTTTGTCTCGCAGATCACTGCTCGCATGCCGGGTACTCACATCGGATGGAACAGAAAACCGAGCCCTTTAGCCCGGTTAAACGTCAGCAGTTTCCACGAAACCGGCGTGCCTGTCCAGCGGCCCGTGCTGGCTTCATCATTTGGGCCCCTCTGCCGTCCCTTGATTGTCCATCGCTACGGGCGTTATGGTGCACCTGGTGCACCGCGGAAGGTGGTTTTGGCCAGTCCGGCGGACATTGACGATACCCGCGGACAACCAGGCATGAGCGAGTTACCCATGGAGATCAGGGCGTGCGAGCGGGCAGTTCTCACCGGGTTCTGCTATCCCGATGGCCGGTCGCGGGAGCTACGCGTCGCGGATGGCCGAATCGCCGGGGTAGCTCCGGCCGATCCCGCCCCCGATTCCGACGAAGTACAGCGCTGGATCGTGCCGGGGTTCTTCGACATGCAGGTCAACGGGTTTGCCGGCCGGAACTTCACCGACAGCCGGGTCACGGTCGAGGACGTGCAACATATAGCCCGGGCGGTGCTGGGGACGGGCACGACGCGGTTTCTGCCGACGATCGTGACGGGGGGCCTCGACGTGATGTGCCGGCAGTTGTCGGTGATCGCTCAGGCGATGCGGCGGGATCCGCTCGTTGGGGCGATGTGCCCCGGGATTCACGTGGAGGGGCCTTTCATCCGGCCGGAGGATGGCCCGCGGGGGGCGCACCCGCGCGAGCACGTTCGCAGGGCCAGCCTGGCCGACTACGACCGTCTCCACGAAGCGGCGAGCGGTAGAATTGCGATGCTCACGCTGGCCCCAGAGCTTCCGGGAGCGTTGGAGGTGATTCGCCATGCCCGCGGGCAGGGCGTGGTGGTGGGAGTTGGCCACCACCGGGCCGACGCTGCCGCGCTGGAGGCAGCGATAGAGGCCGGCGCCCGGCTGAGCACACATCTGGGCAACGGAAGCGATGCCGAGCTCCCCCGCCACGACAACTACATCTGGCAGCAGTTGGGCGAGGACCGGCTTTGGGCCAGTTTCATCGCCGACGGGCACCATTTGCCGCCGGCTACGCTCCGGTGCATGCTGCGGGCCAAGACGCCGGCCCGAAGCCTGCTGATCACCGACGCGGTGGGGGCGGCGGGGATGCCGCCGGGGCGGTACCGGCTCGGGGATATCGAGGTGGAGCGCACGCCGACCGGCCGCGTTATCCTGCCGGGTACGCCGTTCCAGGCCGGTTCTGCCGCTGACATGCCGACGGTCATTGGCCGGGCGGTTCTCGACGGCGGGGTGTCCTTCGTCGAGGCGGTGACCATGGCGGCGGTTCAGCCGGCAACTCTGATGTCGCACCGGGTCGCCCCGTGGTCGTGCGAGCAAGGTCAGCCGGCGGATCTGGTCGAACTGGACTGGCGCCCGGCCGACGGAAGCATCATGATTCGCCAAGTGGTGGCAGGGAGCGTGTTAAGCGCCGCCCGAAGCGCTTGAAACCGCCTGCCCCCACGGCAAGGTCCGAGGAGGAGCATGAGCAAACGCAAGGACAGGCAGCCGATCGGCAGGAAGAACGCCCCCGGGAAGCAGGGCCCTTCTGACGACACCACGATGGCGGGAGTGATTCTGTGCGGCGGGACCGGCACCCGTATGGGCCGAACCCGCGCGCACAAGGTCTGCGTGCCGGTTGCGGGCCGCCCGGCGGTCGTGCGGCTCATCGACACGCTAGGCACCGATGGGGTGGACCCCCTGGTGGTGGTGGTCGGACATCGCGCCGGCGACGTGGTGGAGGGGATCGGGGCCGCCCATCCGGAGGTTCACTTCGTATACCAGCGTGATCGGCTGGGTACCGGGCACGCGGCCAGGATCGCGATCGAGGCACTCTGCCGGCTCGGCTACCGGGGGCCGGTGCTGGTCACGATGGGTGACAAGTGGCTCCGGCCCGGGCTGGTCACCGCCGCGTTGCGACGGTGCATCAAAGCGCGGGCGGACCTGCTGGTCGTGTCCACCCCCAAGCGGCCGGAAAGCGCTGGGGGCCGGCTGGTCAACCTTCCGGGTCGGGGCATTATTGGCATCGTCGAGCATCGTGACATCGAGCGGGCCCGGGTATTGAGAGACTGGCTAGAGCTGGCGTCGAAGAAGAGCTCGCTTTCCAAGGGTGCCCTTCGGCGAGCAGGCCTGAAGCGGATTCGGCCGGCGATGAAGCTGTGGCGTGCGCTCGGTCCGCTCGCGCGGTTCTCCCGCGGCAGCGGGACCGTCCAGTCGTCCGAGCTGACCCAGGTGATCCGCGAGACCGGTCTGGCGATACCGGTGGGGGACAGCGAGCTGAGTCCGGAGCAGGTCGAACGCCGCAGTCCCACGGTGAATGAATCTGTCTATGTCGGCCAGATTGCGGTGTTGCGGTCGGCCCTTCGCCGCGTCGGGCGGGCCAACGCCCAGGACGAATACTATCTGACCGACGTCGTGGAGATAGCCGCGAGAGGCGTCGATCCGTTGCGGGCCGATCGTGCTGGGCGGATCGTCGAATACCGGCTCGAGCGCGACGGGGTAATGGCATTCAACACCAGGGCCGAGTTGCGCCGTATTGAGGAGCGAGTCCGGCGCCAGGAGCGTCCGGTCACGGTTCGGGCGGCCGAGAAGCGGCTCGCACGGTGCCTGCGAACCCCGGAGCAGTGGCTCGGCGTATTGGACCCGGCCTCTGCGCGGGGCCGGCAGTTGGCCGAACGCACGTACGGGGTGGGTGGCCCGCTCATGGCAGAGCGGTTGCGGGCCCTTCGCCGCGTGGTGCGGCTCTTTGCCCGGGCCCACGGCGGCGAGCGGAGGATGCTGCTCGTCCGCGCCCCGGGCCGGATCAACCTCATGGGCCGCCACATCGATCACCAGGGCGGATACGTCCACGCGATGGCCCTCGATTGTGAGATCGTGATGGCCGCCGCCCCCCGCCGCGACGACGTGATCCGGCTTGTCAATGCCGATGCCGTAGCGTTTCCGCCCCGCGAACTGGTGGTCGGTGACTGGCGCGGGCGGCTGAGGATGCCGAATTGGCTGAGCTTCGTCGATGGTGAGGCCGTTAGTGCTCACCTGCTCTCCACCGCTGGCGACTGGAGCAATTACGCACTGGCGGCGGCCCTTTACCAGCAGTACCACCATCCGGGTCGCTGGCTTCGGGGGATGGACGTGGCGGTCAGCGGGAACGTGCCGATGGCGGCGGGGCTGTCGAGCAGTTCGTCGCTGGTGGTGGGGGCAATGGAGGCGATAACGGCCGTCAACGGGATGCGGTTGAGCGGGTCGGAGGTGGTCTCGGCGTGCGGTCAGGCGGAGTGGTTCGTGGGGTCGCGCGGGGGTGCCGCGGACCATGCCGCCATTCGTCTGGCCCGGGCCGGCCATGCCGCCCGCATGGGGTTCCACCCATTCGGCCTGTCGCGCTACGTGCCGATCCCGCCCGAGGCCGCCGTTCTCATCGCCTACAGCGGCGAACATGCGGTCAAGAGCGCCGGGGCACGGGACCGGTTCAACGAGCGGGTTGCCTGTTATCGGCTCGGGATCCTGCTGCTCCAGCGCAAGTATCCCCGGTTGGCGCGGCAACTCCAACATGTTCGCGACCTGTCGCCGTCGCGGTTGGCCGTCGAGCCGGCTCAGGTTCGCGATATGTTGAATGAACTGCCGGTGCGGATCACGCGCCAACAGATCAGACGGAGACTCGGATCCCCGTTCGCCGATCGGCTTGAGCACATCTTCTCCGCCCATGCCGACCCGGGCGAATATGAGATTCGGGACGTGGTGGCCTTCGGCGTCGGGGAATGCGAGCGAAGCCGGTTCGCCGCAAGACACCTGGAGCGCAGCGATCTGGCTGCCTTTGGCGAACTGATGCTGCTATCGCACGATGGCGACCGGGTCAGTGGTGTTCCCGCGTCCCGAAACGCCCCGGGCCGCGGGACCGCCCACGGCGACGCATCGGCCCTGTACCGGCTTACCGGCGGCTACGCCTGCAGCACTCCAAGTATCGATCACCTGGTGGACCTCGCCCGCGGGGTGCCCGGGGTGTACGGCGCCCAGCTCGCCGGGGCGGGCCTGGGCGGGTGCGTGATGATCCTCGCGACCAGCGAGGCGGCCAAGCGGGTTAAAGCGACATTGGCAAGGCGGTACTACGAGCCGCGTGGCATGGCCCCGGCGGTCTGGCTCGCGCGGTCCGTTTCCGGGGGCGGCATCATCCCGCCTTGAAACGCCGGGCCACCGCCAGTTTCCCGTTTTCCTGCGTTCGCATTCTGTCACATTCGGACCTTCTCACTACGCTCGACGGCGTATCGGGGTGGGAAGGGACCCCTTTGATGAGGGGCACGCGCTTGAAGATTCAGAGCTCTTGCCGATACAATATGGTGAAGACAGGGACGCGGCGGTGCGGGGGAAGCGTTACGTTGGGGGACTGCTGGCCGGCCGGTGTGGCCGGCTTGATGACTTTCCTGGATTGAGCACTCCGCAGACAGATGGCCCGACGACAGAAGAAACTGGGCGAGATACTTCTCGATTGGAAACTGATCGGCCCTAAGGCCCTGGAAGATGCCCTGACCTATGCCGCCGAGCACAATAAGCGGATCGGCGAGGCCCTGGTCGAGCTGGAGCTGTGCAAGGAGGAGGACGTCACCAAGGCCCTGGCGACGCAGTTCGACATGGCCTACGTCGATCTGGATCAGACCTCCACGATCGGGGCCAACATTCATCTCATTCCTCCAAATATCGTGAGAGAACACCAGGTGCTGCCTCTGGGCGAGGAGGACGGCAAGCTCAAGGTGATCATCAGCGACCCGCTCGACCTGGAGACGCTGGATCTGCTCAGGTTCCGCCTGAACCCGAACATCGAGACATCGTTGGCACCGCCGTCGAGGATCAAACGGTTGATCGACACGGTGCTGTCCGGGGTAGGGGGCGAGATCGAGCGGACCATGGACAGCATCGACCAGGATTTACCGGAGGAGGACGAGGAGAAGGCCCTGATCGCGGGCCAGGATGCCGACGCCCCGATCATCAAGCTGATCAACCAGTTGATCAGCGAAGCGGTCCGGATGCGGGCGAGCGACATTCACGTCGAGCCGATGGCTGACCGCGTCCGGGTGCGCTACCGGATTGACGGCGTGTGCATCAAGCGGGAGCAGGTTCCCAAGTCGGTTCAGGGAGCGGTGGTCGCCCGGCTCAAGCTGATCTCGGGAATCAACATCGCCGAGAAACGCCTCCCCCAGGATGGCCGGATCAAGCTTACCATCGGCGGAAAGGAAATCGACTTTCGGGTCAGCTCATGCCCGACTTATCACGGGGAGAGCGTTGTCCTGCGTATTCTGCGGCCCGAATCGGTCCGGGTGGGTATTCAGTCGCTCGGGTTCGAGGATGACGACTACCGCATGTTCATGCGGATCATCAAGCGGCCGAACGGCATCTTCCTGGTGACCGGTCCGACCGGTTCCGGCAAGACCACGACGCTGTATGCAGCCCTTCAGGAGTTGAATCGCCCCGACAAGAAGATCATCACCGCTGAGGACCCGGTGGAGTACAGCTTCTCCGGGATGAACCAGTGCCAGGTGCGCGATGAGATCGAGCTGACCTTCTCCAGGATCCTCCGATCCATGCTGCGTCAGGCGCCGAACATCATTCTGGTTGGTGAGATTCGTGACCTGGAGGTGGGGGAGGTGGCGATTCAGGCGGCGTTGACGGGGCACCTGGTGTTCAGCACGCTGCACACCAACGACGCGCCCAGTGCGATCACCCGTTTGATCGACATCGGGATCAAGCCGTTTCTGGTCGCCAGCTCGATCCAGGCCATCATGGCCCAGCGGCTGATCCGGGTAATCTGCGAGGCGTGCAAAGAGGACGATCCGGCCCCGGATCGCCAGTTGATGCGCTTTCTGCAGCTGAGCGAGGAGGATCTGCACGGCCGGTCGATCAAGCGGGGGGCGGGGTGCAAGCGGTGCAGCGGCACGGGTTTCAGAGGGCGGCTCGGGATCTTCGAGATGCTGACGATGAACAACGAGCTGCGGGAGTTGGCCTTCAACCGCGCGCCGACCGGCCAGATCCGCAAGGTGGCCCGGGCCGCGGGCATGAGGTCGCTGATGGACGACGGCAAGATCAAGATCCTTCGCGGCGTGACAACCGTTGACGAGGTGGCCAAGCACGCCCAGGCCGAGGGTGTTCTTATCGAGGAGTGACCCCCGGCGGTTTGGCTGGGTTCGCCCGGGCGGTTCGCCGGAAGGTGGGCCCGGCTCTGAGTGGATGAATCATGAGTACGCTGCATATTGATCGCATTCTCGAAACGTGCATCCGGCGTGACGCGTCGGACATTCATCTGACCGTCGGTCGCCCGCCGGTGCTCCGGGTGCATGGTCGCCTCCGTTCGCTGGAGACCAAGGTGCTCGAACCGGACGATACCGTTGCCCTGATGAAAGCGATCACCCCCGATCGTAACCAGCAGGAGATCCAGGAGGAGGGCGGGACCGACTTCGGGTTCGCCTTCGGGGAGGCGGGCCGATTCCGCGTCAGCGTGTTCCGCCAGAGGGGCAATCTTACCCTCGTGCTCCGATTGATTCCCTACAAACTGTTGACGTTCCAGGAGATCGGGCTGCCGATGATCTGCCAGGCCCTTTGTCGCCGGCCCCGGGGGCTGTTCCTGGTTACCGGTCCGACCGGCTCGGGCAAGACCACCACGCTGGCGTCGATGGTCAACTACATCAACGAGAACTTCGATCGGCACATTATCACCGTCGAAGAGCCGATCGAGTACTACCACATGCACAAGAAGTCCATCATCAACCAGCGGGAGGTGGGTCTGGACGTGCCGAGCTTCGCCGAGTGCCTGCGCCGCGTCCTGCGGCAGGATCCCGACGTGATCCTGGTCGGCGAGCTGCGCGACCTGGAGACGATGGAGGCGGCGATCCGGGCCGCCGAAACGGGCCACCTGGTCTTCTCCACCGTACACACCACCGGATGCCAGGGAACGGTCAACCGGATCATCGACGCCTTCCCGCACGAACAGCAGGAGCAGATCCGGGTTCAGTTGTCCACCAACCTGATCGCGGTTCTCTCGCAGGCGTTGTGCCCGAAGATACCCAAGGGCAGGATCGCCGCCTACGAGTTCATGGTCATCACCCCTGCAATCGCCAATTTGATCCGCGAGAACAAGACCTTCCGAATCGATTCAGCCATCCAGACGGGCAAGAAGTTTGGGATGCAGTTGTTGGACGAGCACCTGTTGACGCTGTTCAAGGAGCGCGTTATCAGCGCCGAGGAGGCGATGGATAAGGCCCGCAGCCCGGGCGAGATGCAGGACAAGATCGAAGACCTGGAGAAGGGCCGGTCGGAGGCCGCCGGCGAGCCCGCCAAGCCGAAAGGTCCCGAGGGCGAGCCCCCGCTGCCGCAGATGCCCAAGGCGTAGTAACTGATGAATGATGAACGCTGAATGAGGAGCGATGAATATTCATGGCCGAAGCTCATAGAATAGCTATGAGTAGTCCACCCTTTTTCCTGACCCTGTTGTCGAGCTGAGCAAGGATTATGGCTGAGACCCACAGAGAGCAACAAGGCCAAGCCAACAAGCCCCCGGAGCAAGGCGGCCGACAGCCGGTCAAGAAGCGCCCCCCGCCTCGCGGCGGAAAAATGCCGCCCATCAGCCAGCTTCGAGGCCGGCCGCTCGGACGCGTACTCATCAAAATGGGCAAGCTGACCCGGACCCAGGTCGGCGAAGCCCTGGAACTTCAGAAGAAGCAGTCCGGGCCGATCGGCCAGATTCTCGTTGAGATGGGGCATGTCACGGAAGAGGAGGTGCAACTGGCCCTGGCCGCCCAGGTCGGCATGGAATCGGTGGACCTCTCGAAGTTCGACGTGCCCAAGGAGGTCATCGCCCTGGTGCCGGCCCAGGTCGCCAACACCTACCGGGTCATCCCGATCGACTACGAGCCGTCCACCAAACTGTTGACCATCGTCTTGGACGACCCCGCCAATTTCCAAGCCACCGACGACCTGAAGACGCTGATGGGGTTCCAGGTCAAGGCATGCATCTCGACCCCGGACGACGTGGCGGCCGCTCTCGGTCGCTATTACCCGGAGGACCAGGCGGAATCCATCGGCGATCTGATAACCGAAATCGCCGGCGACGATGCCCTGTCCCAGTTCGAAGGCCGGGGTGAGAGCATCGACCTGGACGAACTCAAGGAGTTGGCTGAGTCTAATCCGGTCAAGAAACTGCTCAACCTCGTGCTCCTCCAGGCGATCCGCGATAAGGCCAGCGACATCCACTTCGAGCCTTTTGAAGACGAGTACAAGGTGCGGTACCGCATCGACGGGGTGCTCTACGAGATGGTCCCGCCTCCCAAGCACATCGCCATGGCAATCGCGAGCCGGATCAAGGTCATGGCCAATCTGGACATCGCCGAGCGCCGACTTCCCCAGGACGGGCGGATCGAGCTCCAGGTCGCCGGTAATCCCGTTGACCTGCGGGTCAGCGTGCTCCCCACTATGTTCGGGGAGAGCGTGGTCATGCGGGTGCTGGACCGGGGCACCCTGCAACTCGACGTCAACCGGCTCGGCATGCGGGACGACGACCTGCAGGTCTTCGATCAGTTGATCCACAAACCCAACGGCGTCATCATCAATACCGGGCCGACCGGCTCCGGCAAAACGACCACGCTGTATTCAGCCCTGAGTGAACTGAACACGCCCGGCGTGAAGATCCTGACCGCCGAGGACCCGGTCGAATACGACATCGACGGCCTGTGCCAGTGCCAGATCAACACGGACATCGGGCTGACCTTCGCCAGGTCTCTGCGGAGTTTCCTGCGGCAGGATCCGGACATCATTCTCATCGGTGAGATTCGGGATCTGGAGACGGCCAACATCGCGGTGCAGGCCTCGTTGACCGGACACCTGGTCTTCACGACGGTTCATACGAACGATGCGCCGTCCACGATAGCCCGGCTCGTGGACCTGGGCCTGGAGCCATTCCTGGTCACCGCGACGCTGGAGGCCATTGTCGCCCAGCGGCTGGTGCGGCGAATCTGCGAAAACTGCAAGGCCGAGTTCATGCCTACTGAAGAAATGCTGTTAGAGCTTGATCTGGAGCCCGAGGATGTTCAGGGTAAGGTGTTCATGTATGGCAAGGGGTGCGACTACTGTAACAACACGGGCTACCGGGGTCGGATGGGCCTGTTCGAGATCATGGTGATGAACGACCAACTGCGCGACCTGATCATGAAGCACGCCTCGACGAACGTGCTGCGGGCCGCGGGCCGCAAGCTCGGGATGCGGGCCCTGCGCGAGTCCGGTCTGATGTCGATCTACGAGGGGCTCACAACTATCGAGGAGGTTGTCAAGGAGACGATCGTAGAAGAACACTGAGAATTGAGAATTCCGAGGCTTCAGGCACTCGCCGAACGACTCAGCCTTTAGAGCCAAGCTTTCCCGATTCTCAACTCTCAATTCTCAGTTCTCAATCGCGGGCCGCGGGTTCGGCGGGTTGTAGCGGGCGGCCCCGTTGTGAGTGGCCGTGTCGGAGCAAGGAACGCATGCCTACCTTCCAGTACGAGGCCATGAACCAGACCGGCCAGGAGGTCAAGGACGAGATCGACGCCCAGTCCACGGAGGACGCGCTGGCGAAGATCCGGAGCCTGGGCTACTACCCGACGAAGCTGCGCCAGAAGGGCGGGCGGCGGGCGGCCAAGGCGGCTGAGGCAGCCGCCGAAGCGGGGGCCAAGAAGAAAAAGACCGTCGGCGGGATCGGAAAGGTCAGGGTCAAGGAGATCACGCAGTTCACCCGCCAGTTGTCCACCCTCCAGGACGCCGGGCTGCCGATCCTCCGCAGCCTGCGCATCCTCGAACAGCAGCAGAAGCCCGGCATGATGCGGGTGATCCTGCGCAACGTGGCCGACGACATCGAGGGCGGAGCGACCCTCTCCGAGGCCATGGCCAAGCAGCCCAAGGCGTTCGACCGATTGTACTGCAACATGGTGGCGGCCGGCGAGACCGGCGGCGTGCTCGACGTCATCCTCCAGCGACTGGCCGACTTCATGGAGAAGGCCCAGCGGCTCAAACGCAAGGTCATCGGCGCGATGATCTACCCGATCGCGGTCATAACGTTCGCCGTGCTCATCGTGACCGGCATCATGATCGCCGTCGTCCCCAAGTTCAAAGAGATCTTCAACGACTTCGACGCCGAGCTGCCCGCACTGACCGTCATGCTGATGAACATCTCGGACTGGTTCGTTCATGGAAGGCCCCCGGGCTGGGCGGTGGTGTTCGTTTCTCCCGTTGTTTTCATACTGTTCATCAGGCTGGTCAAGCAATCGGAGTCCGGGCGCTATGCGGTGGACACCGTCAAGTTGAAGATTCCGATCCTCGGGAACATCCTGGCCAAGACCGCGGTAGCCCGCTTCACGCGGACGCTGGGGACGCTGCTGGCGGCCGGTGTCCCGATCCTCGAGGCGATCAACATCACCCGCGAGACCTCCGGTAACGAGGTTTACGCCCGGGCGCTGCTATCGGTCCACGACGAGATCCGCGAGGGTGAATCGTTCGCCAACCCGTTGAGGGCGGCCAAGATTTGCGACGCCATCGTCGTCAACATGATCGACGTCGGTGAGGAGACCGGCGATCTCGACAAGATGCTTATGAAGATCGCCGATAACTACGATGAGGAGGTCGAGACCCTGGTGGACGGGCTCGTCAGTGTCCTCGAACCGGTGATGGTCCTGTGTCTGGGGATCATCGTCGGGTTCATCGTGATCGCGTTGTTCATGCCGCTGGTTACGCTGATCAACTCGGTGTCCGCCGGGTGATCGTCCCCCTTTCCAAGGGGGCGGAAACAGGGGGGTCGTACCGCTTGGCAAGGGGGCAAACAGGGGGTAAAGGGCCGTTTTGGGCTGCCTTCAGTGCCCGGTCGAGCGTGCCGCGAGCGGCCGGGGCCCGCCGGCGGATGATCTGGCGGGCGAGGGAAACCGACCGAGAACAGACCCGGGCGTGACTTTAGCGTCCGAGAACGCTAGAATATGAAGGGTTACCGCCTTGTGGTGACGCCATCCTGCCACCGGCCCGCCCTTGGCTTTCCTGGAGGCCTTATTCGCGTTATTTGGGCACGATAAGGAGCATTGTTATGACTCTCCGCCGTTGCTCTCTCCGTCACCGTGCGGGGTTTACC
>Ga0307434_1000873_pt1 | contig 17902 bp, 23 predicted proteins | sample SalMarWE160220MG_FD_202156 | JGI IMG/M metagenome (GOLD analysis project Ga0307434, IMG submission 202156) | Salt marsh sediment microbial communities from the Plum Island Ecosystem LTER, Massachusetts, United States - WE1603-220 | ecosystem: Environmental > Aquatic > Marine > Intertidal zone >... | reverse complement strand
TAAGAATTTCTTTTACCAGGCTAAGATAATCCTTTGCTCCGTGAGAACGAGGAGCGTAGGAAAAAACACTCTGTCCGTTTGCGCTTGCTTCTGCAAGAGAAACGTTGACCCTGATCGGCGTGGAGAAAAGGTTTTTCTTGAGTTCTTTTCGCTGTTCGATTATAAACTTAATTTCCCCCGTGATATTGCGGCGTGTATCGAACAACGTCAAGAGCATACCCATAAGTGAAAGATCACTAAAATCTCTAATCAATGCGAGCAACGAATCTAATCCCTGGAGTGCAAACGGCTCAGCCTGGATGGGGATTAAAACCTCCTTCGCAAAAGTAAAGGCGTTCCAGGTTAATACCCCAAGAGAGGGAGGGCAGTCGATTAATATATAATCGTAATAATCCTGGGGAATTTCAAGCAAAGCATTCTTTAAAAATACATCACTGTTACGTTTTACGATCAGAGAACCCTCTAACTCTGCCAACTTAATTGAGGCTGGGGCTAAATGTACCCCTTCTGTCTCAAGGATTACTTCCCGGATATCCCTGCCGTTTTCAAGTACCTCATAAAGACTGTCTTTAGGGGTAAGCTCGTAAATCTTTTTCCCTAACAAATGGTAGGTTAAGTTACTTTGAGGATCAAGGTCAATCAATAAAACCTTTTTCCCAAGTTTTGCTAATCCAACCCCAATGTTGACTACGGTGGTAGTTTTCCCAACCCCACCTTTTTGGTTTGCTATCGCAATTATATTTTTAGTAAGTCTCATGCGACATCTCTCTCTCAGCGTTCATTACTGTGATAAAATACCGGGCGGGGTTTTCTATGTTGCCGGTTCGCATTCGGTCAGCCACATAAGACGCAACTTCCCTGATCGATCCTTCAGCTATTCCATCTTTTAAAGAATTTACAATAAACCCTCTCAACCCTTTATCATTTTTTACCATTATCTTTTCGCATATTTCGTCAATAAAGATATCTGTTTTTGAGGTCTTTTGAGGATTAAACAGACTCGGTTGCCGGTGGTCTTTTTCAAACTTTGCCTGTTCCTCGGTAGGAGCGTAATCAACAAAAAATTTCAACCATTCAACTTTCATTCCAAATTTTTGAGTAATTTTATAGCTCACATAAAGGTCTGTTTTTTCGTTGATTTCTTTTATCGCGGGGTTGATAACCCTACGTTTTAATTGAGCAAAATCAGAATATTTGTTTTCAACCCCCATTAATTCTCTAAAGTCCTCAATTGATATCTCCGGAAATTCTGCGGGGGGAGAATAGTTTTTCACGTTTTCAAAAAGCACTATCGCGTATTTGCTTTTTAGCCCTTTAATAACTTTTAAGTCAAGAAGGCAAAACATTTCCGGGTTTAAAATTGTCCTTATCACTGTAGGAGGAAAAGCGTACATGAGTTTTTTTGTTTCTTTGTCTATTCGTGCTTCGGAGATTAAATTAAAAAACCCTCTTATTCCCTTCTTGTTTTTTTTGAGAATGTTGTAATGTACCTGAACCTTTGCCAATTTACTAAGCTCTTCTATCAAATCTTTGTTTTTCCAATCCAGTCCGCACAATTCTTTCACCTGCGGGGCTGGAAGGTAAAATACATTAGGATATTCAACATCTGTGTTTCTGACTTTCCGATTTTTGAGTTCCCTTTGAGCGAGATACAAGAGAGAGTTATACGCTTTACGCTGCGCCTCAGTTAAATTGCCTCCAATCTGTACAACCTCTGTTGCTTTTTTTAACTCCTTCTTTTTCAATTCATCTGGTAGTTTTTGCTCCAATTTTCCCTCCTTAGTTTTCCACATTATATCCTGACTTAACTATTTGTCAAGTGTCAGGATAAGGGGGGTCAAATGTCAGGATAAGGGGGGTCAAATGTCAGGATAAGGGGGGTCAAATGTCAGGATACCCCCATTCAAACCTTTGCAATTAAAGAACCCTGGAAACCTAAAGTTTTAAAGCTTTAAAGTATATATACAACGTAGTGTAAAAAATGAATGTGGAAAACTTAATTTTTTAGTCTTTAATATCAAAAAACAACGTTCTACGAACAACGATTTTTATAATTAATTCAGGATAAGGAAAAACTAAAAAAAACCAAGCAGAGCCTTAAATAGTACATTCTTTTCTTCCGATTAATAAGGTCATTTATCTTTACGTTATTTGTTGAAATTATCCCAACACACTACCATTAAAACCTACGGTTTTGCAAAATGTCAACCAAAAATCGAGGTGTTAAACATAGGGTTAAGCCGGAGAAATCGATTGTGACGTTCCTGTATAGGCGGTTTTTTGGGGGGTTGACATTGTAATGCCTACACATATAATTGTTATATGTGTAGGCTATTAAGCAAGCGTCGGAAAATGTCGAACATACAACCCTTACGGGTTGCATGTTTTCCGTTTTCCTGCTTGTTGGGGGTGTACCCCCAAACCCCTGGGCAGACCGGAGGTCTGTGTGAAGCATAATAAGCGAATAGGTATTCGCTTAAGCGAGATACAGCGGAGAAGAGTCAGGGAAGGAGCGGAGTCGGAGAGTGTGAACATTTCGCAATACATTCGAGACCGAATGTTTGCTCCAAAGAAAGATCTCTCCGATATCGCATATCAGCTTCACAGAATCGGAGTCAATCTCAACCAAATTGCCAAAGGGGTAAACGTGGGAGACGGAGTTGATCCGGATGAGTTGGGGAAAGTTGTCGGCGAAATCTACAAAGAGATCAAGAGAGTGAGGGGAGTAATATGATCATCAAAACAATCCGGCAGGGATCGTCAGGAGGCGGATCAGGGAGAGAGCAATATCTTACAAAAAACAACCGGCAGGAATGGAGCTATCAAAACTTTCAAGAAAGACGAACTTTGACCGGTTTAAGCCGGGAGCAGTTCGGCGATGACAAAAACAAACACTTCATTGTCTCATTTCCGAAAGATATCGAACTCTCCGGAGGCCACAGGGAGGCGGTCCGGGATTTTTGGTCCGAGAAGTTCAATGATCGATATTTAAAAATAGTACAGCATGAAAACCATTTTCACGTACTTTTATCGAGAAGTCAGAGAGACGGGAATCTCCTCGATATGAAAAGGAGTGAGTATATGAAGATGGGCAAAGACTGGCATGATTTACTCAGAGCAAAAAAATTAGTACCCGAGAAGTATTATCCTGTCATGGACAAATTCGGAGAGAAGAGAGAAGCGGTATTGAGTAAATGGCAACATCAATCTTACGAAAGAGTCAATTCCATGGCAAAGGATCATAACGTCAATATGAGTAATGTTGAAAGTTTTAAAGGAGCAGCTAAGGCGATAGGAGAAAGAACAAGGGATCTTCTTAACGAGGGAAGACTCACAGAGACGAAGAACTTACTCAGAGCCACAGGTGCGGATCTCACCAGGGTAACGACCAACGCAGGGAGAGAAAGAGTTTATGTCAAATTTAAAAACTTCAAAGGGAAAGAGGTAAAAGTTAGACTTGACCGATTGAATCCACTCGCAAAGGAAAAAGTAAGCGGGCTTTTAAAGGAATGGGAAAAGGTTAAGCAGGAGTTAAGAGAAAAAGAAACAACCAGGGTAAAGATACGAGAAGAAGCGAAAACAGAGTTTAAAGATCAGAAAGAAAAAATACGAGAGGTAAGAGGACTTGAGAGAAAAATCGAATACGACATCGATAGGGCAGAATACAAAATAAAATTTTTAAAGGGTCAGTTGATAGAAAAAAACAGAGCAAAAATAGAAGAGAAAGAAGAAGACCTCTTGAAACTCAAAACAGAATTTAAAACAGCAAAGAAAAATCTTGATACTTCAAAACTCAACACTGTGCTTAAAGGTGCTGCTTTATTAACAAAAGAACTTGGAGAGTTAGCCAAGGGGCTTGATCTTGATATTGGTATTGGTCGAGGAATACCGGGGATTTAAATGGAATTTAAGAGAATTTTTATTGCTGGTTTTTGGATAGGATTAATTTCTTTTGTAGGTTTTTTTCTTTTTTGGTTTATTCCGGACACGGTTGCCTATCCGAACACAGCTATCGATAGGATCCCTGACCTATTAGTACAATCCGGTAAAGTATCTTTTGTCTTTTTCCTTTTTGGAATTGTAGTCGGAATAGTGAGAGTTTTTGTTCATTCGATTGAAAGCGAAGTCGAAAAGCGAGTGATAGAAAGAAAGAGAGAATTGGTCGAGGAATACAGGAAGAAAATTTCAAAAGTCAAAGAGCGAGAGGGGGCGCTCGAGGAAAAAGAAAAAAACCTAAAAACGAGAGAAGGGGATGTTGAGGAGATTCTTTTCCGGAAGCGATTACAGGGAGAGGACAACGATTAAAAAGCAGGCCCCCAAAGGGACCTGCTGTCGCATGTACGTACTAGACGCACAATCAATAATATAGTCAAAAAGCTTTTTTTTGCAAGGAGAGAACCTCGTTAAATAAAGCCATTTGATAAGAGTTAGTTTTTTAATTATAATTAAAAAGGAGGTCGCATGTACGTTAAAGGAGAAAAGGGGAGTAAAGATAGGTGGTATATTGGATATGCTATGATAACTACAACAGAAGAAGGGTTAATTATTGAGGTGCAGAGATGGTCTTACTGGTGTAAGAAGTTTGGTGTTACGAAAGCCGGTAATTTTGTTATGAGAGGGACAATAAGGCGAGTAGGGGGGATTTATACGGATTTAAGTAAGTCTTACAACGTAAAAGTTTTAGTCAAGAAGATATCGAAGTCTTAACGGGGAAAATTAAGTTGGTTATTTGCTTTTTAAAATGTCGCATTAAAAAGCTTGAAAGTCAAGGGGTTTGATGTTATATAAAAGCCCTATAAAGCTTGGGATTAAAGAGTTTAAGGGGTTGACTTTTACTTTTGGAGGTTTAAATTTTTTGAAAGGAGGTTATTATGATCAAAAAACTTTTTTTTATTTTGTTAGTTTGCTCTGTAGTATATGGCCAAGACTGGTGGGATGAAGCTCAAATAATGTTTGAGGAGTACAAGGAAAATTTATACGAAAGCGGTGGAGCTTTGTATTCCTGGGAAGACGTTATGAATACAGATGACAGATTTCGTCATCAGATGGGTGCGGGATTCGTACCTCCTTCAAGCAAGACATATAACGTGGCGCGGGCTCATCTTGACCTGGACGCTGATCTGGGCTGTAAAGGAATTTTCGTGCATTCCGATTTTAACCAGTTTTTTGATGACGAGGCACTGGTGAATTGGTCGACGAGCTTTATAGAGAATACTCTTTGGAACCAGTTGATTTTTGCTCTGTATTCCAGTAACACCTGGGGACAGTTACAGACTTTTATGCAGGACTACGGTCTTAAAAATCTCCAGTTGTCAGCAGATAGATGTAATGACGCGGAACTAAAAGCAATGGTTCAGGATCCTATCTATCAAGCAATGTCATGGAGTCAAAAACTCTGTGTAAACGGAAAGATGACAGGAGGATCAAGTTATCCGGAAGCTGTGAGTTGGTGTAAGAGTAGGGCAGCCGATGCGGCTCTCGGTAATGATCCGGCGGCGAGCGCTGCGGAAATTAAAAATTGTTATGAAATTACAGATTGTGCTGGGGACGAGCAGTTCCTAAAGGCTCTGCTTGGTTATCATGAGTTAGTCTCGGCCATGAAGGTTGTAGAAGGGGGGAGTAAAAGAGTTCTCCGCTACGAATACAATCCTCCATCGATGGACATAAACGAGTTAATTGATAGTTTAAACGTGCTTAATTCCGCTTATTATGACTCTGTTGTGGCTATATTTAATAACGAAATGCCCGGAAGTGAATCCGAATTGTATTCAAAACTGGAAAGGTACATTAAATACTTGTCGCCCCCTGGGGCCCCTGTCGACGCGGACGCGATTAAACAAGCTTCTCTCTCAAGCCCCTTTGAAAGAGGGTCTTTGAAAACGCAAATCGTGAGTGTGGGATCCTATTCGGCGACAATGTATCTTTTGAACAGGCTTGAAAATTTTATTCATTCCTGCGCGGGGTCGGACTTTAGGGTTAATGAAGAGGAAATCCAAAGGTACAAGGAAAGAGTGAGTTTCCTGAGAAAGCAAATGGATCATTTATATAATAGCTATACGGTTATCAATGGGTTTTCTTCTTCAATTAATGACGCCGCGGGGTATCTTACGTCAAGAGCGACAGGCAGGTATATACAGCAAGTAGAGAGAAACGCTAATAGAATTGGAAGTGCTAATCCGGTTTACGGAATTCCAAGCAGAGGAAGATAAGTATGCTGTATTTAATTCTATTGGTCTCGGTACAAAAGGAGGAAGTATGAGAAAAAATGTTTTTTATGTCTTCCTCGGAGCAGTCTTAATTATCGTTTTCTTGGCATCCTGTTCAGATAGTTCTACAGGTCCGGAGGAAGAAGATGTAGAGTTTGTAAGAGACTTTCATTTAATTGTTTCTTCTGGAGAAGGCATTTTGGAGTATTTGCCGGATACTCTCGCGTACATCGATAGCGCGATTGCCATACTTAATGTTGCCCAGGCTGGTGCTGCAGGGATAGATCCGGATACAGCAGATATAATGCATACTTGTACAAAGGGATATATTCTGAAAGCGGATTTAGGGAGCGCAAACGAAGAAAGAGAGGTTACTGACCCTGGAGAAAAAATATTTTCGATTGCTTACCCAAAAGATCTGCCTTGGGGGGAACAAGCAGCAATAGCAGATATTGAAATATTTGTTAGGCCTTTGGATACTACGTACTATTTTGAAGATGGAAGGATTGGAACTTTTTTTAGTATCTTCTACGGGGCTGACACAACAGTCGAACACGGTATACAAACTAAAATTTACAATTATGGGTCCGTTATTGAAATCGCACCCAGTGCAGGGACAGGATATTCAATCAGAAATTAAAGTGAGGTGATTATGAATTTTTTTAAAGTGCTTGGAAATATTTTTCTTGTTATTTTGAAGATAATAGGGGGGATGGCTAAGGGGCTTTTTTGTATAGGTGGTATACTCGGGATCAGTAGTTTTCTAGGCCCAAAAGAATAAAGAGAAGGGGGGCTCTCTCCCCCCTTCTTTATGCACAATGGCTTTTAAAAAAAACGAACACCGTATATGCCGGAGAAGAGCACTCAGACCCTCTCAAACAAAAATACAGCCCTCTGGAGTCGGTTCTTCGCACTCAACCCACCTCTTTACCGAGATAAATTTTGTGAAGCTTACCTTTAATCTTTTTATAGGCGCTGAAGTATGGTCCATATTCCTTACCTTTAATCTTTTTGTATTCCGCTCTGATAGTCCAATTCTGTAACTTTTTTGATAGATTTTTCTGTAACTTTTTTGGTGTCCTTTTTTTTGCCTTCTTTGAAGATGATTTGAAGTGCTTATGTAGACTGGCAACGTTTTCATGAAATTCTTCATTATCATCCATCCATGGATGATATCCGATTCTTGATTTTTTCTTCTCCGTTCTTTTTATGGGTTTCTTCTTGTTGAGTTTTACTTTTTTTCGGTAACTTTTTTGGTGTCCTTTTTTGTCAGGTTTTTCTGTAACCATAATTCAACATAATAGTTAGTGGGGGAGATGTCAAGGGTTGTTTCTATTTTTTTTCTGCTCTTGACATAAGCGAAAAAGGGTTGCATAATTGTAAACTACAATACTTAGTTTTTTTATACTGAGTCCGCTTGGGCTCATATCTCCGGCGGGAGTGTAAAGCTCTCGCCTTTGTTTTTGTACCCCACTTTATGCTTATTTTGGCAGCTGCCGGCAGGGGATATTGGAGATACATTCCCCACTTAAGCCCCACTTTGGCCGGATTTTGCAGCTGGATCGCTGGGCGGCCAGAAGAATCTTTCCCCACCTGTCATCCACCGCTTGAATAAAAAGGAGAAATAAATATGTTTAGTCTTTACTATTATTTTTCATATAGACGCTTATAGTTATAGACTTTCTCTACTACGGATTCCATTAATTTTTTTAGCTTTTTATTAAAAGTTCTTTTTTTTGTCTCTGTTGAAAGCCTATAATCAAAGCCCACTTCAAAAGAGGCTTTTTCGTTATTTTTTAAAGTCTTGTATACTTCGTTCCAGCTAGAGCCTTTTGGGATTTTTATGTTAATTAACACATATCCGCTTTTAGAATTTTTATCCATGGCAAATTTCTTCATGGGGGTTCCTCTTTGCCCCTTTTCTTCGAATATTCTGTTAGAGAGAGAAAACTCTATCTCTGAGATTTTCTTAGGCTTGATGTCAAAGTTTGAAAAACTTATTTCATAATTATCGATCGCCCTATTAGTAAAGTTAACAGGTAAAAAGAATTTTGGATAGTCTGGCGGTTTCCCAACATCTGTAAACTGTATATCATCGGTTAAAATTGTAATTTTTAAAGGTCTTTTATTCCGGATTAGGCTTTCAATCCATCTGACTAAATACATAAGAACTATAGTTGTTATGGCAGTTATTAAAGAAATTTTAAATATTTTCCACATTGATTACTCTTGTTTAGCTAAAAATATAAAGATCGCAGCGAGAATCGCGATTCCCACGGCATTTTTTATGTTTTCTTTTTTTTCTATCTCCTGTTTTTCTTTAGCCTTTCCAGAGATTATTTCCTGAAGTGTTTTAAATGCTTTGCCAATATTTTCGTACGCCGGAATGTATTTTATATCCCTTATAAATTCTGGTAGCGGTATCCCTTTGTTAAGCACAAAAGGGACTATAAGCTTATTGACTCCTAAAGCTGCACCAATTTCTTGTTTTACATAATCAGAATCAGTAGCATTTTTGCTCCATAGGAGAACGAACATATCGCTTTCTTTGATATTCTTAATTATAGAATCTTTAAGGATTTCACCAGGCTTTATTGAATCTTCTGCAACAAATACATCGATATCCGAAGCTTCTAATGTTTTTCTGATTTGCTCCACTATAGGCATATCTTTAGAAGAGTAACTTATAAAGGCTTTAAGTGGCATTATTGTTATCCTTTAGGTGGATATGGGTCGTTGCCGTGACTGTCTTTTATTTGTATCTTTCCTTTTTTATCGTGGATGACTAATTCAGTCTTTTGTTTTTTGCTTATTTTTCTTGCAACATTTACAGCTTTGGCTTTAGTAGGGGAATGTTTTATCGACTTTTTACCTCCTGCTTTTTTTATGTCCCACCCTCCGTTAGAATTGGGGACTACATGATGTTCTTTTCTTGTTTTTGTTTTTTTTGGCATTTTTACCTCCTATAATGTTTTTCAAATATTCCTTTTTGTATTGATTAATAATTTGATATGTTCAATCATCCTTATTGTCCTCTTTAGGATAATTTTCAGCGTATTCGTCCTTAGTGGGCTTTGGGCGTTCTATTATCCCTTTATCTTCTTTTGTTTCAGATGTTCCCTCTTTTTCTTCTACGACTGGCTTAGGTCTCTCTGTTTCTTCTAACGTTATTGGTTTGGGTCTTTCTGGTATAGGGTTATCATTGTTATCCTCAGGCATTATTGTCCTCCTTTAAGTTTTAAAAGTTGAATTATTAAATTTTTTCCTGAATAAGTAAAATACGCTATAACAAAGAGTAGAAAAGCAAAAGCAGAATATCTTATCATTTGAAAAGTCTTTTTGTATTTTTTAAGTTTTTTCTCAGTAATATCAAAATTTTCTTCATAAGCTTCTCTATTTATTTCTCCTACATTGAAGTAAAGATCTGAGAGGTTGTTTCTTCTTTTCCCGTCTTCATCAGTGTCTTTAAAGTATTTAACCATGTGTTCGTGAAGAGGCATTCCCTTTCTCTGTTCCGTTTTAAATGTTTGAAAAGCTTGTATCCAGGAGACCCAAAAAAACAAGAGAAGTATTACGCTAAGAGCAAAGAAAACAACATCAGTTACAGATTGAGTGTTAAGAGTCTTGTCTAAAATATGTTTCCACAAAAGGCTGTAAATGACCAATAGTAAAGAAAAAGCAGTTAAACACGCTAAGGCTTTTTCTTCAATTCTTTTATATCTTTCTTCATCAACCTTGTATATCTTACACGCATAGTCATAAAACAATTTCCATCTTTTTTCTTCTTCCGGAGGTAAATTTTTGTTTATTTCTTTTTTCTTTGTCATTAAAACAATTCTCCTGGTTTAGGTTCTTTCTTTTTTCTGTATTTATAGTATACGGTTAAAGTGGGGGAGATGTCAAGGGGGTGATTTGTGTTCAGGAAAAGGGCGTTTGACATTTTGGAATATTCTCGTATAATAATAGTATAAAAAAGGAGGAATTATGAGATCCTTTAAAAATTTATTTTTGCTGTTAATATCAGCGACTCTAATTATTGTATTTCAGGGATGCAACAAATCTCCCACTGGTTCTGAAGAGGAAGATACTGATGAAATTAAACTATCTGAAAAAACCGAAGTGTTGGCTGATTCAACGATAAGTAAAATCGACCATGAGTTAGGTGATAGTGTTATTTACTTTAACAAAGATGCTCAAGAAATTCTTCAATTGGAAGACGGAGACGTCATTGTAAGTTCTGTTGGAGAAGGATTTTTAAGAAAGGTAAAAGAAACAAAAGAAGAAGGCGATTATATTATTGTAAGAACTGAGTATGCTGCGCTCGAGGATGCAATCGAGAAAGGGAATTTGGTAATTTCTAACAGGGAACTTAATTTTGACAATATGAGAACGGAATACAAGCATAGGGGGACAAGCTTCAAAACAAGAGGAAACTTACTTGAAGTTGACTTTAATTCCCTTATTTATGAGAATCCTACAACTGGGGCAGAAATACGAGGTATCGGAAAATCTGTATTTGGAGCAGTTATCGACACAGTAGGGGCAGAGTTTCTATTCGGATTACAAAGCTTTAAGTTTGGGTTAAAAGTTTATCATAGCGAATCTCTTGGTGTTGAAATTACAGAAGGATGTAGTTTTGAGGGCAAAATAAAGTTAGCCTCTTTCACACTAACCCCTATTTTAGTACACGTAGGTATTCCAATTGTGATAACTCCTCATGTGGATTTATATATTGGAGCAAATTTAAATGTTCAAGCCTCAGTTAGTACTTCTATTCAAAAAAATGACACAATAATAGGCGGTATTATTTATAATAAAAGTCAAGGATGGGAAACTTTTTCAGATTACAAGAAAAGTTTTAGTTATTCTACACCAACTGTTTCTTTATCCGGAGAAGCAGAGATTTATGCCGTTGTGCCTGAAATATCCCTGCAAATTTACGAATTAATAGGGCCGTATGCGGAAATGAAAGGATATGGAAGAATTGAAGTTAATCCGGAATTAAACCCTTGGTGGTCTCTCTATGCAGGTTTTGATGTAAGTGGAGGTGTTAAGTTTGAAGTTTTAGCTTGGAATGTGATGTGGGGAGGGTCTATATATTCAAAGGAGTGGGAACTTGCAAGAGCAGAGAGCATAACATTCTATGACGATTTTTCAACAAACACAAGTGCTGATTATCAAGGTTACTTACTTTATAGAAATAGAGGGATTTATCCTACTTTTTCTACAAGCTATGATGCAGCAAATGAGAGATTAATAATCCAAGCCTCTGGTGGATATAGTTGGAATTATTTCCGAAACAACAGATACTCTTTAATTCAGCCTAATGAGAATTTTGAAGTAGAAATTACTACGAATAGAATATCGGAATGGAATACTGGTCTTGTTTTATCTACTAAACCTAGTGAACTCGATTCTACAAGCTATTTTGTGGTTTTTGGACTCAGTTATTATTCATCACCCAATGGTATGTCAATAGCTGTTGTTAAACATAATGGAGAGACTAGAATATATAGTGAGGAAATAACCCCAGAGGGTCAGAATCATACATTTAGAATTGTTAGAGAGAATGAAATTTATTCCTTTTATCGCGACAGTAACTTACTGTGGCAAGGAAACATAGATGAGATTGTAGATGAGAATCTATATGTAGGGGCCTTAACAAAAATAACTTCAGGATCATCAGGAATTGTAGCTAAAAGCTGGGTTGATAACTTTAAATTTGAAAAATGGTAAGTTAATACTTAGTTTTTTTATACTGAGCCGATTAAGGCTCATATCTCCGGCAGGAGTGAAAGCTCCTGCCTTTATTTTTGTTCACCACTTTATGGTTATTTCCGCAGCTGCCGGAGAGTGATATCGGAGATACGTTCCCCACCTACGCACCACTTTGGCTGAATTTGGCAGCTGGATCACTGGGCGGCCAAGCGAATGTTTCCCCACCTGCCATCCACTTTTGAGGTTTGCGGGAGGCAATAGGATATATCCATTGGCGGGTTACTTTAATTATTAGTTTTGAAATATTTGATAAAGTTAAAACATAATATGTTGCATTGATGGAGGCATATTTTCTCTTTATACTATTCTTCTTTTACTCCTTTCGCATGGTCAAGTAAAGCGCCTATGATAAAAACTAGATCTCCAATTAATATCCAGATAGGATCGTTTTTCTTTGTGTTTTTCCAATTTTTCATATCTTTTCCTATCTCTCGGAGTTCATCAATATCGGACTTAAAACTTTGTTGTAGTTTGCCAGATTGTTTTTCCCGCTGGTCAAAAATTATATTCCTAAGCCTTTTTTCCAATATGTCAGAAGCTCCCTCTACTATCTCGCCAATCAAATCTGTTTTCCCAGAACGGAATGCATCTGCATGGAGGGGAGTATTCTCTTTATACTCGCATCCCTCTTTTTTAAGCGAACTAAAAGCATATTCTACACTAACAAAATCACGGTTATACATTATTACCTCCTGTATTACTATTAAAACATTTAGCTTTGTTTAGGTTGATTATTATTCTTCTTTTTTTACTTTTTTTGTTGAGAGTTCTTTCATTGGGTGTTTACTCCTTTTTGAAGTTCTTTATTGTGTATATTTGTTTTCGTTTAATTGTACTTCTTTAATTATCGTTTTGTTGTCTCTGATTATTTCAAGCTTTACGTTTTCCCCTGCATGGTCGTCTAAAAGTTTATACAAGCTTGAAGAATCAATAACTACAAAAGAATCTATTTTTCTTATTATATCATCTTCTAAAATGTCAGCCATAAAAGCGGGAGACCCTTTTATAACGTTTGTTACAATAACCCCTTTATTGCTACCTATTTTTTTTCTAACTTCAAGGGGCAAATCCGTAAAGTTGATACCGAGAAAAATTGGCCTCGGATTCTCAACAAAATAAACAGCCGTATAATTATACCGATCGACGCTATAAGGGAAGTAGGTTGTTTTGTTCTCTTGAGTCGCTTTTGTAGAAGTTTCCGAATAATAAGTATCTCCGGAAAAACTTGCACTTTCATCTATTCCGTAGATATTCCCATACTCAGTAACGTTTCCAGTTTTTCGGGTAGTTTCAGTCTTAGTTGAAGGCGAAGTGATAGGGAGTGTACCTGAAATTGTGTTTGAATAGCTGCTATAAACAAGAACATAATCTGCTCCGAGTTCTTCTCCAAAAACAACTGCTTCTTCCGGATTCACTTCCCCTCCATTAAACATAGAAAAACCTATAGAGATATAGTTCTCCCTTATCATCGTTTCAATATCTTGTATTCCGTTGGCAAGATTTCCTACATATAGTTTTGGAGTTTTAAAAAAGGTGTTATCCGGTATCTTCCCCTCCAGTATTGCCCGCGCCGTCGAGTATTTTATGCTATCTGGCATCTTACCTTCCAGTGTTGCCCGCAAGGTTTTTATATTCTGCATGGTTTTTAATGTCTCAGTTGAATATCCGCTCTTAAAGAATTTTTTAAAGGGGTTTACTTGCGGTTTTTTATTTGTTGTTGCGCAGTTAGTGAATAAAAACGCAAAAGATAATAAAAAGATATAAAAATTTTTCATTTTAACCTCCTGTATCTATAGTATACGTTAAGGGTGGGGGAGATGTCAAGGGGGTTTAACGAGTTTTTGAGTTTATAGGGTTTATTGGGTTTGTGGAGTTAAATAACTTACCAATCCAACGGAAAAAGTGTTTGACATTTTGAAATATTCGCGTATAATGTTAGTATCAAAAAAAAGGAGGAGTTATGAAGAAAATATTGGCAATTGGAATGTGTTTGTCGCTCGTGTTTGTATCCTGTGCTACCACAACATCATCCCTGGCAATGCAGGATGAAGAATATGCTACTGGCGTTATACAGGGACAAGCGGATGGTGGATCTGGTCTTTCTACGGGGTGGTGTGGTTCGGGCTGTTTATTTGGCCCTTTTGGTATACTGGCTGCTGCTGTCGTGCCAGCAAGCTCGCCTCCTCCGGCGACAACAATAGCGCTCAGTGGCAAGAGCGAGAAGTATAGGCTTGGATATACCGAGGGTTACCAAAAAGCATCCAACTCCAAGATGATTCGTTCGGCACTTGTTGGATGGCTTATTTGGCTTCCTATTGGGTTATCCTTGGCATTGTCAGCAGAATGAATGAGTAAAAAATAGAGGTTTAGAGCTGGTCTTTTTCAAGAAAGATTGGGGAAAAGGAAGTGCAATATAGAGAATATGTTGACGTGTATGGAGTTAACCAGAAATATTGAAATCGGTTTATACGGCTTAAGAGGAAAGTATTTGTGACTAGAATTAATACATATAAACTATGTTAGTGAAGGAGAAAAGAGATGATCTTTTTTAAACGTCTACTTGCTGCCGCCATTCTTGGTGCTGCAGGACTCTTTGGGGCAAGCGCATTACTGGAAAACCCTAAAATTGTTATTATTATTGGTATTATTAGTATAATTACGGGCTGGAATTTACCGCGTGACGCCGCAGACAAAACCGCAGACAAAATAGTGTCTGCAACAGAAGATTCTCTATCTGGTCCTAATCGAAATCCATTAGTAACGCTTCTATTATGGTTAGTTATGTTTGCAATCTTAGCCTTGGGGCTGATTGCCCTTGCTATGTTTATAAAAGGTTTGAGGTAGAAAGTTTATTTCATTATATTTCGCTACCAATCGCATGCACCGGATGCTAAAATGAAAGACCAAAAAGAAATGGTGACTCAGGGAAATGGAGGAAAATTGTCATGCAATCAGAATTTAGACTTAACAAGAAAAAAAATCTTATACTGGCACTAACTATAATAATATTATTAGCATTTTGTGACAAAGTGAGAGAAAAAATACCGGCTAGAATTCAGAAAGACATTTCTTGGAGAGGCAATGTCAAAAAAGTTTATTCGGAAGAAAAACCCTCTTATCCCAGTGCTGACGAATATGCCAGTAATGATATAGAAACTCCTTCAAGAATTCGAAAGGAATCCATTGAGGGGAAGTGGTACATGTGTTATCTTAGCGGGGTGAACGTATGTGCAGAGGACGGTGTTATTGTAATTAAGCAGAGCGGTCGCGAAATTACATTCAGCTCATTGCTATGTGAAGATTGCAGGGATCAAGAAACTGGGCACCAAAGGCTTAGTTGGACGGGTACCTATGAGAAAGGCATTCTAAAAGCAACAAGCTTATGCACCCACAGTTATACTCTTGGTGACATACAGTATACAGACAATATTCGATACAAGCTATACGCACTACTATTATATCCCACCGGCGAATTTGAGGGTCATATAGAGTTGACAGAGAAAGTAGTAGAAGAGGGCAGCATTGTGGGTGTCAATGAATACAAAAGTTTTGTGAGAATTACACGTTATTTCGATTGACGGCGACGGCATTCGCGGAAATGGGCATATTAAGTGACTCGTTCGATTGCTACACGACTAAAAGGAATTGTATATAAGCGCAACGGTAAGCTTTGTTGGGTGAAGATGAGTCACACTATATGTCAAGGAAAAGGGAGAACACTATGAAAGAAAATCTCAAGTATACAATGAATTGCTCTTTTAGTGACTTAGGCAAAGATAATGGTAGGAGTACCAATATCTTTACCGAAAGAAGAATGAGGTTCTTTTAACTTAATGGAGGTAAATAAAATGAATAGAGTAACGCTTTTAGTGCTTTTTATAATTTCGGTTATTTTACTTCCAGAATCTGTAGCATCTCAATGGTATGCTGGGAAATGGGATACGCGATTGTGGTATTCGGATTATCACCCTTTGACTGTAGTCATCCGACTCGAAGCAATTGATGCACATACACTACTTCCGATTAAAGGTGCGCAGGTAACCTTAGAAGGAGAATATATTGAAGAGCATGTTGAACGCGGTCAAGTCACAAGAAAACAAATGAGACATTGGGAATCTTCAGCTTTCACGGAAGAAAGAGGAGTTGCTGTTATCTCACTTTTATGGCAAAAAGATTATCCATGGAGTATCGGGCCACCTCGCATACAAACAGACTTTGGATGGCGATATGCCGATTCTTGGATTACACCATTAGACGATGTTGAGAAGGTCCGTACATTACTAGTCCGCCATCCTAGATATCGCGGATTCACCCTTTCTTTTGATTTTAACCATATCCTGCAGGTTGGTCAACGTGAAGGTAGTACTGGCCAAACAACAGAAATATGTAAGCGATTCAATAGAACGTGGAGTAAGGAAATTGAGAGACCGGATGTTCATTTATGCGTCCTTAACGTTGATGGTCAAATAAGTAGTCAAGAGCAACATACATCTACTGGGATAGAGTTATTCGAGGCAGTTCGCCTTAAGGATTGTGGTAATACTTCCGAACCCTATGTGGGACCGTATCTCTTATATAATATTCGTGTAGAATTGCAACCGATTAGCAGACGTTAGAAATAGCTTTTAGTTATATCTAAAGTATACGCTAAGAGTAGGGGAGATGTCAAGATTCGCTTCTGTTTTCTTTCTGCTCTTGACAGAGGATAGAAAGGGCTGCATTATTGTAAACTACAATACTTAGTTTTTTTATACTGAGCCGACTAAGGCTCATATCTCCGGCGGGAGTTTTTGCTCCTGCCACTTTTTTTATAACCATCCAACCGCCTAACGATCCAACGACCTAACCTATTAATTAAAAGTGTTTGACATTTTGGGTTTTTTTTGTATAATATTGTTTATGGAGATAATTAAATATAAACTCGATAAAATAACAGATTTTTGGAATTTTTATTTGTGGGACGTAAAGGAAATACAAAGACAAATTAGATTTGATGAAGAGGTTAAAACAAACTATTATGGAGATATCATCTTTTTACCCAAAGGAGATAAAGTTTTTGAATAATCCGATTTCAAAAATCTTTTCAGATGTGAATTTATCAATTTGATAGTTTTGGTATCCAAAGAACTTCTATAATCCAATTTACCATTTTGATGATCTAAGAATAATTGCCCTGCTTCGAATGTAAATATTTGAGATAAATCATAAGCGCTTTCTCTATCTAAAGATTTATCTTTTATTCTTTTAACTAATGTTCTAGGAGCTTCACAGTATTTTATAGCATTTGCCCAATTGCGTTTTAATGGAACATAGAAAATTTTATCTTCTTCTGAAGAAGGGGGTTTATTGTTAAGGATTAGAATCCATCTCGGTTTGCCGCTTTCATCAGGAAAAAATCTAAAATTTGCTAGTCTTAATAGACACCCTTTCTTTATAATCTTTGCGAAATTTTTGAAAGTTGTAAATTGGACCTTCAACCGTGGTTACAAATATATTCGAATTCCTCTTCCCAAACTTTGAAATATTCTTTATTATCTTCGTCTTTAAAAGTATCAGAATATTTTAATCTTCTATCGTCGGTTTTTTGTTGCCAGGCGGCGTGTTTGTGAGTCTCTTTTATCAATTGAGAGGAGATCATTTTTCCATATTTTTTTATAATTAAATTGATTATTTCTTTCTCTGAATCACTAATTTCTTCCATAGATGGCTCTTCTTTAGCTTCTAAAAAAGTTGCAATATTTTTGCCGATTTTTTTGCGCTTTATCTTAACATTCTTTTTAAATCTTTCAACATCTTTAGGATCAGCATAGTCAGTATTATTTATAATATCCAATAAATAAGAAGGGACTGGACCTTGAGGTAATCTACTATAAATAGACCACGTAATAGGCTTATTATATTTTCTTGTATGTTCAAAA
>Ga0307434_1000871_pt1 | contig 17937 bp, 10 predicted proteins | sample SalMarWE160220MG_FD_202156 | JGI IMG/M metagenome (GOLD analysis project Ga0307434, IMG submission 202156) | Salt marsh sediment microbial communities from the Plum Island Ecosystem LTER, Massachusetts, United States - WE1603-220 | ecosystem: Environmental > Aquatic > Marine > Intertidal zone >... | reverse complement strand
CTCACAGTGTCACAAAGCACGCTGAGCTGGCAGGGCTTGGCGTAGAGAGCGATCCAGCGATTTGACATCCCTTTCCTTCGAGCTGCGGGTGGGGAATGGGCGACAACAGCCTTTCCAAAGCCGGCAGTCATCCCACGTCTTTCAGCCGATGCTCCTGCAGCTTCTGCTCGTCCACTTGCACGCCCAGTCCGATACCGGCTGGGACCGCCAGTTGGCCGGCCACGGGTTCAAAGGGCTGTCTGAGGATGCTGAGGGCCGCCAGGAACTGCGGGCCGTTGAGCGCGGCTGGGTACCGAAGCGCGTAGGCCCCGTACAACAGCAGCGACGCAGCCAGCGAGATGTCGGGGTCGGTGAGCCCGCTGCCGAGGAACATGAGGCCGCGGCTCTGCACCAGCTCGATCTGCCGGCGGGCTTCGGTCAGGCCGCCGCACCGGGCGGGCTTCATGGCCACCCCGTCCAGCATGTCGAGCTTGATGAACTCCTCCAGTTCCACTGCCGAGACGACGCCTTCGTCCATGATGATGGGCAGTGCACCTTGTTTTTTGAGTTTGCGATAGCCGGTGAAGCGGTTCGGCTTGAGGGGTTGTTCGAGCACGGCCGCCCCCGCAGCGGCCAACTTGGGCGCGGCGTCGAGAGCGGTCGCCTGGTCGTAGCCGCCGTTGGCGTCGGCCCATAGGAAGCCGTCGGGCGCGAGCCGTTTGACGATCCGGCACATCTCGACGTCGAACTTCGGATCGGGCGCGACCTTGACGTTGAAGTTCTGGTAGCCGCGCTGGCGGCCCTGCTCGATGAGGCCGGCGATGTCGTCGAGCTCGCGCGGATTGAGCGTCCAACTGAGGGTGATCCGGTCTCGGCCCGTGCGCTTCCATCGCTGGCCGGCGGTTTGCCCCAGCAGCTTGCCCGTAAGGTCGAACAGGGCCAGGTCGATCCCCGCCTTGCAGATCGGCTGGCCGGTCGAGAACGACGGGGCGATGATCCTGTCCATCGCGGTGTTGATCGCGTCGAGGTCGAAGGCGTTCTTCCCGATCAGCACCGGTGCCAGATAGCGCTGGATCGTGGTATGGACGGTTTCGAGCGTCTCGTAGCTCCACTTGTTGGTCGGGACGCTCTGTCCCCAGCCGACGGTGCCGTCCTCGGCGGTGATCTTGACCACGACGGTTTGCCGCCCCAGCGGTTCGCCGCCCGGCCCCTCGAAGAACTTGAACCGCCCCGCCGTCGGATAAGTCAGCGGGATCGACTCGACTCTGGCGATCCTGGCAGTCTTCATCGTGTCAGCCCTCAGCGGCCAGTTGCAACAGAGTGCTCCAGCCAGCCCGGCGGCCCCGGAGAGAAATCGACGCCGTGTATGCCGTGGCATGTGTTCCACCTCGTTCACGTGCTACTATCCCGCGTGCATCTTGCGCGTCTGGGGATCGTACACCTGTCGCTGGCCGGAGTGGAGGGCGGCGGCGGCCATGATCGTGGCGACCGCGTGCTGGTGGCCGAACTGGATGTCCGCGTTCGGCCGCCTCCGGGTGCGCAGGCACTCCAGCCAGTTGCCCATGTGCGACTCGCCCGGTTCGCGCTCGATCTTGGTGCTCTCCTGGATCTTCTTGTCGCCGGCGCCGCCGGCGCCCGAGAGCGTCCAGGTCTGCAGATCGAGCGTACCGAGCGTCCCGTGCACGCTGAAGTGCGTGCCCGCCGAGTTCGCCAGGCTCATTCCCCAATCGAACAGGAACCCCTCGGGATAATCGAACAGGGCATGGAAGACGTCGCAGTGCTCGCGGTCCTCCTTCCAGACGTAGGTGCCGCCGTGGGCCACCGCGCTGGCGGGGTACTGAACACCCATGATCATGTGCAGGGCATCGACGTAATGGCTCATCCACAGGCCGGAAAGCCCGTTGGTGCACGTCTTGTACAGGTGCCAGCGCCGCAGCAGCTTCGGATCGAACGGACGTTTAGGCCGGTTGAACAGGTATGCGTCCCAATCGACGTCGGCCTCCTTGCAATCGGCGTAGTTGCGGGCCCACCGGGGGTGATTGAAATCCACCGAGGCTGACACGCGACTGATCTGGCCCAGCACGCCGGTGGCGATCGTCTTGGCCGCGGCCATGTGAAGCCCGTCACTGCGCCGCTGCGTGCCGACCTGCACGACCCGCTTAGCCGCGCGGGCCAGGTCCAGCGCCTTATTCGCATTGGCGATCTGAAGGGACATTGGCTTCTCGACGTAGGCGTCCTTGCCCGCCTTGAGGGCCTCGATCAGAATCGGCGTATGGGCAAAGTCGGGCGTGGCGATCACGACGGCGTGAATATCGTCCAGGGCCAGTAGATCGCCGAACCGGGTGAACTTGCGAGGTGCCTTGCCGTAGTGTTTCTCGACTGCGGCGGCGGTGTGATTGAGGTTCACCTTCCACACGTCGCAGACGGCGGTGATCTCGACGTTGTGATCCTTGGCCAGTTGATTGATCTCACCCATGAGGGCTTGGCCGCGACCGCCGGCCCCGATGATGCCGATCGAAATCCGCTCGTTCGCCCCGGGCACCCTTGCGGGGGCTACTGACATCGCGGTCCCGACCCTGGAACAGGCCCCGACGGTCAGCGTGCCCCCGATCACGCCGGCGGCGGCAACCGATTGCTTGAGGAACTCCCGGCGTGGCATTGACGCCCGGGCCGGGAAGTCACGTTTGGTCTTGCGAGTTGCGGACATGGTTTTCCTCCAAAAGCTGTCTGTCGGTTGGATTCAGCCCCTCTCATCAAGAGGTGGTCACTGAGACTATACCGCCATCCGTGCCCATTGTCATGATGCGATCAGGCGAGCCCTGAGATTGCTGGGTCCACGCTACCTCCCTCCGAGCCGGCCCGCCGGGCCTTTTGCCCCCGACGGAGGTGGTAGTTATCATGTCTGGCTCGATCCCGGCCCGTGTTCGAGCCGGGGACCTCCGGGGACAGTCGAGAGCAAGACTCAAGAGAGGGCGCGATGAGTTCGGCAGTGGGTGATTACGACTTTGCCGCGTTCGAGGTGAAGTGGCAGAAGTACTGGATTGAGAACAAGACGTTCCGCACGCCTCAAGCGGGGGACGCCGACTTCGACCCCGACAAGCCCAGGTTCTACGTGCTGGACATGTTCCCCTACCCGAGCGGGGTCGGCCTGCACGTGGGGCACCCGCTGGGTTACATCGCCACCGACATCTACGCCCGGTACCTGCGGATGCGGGGATACAACGTGCTGCACCCGATGGGATACGATGCGTTCGGGCTGCCCGCCGAGCAATACGCCATCGAGCACGGCGTGCCGCCGCGGGAGACCACGCAGAGGAACATCGACAACATGCGGTCGCAGCTCCAGCGGCTCGGAATGGGGTACGACTGGGACCGCGAGGTCGCCACCACCGACGTGGCGTACTACAAGTGGACGCAGTGGATATTCCTGCAGATGTTCAACAGTTGGTACGACCCGCCGGAGGACGCGGCCCGGCCGATCTCCGAACTGATCCACAATCTCGAGCAGGAGCATCTGGTGGTGAACTTCGACGGCGAGATCGTGCCGGCTCAGGGGGCGGGACTCCAGGAGTGGTACGGGACTCCGGTCGGCACGCAGACCTGGGCGGAGTTGACGCCTCAGCAGCGGCGGGAGGTGCTGGACGGCCACCGGCTGGCGTACGTGGACGAGGTGCCGGTGAACTGGTGCCCGGCGCTGGGGACGGTCCTGGCCAACGAAGAGGTCACCAACGAGGGTCGCAGCGATCGGGGGAACCATCCGGTGTACCGCCGCCCCCTGCGGCAATGGATGCTGCGAATCACGCAGTACGCCGATCGGCTCGAACGCGATCTGGAGCTGGTGGACTGGCCAGAGGCGATCAAGCTGATGCAGCGGAACTGGATTGGCCGGAGCCAGGGCGCGGACGTCGATTTCCCGATCGCCAACGGCAATGGGAGCGGCGATGCCGGCAACGGGGAAGATGCCGGTAACGGCAAAGAGAGCGGCGTCATCCGCGTCTATACCACCCGTCCCGACACGTTGTTCGGCGCCACCTACATGGTGCTCGCCCCCGAACACCCCCTCGTCGATCAGGTCACGGCCGACGAGCAACGGGCGGCGGTGCAGGAATACGTCAAGCTCGCGAGCAGCAAGAGCGAACTCGACCGCACCGCGGAAATGAAGGAAAAGACCGGCGTGTTCACCGGCGCCTATGCGGTCAACCCGGTGAGCGACGAGCGGCTCCCGATCTGGATCGCCGACTACGTGATGATGGGGTACGGCACGGGGGCGATCATGGCGGTGCCGGCCCACGACACGCGGGACCTGGAGTTTGCGCGGCAGTTTGACCTGCCGATCATCCAGGTGGTGCAGCCGCCGGGCGACGAGGACTGGCGGGGCTACACCGGCGACGGGACCGCCGTCAACTCCGGCCAGTTTGACGGCCTGCCCACCGCCGAGTTCAAAAAGCGTATCACCGCTTGGCTGGAGGAGAACGAACTCGGCAAGGGTGCGGTCAACTACAAGCTGCGGGACTGGTTGTTCAGCCGGCAGCGCTATTGGGGTGAGCCGTTCCCGATCGTACACGACGTCGGGACGGGCGAGGTCTTTGCCCTGGACGAGAGTGAGTTGCCCGTCGAGCTGCCGGCGATCGAGGATTACCGCCCGCAGGCGTCAGAGGATCCTGAAGCTCCGCCCGCCCCGCCCCTTGGTCGCGCCGAGGACTGGGTCAACGTCCGCGGGTACGTTACCGGATCCGGCTCGGTCAAAACCGTCAAGCCCGGTGAGACGCCCCCGACGGACGCACTGGTGCGCGAGTTCTGCCGCGAGTTGAACACCATGCCCCAGTGGGCCGGCTCGTGCTGGTACTACCTCCGCTACCTCGACAACACCAACGATGAGGTCCTGGCTGATCCCCAGATCGAAGCGTACTGGATGAGCGCGCGCGAACCCGAAGGTAAGAAGTCTTCGGGTGGCGTGGACCTCTACGTAGGTGGGGCGGAACATGCGGTGTTGCATTTGCTCTATGCCCGCTTCTGGCACAAGGTGCTGTACGACCTGGGCCACGTAAGCTCACCCGAGCCGTTCGCCCGGCTGTTCAATCAGGGGTACATCCAGGCCTACGCCTACCAGGATGACCGCGGGATGTACACGGACGCGAACGACGTGGAAGAGCGAGGCGAGGGCAAGGACATGCGGTTCGTCCAGCGTTCCACCGGCGAGCCACTGACCCGCAGCCTCGGCAAGATGGGCAAAAGCCTGAGAAACGCGGTGTCCCCGGACGATATTTGCCGGGAATACGGCACGGATGTGCTGCGTGCCTACGAGATGTACATGGGCCCGCTCGAAGCGAGCAAGCCGTGGAGCACCCGCGACATTATCGGAATGAGCCGATTCCTGCACGCGGTCTGGCGGCGGTTCATCGCCCAAGACGGGTCGGTGAAAGTCAGCAGCTCACCCCCCGGCGATTCGCTTCGCCGATTGCTCCACAAGACGATCAAGAAGGTGACCGCGGACCTGGAAGGGCTGCGGTTCAACACCGCCATTGCCGCGATGATCGAACTGAACAACGCCCTGAAGGGCGATCAAGTCCCGCGTGAGGTGGCTCAGCCCTTTGTCAAGATGCTTGCGCCAATCGCCCCGCATCTCGGGGAGGAGCTGTGGTAGCGGCTGCAAGGTGAGAGATGGCAACGGTCAATCGCGTGCGAGAGCTGGCCGACCTGCGACGAGGTCCTGTGTACCGAGGCGGAGATCGAGATACCGGTGCAGATCGGGGGCAAGCTGCGGTCTCGCATCATCCTGCCCGCTGATGCCGCCGCCTGCGAGGAGCGCATGAGATCCGCCGCCCTCACCGACGAGCGGATCGTCAAAGCGCTCGCCGGTAGGACGGTCCGCAAGGTGATCTGCATCCCCGGGCGGATGGTGAACATCGTAGCCGGTTGATGGTCCAGAAGAAGACTCACCACGGAGACACAGAGACACGGAGGGCAACAGGAGGGAGAGATAGAGGGATGGAGAGACGGGGAGATGGGGAGATGGAGGGACGGAGAGACGGAGAGACGGAGAGATGGGGAGACGGAGGGACGGGGAGGCGGAGGGACGGGGAGGCGGAGAGATGGGGAGGCGGAGAGATGGGGAGGCGGAGAGATGGAGAGACAGCCGGACGGGCGGACGATTCGCGTGGCCGGGTTTAGCCGCGACCCGAAGGGGAGCGCGTATAAGGAGAATGAATAGGAAGCCCCGCAGATCGAAGATGTTGGCAAAGTACGATTTCGGCCAGGTCGCGCGGGAAGTATGCCGTGCGATACGCGTTTTCTCTTCGCCGGATTCTCTGCAACTGATGGTTCACGGCCGGACGTTATGACTCTTGAGATCGAAGCCAAGATCAAGGTTGACTCGCATGATGCCGTCCGGGCGAAGCTGGCCGAGCTCGGGGCCCGCAGCCTGGGCCGGGTGTTGGAGAGCAATCACATCTTCGACAACGCCGAGCGGACGCTGCTGGCCGGCGGGTGCGGCCTGCGAATCCGCATTTGCCAGGCCCAGGAGGGTAACGCACCACCGGCGACGCTGACCTACAAGGGGCCCATCCAGCCCGGACCCCTGAAACAGCGCGAGGAAATCCAGGTCACGCTCGATGCCCCCGAGGCGGGCCGAGCGCTCCTTCAGCGGGTTGGTTTCGTTGAGGTCCTGCGCTTCGAGAAACGGCGGGAAAGCTGGCGACTGCAGGACTGCCAGGTCGAGCTGGATGAGGTGCCTTACCTGGGCTGCTACGTTGAGATCGAAGGACCCGACGAACAATCAGTCCGGCGCGTACAGGAAGCACTTGGCCTGGCCGGGCAGGATACGATCCGTCGCAGCTACATCGCCCTGTTGGTCGAGTACTGTGAACAACGCCGCCTGCCTGCCGACGCCATCATGTTTGCCCCGCTTTGCGAATGAATATCGAGCCCGTCTCGGGACCGGGGGTCAGGGCGTTTGACGGCCGGGGACCAGAGCAATCGAAAAGCAGATGCGAGCATTGATCTTCGAGGGGCCCGGTCACCTGAGCCTGCGCCAGGTGCCACGCCCCGAGCCGGGCGACGGTGAAGTGCTAATACGGGTGCACGCAGCGGCCATTTGCGGCACCGATGTCCGAATCGTCAGTGGCCGCAAGACGCGTGACGTCCGCGCCGGGCATCCGATCGGGCACGAGTGCGGGGGCACCGTGGCCGCCGTCGGGGCGGGCGTGGGCGAATGCGCCCCGGGCGACCGCGTCGCGGTGTGCGTGGTGGTGTCGTGTGGAGCCTGCGCGTACTGCCTTGCCGGGAGGGAGAATCTCTGCGATACCCGGATCACGCTGGGCTACCACACGGACGGAGCGTTTGCCGAGTACATGCTGATTCCCGCCCGCGCGGTTCGGCGCGGGAACCTGTTCAAGTTGCCGGGCGGGATCCCGATGGAGGTGGCGCCGCTTCTGGAGCCGATGGCCTGCTGCATCAATGGTCAGCACGAGATGGGGCTCGGTGCGGGGGAGGCGCGGTGTGAACGAGAACGCGAAGAGAGCAAGCCGGAACCGCTGGTGATCTTCGGGGCCGGGCCGATCGGACTGCTGCATCTGATGTTGGCCCGGGCCAGGGGAGTTGCTCCGATCACCGTGGTGGAGCCCCGGGCGAACCGCCGCGAGTGGGCCACTCGATTCGGGGCCGAGGCGACCTGCCCGCCCGAGGCGTTCGATGCCGTCGGTGAATTCGATGCCGCCATCCTTGCCGTCGGTGCCCCCGAGCTGATCAACGTCGCCATGAGGGCGGTCAAGAAGGGCGGCAAGGTCAGCCTGTTTGCGGGGTTCGATAAGGACGCATCGGTCACTATTGATCCGAATGTCATTCACTACCACCAGATTCACGTCACCGGTGCATCGGAGTCGCGGCGGCGCGATTATGCCGAGGCCATGTCGCTTGTTACGCAGGGCACGGTGGACCCGTCACCCCTGCTGACCCATCGATTCCGCCTGGAGGACCACCAGGAGGCGTTCCGCATCGCCGCGGGCGGTTCGGCGCTGAAGGTGGTGTTCGAGATGTAACGAGTTCACCGCCGGCGGAGTGCCGATCCTCATTTCTTGCGGTTGTCCCGGGTGCGGCTGTTGAGGCGGTCTACTGGGGTCGTTGCGAGCAGTTCGGGTCGGCGGGGACGTCGGGGCCGCTCAGGCACGCCTGGAAGATGCCGAAGTCCGACTGGTCGATGTCTGCGTCACCGTCGGCATCGACGTGGGCGCACTGCGGATCCAGCACCAGGATGGCGGGCCCGGTAGTACAGGCCTGGAAGAAGGCGTAGTCGTCCTGGTCCACGTCGAAATCGCGATCGAAGTCGCCGTACGCAAACCCGATCGGATCGGAGACGTGCAGGAACCCGCTGAGGGACAGCGACGGCTCAAAAACGATGTTCCGGTCCCAGAAGAAGTTCATGCCGAGCACGCCGTCGAGCGGGCCGCCCTCGGGCGACTCGAGGTCGAGCACGACGAACGGAGCCCTCGAGAACTCAAGGGCACCTCCCAGGGCGTTGATCTTCACGTAGTCGATGTAGTAGCCCGGCACGTCCTCCACGAGCCCGCCGACCCCGCACACGGAAACCGTGAAATGGGGCTGGACGGGCAGCGAGAGGTTGGCCGCCATCGCCGTGCTCATGATCGAGCTCTGGGCGCCCGTATCGACCAGGACCCGCATATTCTGGATCGGGTTTGTCGGCCCCGGCTCGCCCTGGAGAACGCCGATCTGGGCGAAGAACGCCCCGCCAAACGGAAGCGACAACGGGTCCATCGACAGCAGCGTGGGCGTGATGGGGGTCTTGAAATCGCCGAAAATGTCGCCGTAGAAGCTCGCGGTCGTGACCGGGGCCGGGCCGCCGAATTCCATGGCGATGCTCCGCGGATAGACGGGGATCGACGGGTCGAACGGATCGAGCAGTTGGACGTCCGGTGCGGTGATGGTCTCGTTGTTGACCGTCACGGTTCGGGGCGTGTCGGGGCGGATGACAGTGGTGAAGAACGCAATCAGCGGGGTGCCCACGACGGCCGTCACGCTCTCACCGGGGCCGCAACTGATCTCCGGCGCCACCCCGACCGACACGTTGGTGTGGCCCACCACCTGGTTCAGGTCGAGCTGACCGCCCGGCTGGACGGCCGCAAGCCCGGCCGCGAACATGCCAATGGGCTGGGACAGAATCGCACTGACCGTCCCCCCGACCCCGCTCAGGGGGATATCGTTGGGGGTCAGGTAAGCGCCGGTCAGGCCAAGGACCAGGTCACTCGGCGCCGCGGCTAGGTCGATCACCGCTCCGCTGTCGAAAATCCCGATCACGAAGTTTTCCGTGGCCGGCGGGTTGAGGGGTGAACCGACGTAGGAACTCTGCACCACGTGTTCCCACTCGAACTCCTCCCTGCTGCCTTGGTCAGAGGTGGTGATCGCTACGAGCGGGGAGAAGCCGGCCAGCGGCGGCCTTGGGTAGTCGGTCTCCTCAAGTGCGCCGGAGCCGGCTTGCAGCGACATGCCATCGTCCGCGGCCCCGCAGACCCTGACGAGCCGCAGGCCGCCGGTGATCCGGATATTGGCCTCCAGGCCTCGCCCGCCCGTCTTGTCGCCATGCACGCAAGGCGTCACGCTCGCAAGGGCAAGAGCCGCGACCGTCAATCCCGTCCGTATCCGGACGTACAGCTTCATGGTAGTTCTTTTCCCGGCAAGCCCGGCCCCTTCCGCGACGGCGATATCCCTGTAGAATCCTCCGCGACCCAAGCGTCCCGATAGGCCGCCTCCATATATATTGTAGCCAAACCGACCGGTTTTGACACCATCGAGCCGCGGGCTTCGTACGTGTTTCGCGCCCCCTCCGGCGCGATCAGAGCCGGTTCCGGCGCGATCAGAGCCGGCTGCGGCGCAATCCGAGTTGGTTGCGGCGCGATCAGAGCCGGCCTCTGTGAGGCCGGTGGTTCCTCGAATGGCTAGACCTCACGCCGCGAAGGGGCACCGGGCTCGCAGAGCCCGGCTCGGAATACGGAATGCAACTCACCGGGCTCGCAGAGCCCAGCTCCGAGCCGTTATCCGCGCTGGCGCTTGGGGCTCTGATCAGGCAGGGCAGGTCAACGACCTGCCGCAACTATCGACGATCCGCAGATGGTGAAGGCAGGTCGTTGACCTGCTCCACCTCGAATTACTTCGCTACGGACAAGCCGCAGAGTTGCCGTTCCTGCTCTTGGCCAGGGCCATGTCGATCAGGTCAATGTTGCCGTCCACGTTCAGGTCGAACCGGGCAAAGTCCGGGTCGTCGCAAGGAAGCGGCGACAGGGGCTCGCCGTTCTTGCTCTTGACGTAGGCCATGTCGATCAGGTCCGCGTTGCCGTCGCTGTTCACGTCGGCGGCCAGGACCACCACCTGCACGTCGTGGTCGCCGACCAACGGGTTGCCCACCAGGTCGGCAATCCCGCTGACCGTGATCGCCAGGCAGGTGGCGTCGGGGACGCCCGATATGTCGATGGTCATAACCTGGCCGACAATCGTCACCGCATCGACACTGCCGCAGGGCGAGCCGTCACAGGTCAAGGCGACCTCGGTGTCGTCCGGTGTGCCGTCGATGGCCTCGATCGGCTCGGTGAAGGTCAGGACCACCTGCTGCACGCCGTCCCTGCGGGTCTCGATGGCGGTATCCTCGGGTGCGGCCGGCGCCAGGGGCAGCTCGATGTCGAAATCGCCCAGCGCCCCGTGGGTCTTGCGGGACACCGCCGCCCTGGGCCACCGCCACAGCTCCGGGTCCTCCCAGAGGGGATAGAAGAGCACGAAGCCAAGGTTCGCATTGTCGAAGTAGTCGTAGATGCAGTCCTGTATTGCCTGCATGTCGTCCGTGCCCCACTGGAGGTAGGAGGCGTCGATGTCCCCGCTCCCGGCCGGGTCGAACGCCGTGTCGTTGTAGATGTAATAGCCGTCGTTGTCCTTGATGACGTTATATGATCCCGTGACCGGATCACCCGCGAACGACATCCAGGTGCTTTCGTAGACGTAGATCCCCCCGGTGTCACCGGCGTTCGTGTGATTGTGGGCCACCGCACAATCGGTCATCGTGCAACTGCCGCTCTGGTCGAAGTGCATCCCGCCGCCCTCGAGGTCAGCCGTGTTCTCTGTGACCACGTTCCAGGTCAACACCGAGCCCTCGCTCTGATACAGGTAGAGAGCACCGCCATAGTTCCCGGCCGTGTTCTGCGTGATCGTGTTCGAGGTCAATTGGAAGCCGCTGCCGTGATCGACACAGATCCCGCCGCCGTGTTTATCTCCGATGTTCCCGGTAATCCTGTTCGATGTGAACTCACAGTTTGGACTGTAGTACAAGTAGATGCCGCCGCCGTAGCCCCTGTCCTCGTCCGATTGAACGATGTTGTCGCAGATGTCGTTGCCGGTCACGACCGAGCCGTCGCAGTCCGGCCCCAGCCGGATCCCCCCACCATATGCGCGCTGATCCTGGCCCGTCCCGGATGCCGTTGCGCTGTTGCCGATGACGTGGTTGCCCTCCATCGTACACATCCCGTTGGCAGACACTCCGCCGCCGTATACGCAGAGGTAGTCATCGCCCGAGACGCTGGCGCTGTTGGCTGTGACACGGTTACCTGTGAGGATAGACGCGCCACCGATGCAGATGCCGCCGCCGAATGAGTAGTGTCGGTCGTGCCCGGCCCAGCTGCTCGCTGCGTTGCCGGTGACCGTGTTGCCCGTGAGCGTACAGTCACCTTCGACAAGGATTCCCCCGCCGTTTGCGTACAATTCGTAACGCCCGGAGGTGCTCGCCGTGTTCCCGCTGACGCTGTTCTCCGTCAGCGTGCAGGCCCCATTGATGTAGAGCCCGCCACCGTACGCGCGTACATCGTCGTAGTTCGCCGAGCTGCTAGCGGTGTTGCCGGTGATGCTGTTCTCCGTCAGCGTAGAGGGCCCATTGATGTAGAGCCCGCCACCGTATGCGCGTACATCGGAGTAGCTCGCCGAGCTGCTAGCGGTGTTGCCGGTGATGCTGTTGTCCGTCAGCGTAGAGGTCCCATTGATGTAGAGCCCGCCGCCGTATACGTAATGCCGCCATGAGTTGCCCGCGCCCGAGCTACTCAACGTGTTGCCGCTCATAGTGTTGTGAGTCAGCGTACAGGCCCCATTGATGTAAAACCCGCCGCCGTATGCGTACAGGTTGTCGTTGCCCGAGATGCTCGCCGTGTTGCCGGTGATGGTGTTGTCCGTCACCGTGCATTCGGCTTGGATGTGCACGCCGCCGCCGTATCCGTGGGGGTTGTCACCACTGGTAGAACTGGTCAGGCTGTTGTCTTCCACGGTGTTGTGCTCGAACGTGCAGTTCGAGGCGCTGACGTAGATACCCCCTCCATACACGTCCTTCTGCGGCCCGGCGTGACAATCTCTGACCGTGTTGCCGCTGACGACATAACGATTACCACCGTGCACGCTTATTCCGCCCCCGCTGCCCGTGGCAGCACAGTGGGAAACTTCGCAGCCTTCGATCCGCACCGTGCCCATCTCCTCGATGGTGACGAGGACCCCGCCCCCGGCCCCGCTTGTGCTACAGTGGGAGACGTCGCAGCTCTCGATCCTGACCGTCGGGGCACTGGCGGCGTCCACGTAGATACCCCGCTCCGCGCTATGCTGGACCTCGCAGTGGCCCAGGTAGGGCGAGCAACTCGACGCGGTGATGGCCGGCCCGCCGTCGCCGGCGTACTCGACGATGACGTGTTCCAGCACGCAGCCGGTGAGGTAGTGGCCCAAGGCGTCGTACTCGGCATCGGTGGCGTAGTCGGTGAAGTAGATCCGCACCCAGTCACCGGGAGCGGGCGGCGGAGGGTTGGGCCCCGGCTCATAGGGGGCGTTGGTGGTAAAGCTGATCGGCGAGGCCTCGGTTCCCCTGGCCACCAGGGTCCCCGGGCCGAACCCGGTGTGTCCGACCGTCAGGCCCATATCATGCTTCAATCGGACCTCGACGCCGGGCTCGATAGTCAGGGTGGCGCCGAAGCCGACCATGATCGACCCGCCGGCGTCCAGTGTCACCAGGTACGGGCTCCCGGCCAGATCCCAGGTGGTATCGCTGGCGATCAGCCCGCCGACCTCGGTGACCGCCAGGACCGGCGCGCCTACCACTAGCAGCGTGGCCACAACAGTTACACATGCCATTGCGCTTCTCGTGGTTTGCGTCCTCCTTCCAAAAGTAAGAGAATAGTGAAACAAGTCCCGAGAGGGGTTCTTGAGCGAACTCCCGTGGTGGTCCGGTCGCTCTGATGCCGTCGTGTGCCGAAGTGCTCATCGCTTCTGCCCGCCCCCGGTGGCCCGGCTCAGCCGGCGAGGGACCCACAGCGCGTTTATCCGCCGCCTCGCCGGGAACTCTGCCCGGTGTGGAGCACCGGAAACTGAAGACCGATAAGTACCATACCTCTGGCCGTATGTCAAGTGGTTTTCGAAAAAGTGGCAGCGGAATCGGGACTGTGGCATCCAAATCGGTCAAACCCGCGCGGCGGCATTCTCCAATTCCGACTGAAGCAGGACAGTAGAACACGCAAGGCGAACGGATCCGTTCCCGACGGCGTGGTCTTTCGCGCCAGGCCGCAGTTGGCCGCAGCGCTTCAGGTTTGATGTAAACAAAGCATGGTGATGACTCCAAGGACCGGTTTTTCCGCCCGCGTCCGGCGGGGGTCGGTACCCCAAGAGAGCCCCGTTTGGGCGGACTCTGCACAACTCCACTTTGTATTTGCCTTGGTCATCCCATCGGCGCTGCTTGCCATGCCTCGGCGGTTTCGCATTCTCCGCCGTCGATCACAGCGGCATGGTCTTTCGAGCGTCGGCAGCGTCGCGCGCTTTGATGGCGACCTCGGTGGCCCGGAAGGGGTCCTCGGGGGAGAGGAAGTGGGGCTTGCCGCCGCGGAGCTCCTCGACGAAGTCAATGAAGACGTTCTTGCGTGAATCGGGAAGCGGCAACTGCTTCGGCTCCCGGTCGTTCGTGGTGAGCTCGCAGAAAGTCCGGGCGTCGAGTCGCACTTCGACGATGCCTTTCGAGCCGGCGACGCGCAGACGATCGTCGCCGTGACTGCCCGCCTTTCGGGGCCGGAGGTAGTCGAACGTCAGCGTTGCCTGCCCCCCGTTGGTCATCTCGAACAGCAGGGCCCCGCAATCCTCGCACTGCGGGTAGTCCCGGTGCACCTTGACCGCTTGCCGGGCGGTTACCCCGGCATAATCGAGCCCGGTCACGTAGCGGATGAAGTCGATGGCGTGGATGGCGACCCAGGGTATCGACCCGCCGTAGTCCTTGCGGAGCTTGAAGTACCAGGGGCGGTCGGTACCCCAGCGGTAGGACTTCTGAGCGGAGACGAGGAAAGGCTCACCGATAGAGCCGTCCTCAACGGCCTTGTGAGCGGCGGTGAACGTGGGGTGCAGCCTCATCGGCAGCATGGCGGTGACGCGGACGCCCGCGTTGTCGCGCTCAGCCCGCAGGCGGTTCAGCTCGTCCATGGTCGCGGCCAGCGGTTTTTCACTGATGACGTGGCAGCCGTGGTGGACCGCGGCGATGTTGAACCTGCCGTTGTGGGCATACGGCGCGAAGACCGATACCACGTCGGGCCCGGCTTCATCGAGCATCTTGCGATAGTCGTCGTAGACGCGGGTCTGGGGGTTCCAGGCCGGGAACTTACTCAGCTTCTCAATCGGTTCGTCGGGCCAGGAGCGGGCGACGGCGACGAGTTGGCAGTCCTGGATCTCGGGAATCCCGCGGACGATATCCCCGAAGTGCCCCTGCATGCCGATCTGGGCAACGCGAAGCATGCCGGTCTCCTTGCTGTTGGAAGGCTGGTTCTCCCGGGCGTGGGCTGAATGGATCACGGATGCGCCGGCTGCTGCTGCTGCCGCGACAAACGTACGCCGGCTTATCCTTGTCGAACCACGCTGGTCCATGACACGATTCTCCATGCCATTGTAAGATCGTTACTTTCAGACAAGGGGCCACCCGGTCCGGGTGTGCTGCGAGCAGGAAGAACCACCGGACACTACCGTCAGCTCAGCGATTCAGCTTCAGCAGCCGGGCGATCTGGCGCTTATCATCGGTGGCGGTGATCGTGCAGGTGAGTTCGACTGCCTGACCCGGTTTCAGGAACCGCAGCCAGCCTCGCTCGCGGTCGATGGGTCGGCCCTCGACGCCGGCGGTCATCGGCTCCAGGGCGCCGGTATATGAGCCGCCGGGCCCCCAGTGCTGCCAGTTGCCCAGCCGCGGGTAGTCCTTCTTGGCGAATTCCACCTTCACCGCCAGCCCGCGCTTCTTATTGACCACGCCGGCCAGCACGATGCCTCTGGCGTCGGCCTTGGGGTCGATGTAGGTGAAGACCTCGCCCGGGCCGCGGTGCGCCTCCTGGGGCCTGGGGGCGGCGCGATAATCCTTGCGCTTGGTGAACCAGTCAACGTCTTCAGCCCGCGGCGAGATCTTGCCCTGGTAGCAGTAGGTGCTGGCGCCGGGCTCCAGCAATGGGAACCCGAAGTTGATGTGCAGGAGCCAGGCATGAGGCACCATCTGGTTCCCGCGGTTGGTGAAGTGATCGTGGATGCGGATCCATGGTTCGCCGATCGTGCCGCTGATCGTGCGGCGGAGCTCGACGTTGGGCCCGAACACGCGGGCGGTTCGCACGATACCGGTGATGCTCATCTGGTATTGCCCGCGGGCGGGGTCGGGGTTGATGATCGACTCGACGATGGCCCGGGTATGCGAATGGGTGCCGTGGATCCCGTACTCCTGCCCGTCCTCCACGAAGGGAGCGCCGGTGTTCAAGGGGCCGCAACTGACCAGCAGGCCCCCGTAGAACGCCCGCAGCCAATCCATGCCGTGGTTGTAGCTGTGCGAGGGGGCGGTCACGCCGGTGAGCGAATGCCAGGTAAGGGAGTGGCCCAGGAACTCGGCGTCGGCAATGTCCAACCCGCGGTCGATGACGACCTTGTATCGCAGTCCAGCCCCGGTATTGACCCATGCGATGCGCACGCCCCGTCCCGGGCCGTTGTCGAGAACCGAGGTCTCGATCCCCCCGAGTTGGAGGGGGTTGATCACGGGGGCGTTGGCGAAGGGGCGCGACCCCGAGGCAACAGCGTTTCTCTTGGCCATCCGGTGTTCCTCCTGATCCATGGCTCTCTCGCGAAACTGATGATTCCCGCAGTTGGCCGGCATTCTACGACGCTCTCGGCCGGGCGTAAACCGTGCGCCGCGGCTTGCCACGAACACCAGCCGGCTCTACGATCCACCCACCCGGATGCCCTTCAATCGTGGGCAAGAGCAGCACGCCGTACCTGGAGAACCGAGCCATGTCGCGATTGATCGGATGTATTGTATCGCTCGCCGCGGTCAGCCTGGCGCAGGGAGCCCAAACGACTCGCCCGAACGTCCTCATCATCGTGGCCGATGATCACCGGTACGAAGCATACGGTGCCTACGGCAGCAAGCTCGCCCAGACGCCGAACCTCGATCGACTGGCGGCATCGGGCGTGCGGTTCGATCGGGCATACGCGAACTCGCCCATGTGCACATCCTCGCGGCAATCATTCCTTACCGGCCGGTACCCGCACGCGGTCGGCGTGACGCTACTCCGGCACGCGCTGGACGACGAGGCCTGGACGCTGGCCGAACGACTGCGTGAGGCCGGCTATCGCACGGGGGCGTTCGGGAAGATGCACTTCAATTCGAGCAAGCGGCACGGGTTCGAGGTGCACCGCACGCCGAGGGAGGCTCAGAAGAGGTTCCGCGAGCATGGTTCCGACCGGCCCCTACCGGAAGGGCTCGACGTCCTGCCGCCCTGGAGACCGTTCAGGGACCATGCCCGGATCTGGCTGAACGGCTTCTACCGGCCTCTGGGCAGATACGACGACGACATGCCCGACACCTGGTACGCGCGGGAAGCGATCAGCTTCATGAAGGCCCACGCCGACGAGCCGTTCTTCGTCCAGGTCGGCTTTCATGAACCCCATTCACCGTTCTGGTTCCCGGTCGAGTTCGCGGGCCGCTACGACCCGAAAGACATGCCGGTCCCGACGCCCGGGCCCGAGGACGCCGGCCAGATCCCCAAGATATTCGTGGACCTGACGCACGAGGACAAACAGGGGATTATCGCCAGCTACCACACGTCGGTCGCGTTTCTTGACCTCAACGTCGGGCGGGTGCTGTCGGTTCTGGATGAGCTGAACCTGGCTGACAACACGCTGGTCGTTTATCTGGGCGACCACGGGTACCACCTGGGTGAGCACGGTCGATTCGAGAAGCACTGTTTCTATGAGCGGGCGGTGCGGGCTCCGCTGGTGATGCGGTTCCCGGGGCGGATCCAGGCCGGGGCGAGTACGGAGGCACTGGTGGAGTTCGTCGACATCGCGCCGACCGTGCTGGATTACCTGGGTGTCCCGTTTGACCGGGACGAGGGGCCGGTGCGGGACCTGCACGGCTTCTCGTTGCAACCGCTCGTGGAGGGCAGAATCTCCGCCGTGCGCGACGCCGTCTTCAGCGAGTACCAGCCGACTGAAGAGGCCATGATCCGCACGGAGCGGTACAAGCTGATCTACGGCACAAGCAACGATGACGTGAACTGGCTCGGCTACGAGCCGGTCGAGCGGCCGAGGGGCCCGGAAGTGAAACTGTTCGACCTCGCTCGCGACCCGGAGGAGATGCACAACGCGGCCCGGGATCCCGCCAAAGCCCAGATCGTCTCGGTGCTGCTCGACAAGCTGGTCGAGAAGTACCGCCGAATCTCGCCCAAGGGCGAGCCGCCGCCGCCGGATCTGTCCCGCCTGGAGTTCCTCGACTGGGCCATCGCCCCGCGAAACGTGCCCGGACGGGGGAAGTGATCGGCCCTGAATCACCGTGCGCAATCAAGCGCCGCTCTTGTGATCGGAAGGCCGCGCGGGCTGAAGCCCGCGGCTCGTCCTTGGCAGTGGCACGCCGGCCCCCTACACGATGGTCGAATG
>Ga0307434_1000870_pt1 | contig 17944 bp, 11 predicted proteins | sample SalMarWE160220MG_FD_202156 | JGI IMG/M metagenome (GOLD analysis project Ga0307434, IMG submission 202156) | Salt marsh sediment microbial communities from the Plum Island Ecosystem LTER, Massachusetts, United States - WE1603-220 | ecosystem: Environmental > Aquatic > Marine > Intertidal zone >... | reverse complement strand
CAACGATCGGCTCAACATCGAAACCGTCCTCGCTACCTTATCCGGCGCAGACTACCGGATCCAGTTGGAACCTGAGCCCGTTGTCCGGTCGCTATAGCGCTTCACGTTTGAGTGTAGCGGTTTCCCGCCCGAAAAACACCTGTTGGCAGGGGTTTTCCGCCTCGACACCGCTATAAGAGAAGGGCAAGTGCCCTAATCTGAAGGATTGACCCGGATCGAGATCCCCATCTCGGTCCGGACCCGCGGCCCCACGCGTATCCACCCGGCGGCTGAGCACTGGATTATCAACGCCGGTATGACAGATCGCCGGCGAGCAGGGCATCGATCGCGGCGGCCACGCCGCAGGCGTCATGAGTCGGCGCCTGCCAACTCGCGGCCTCCTTGATCGGCTCGATAGCGTTGCCCATAGCGATGCCCAGGCCGGCCCCGCGGATCATTTCCAGATCGTTGATGTCGTCGCCGATAGCGACAATCTCGGAGCCGGCGATCCCCATGGGCCCTGCGAGCTGCGTGATCCCGTGCCATTTGCTTACGTCCGGGGCGAAGCACTCGACCACGTGCAAGCCGTAGTTCGGGGCGAAGATCGGGTTGACCTTCACTTCGTCCGGGGGAAACTCCCGCTGCAGCGACGCCATCGTATCGGAGATGTGCTCCGGGGCGATAATGATGGTGACGCGCACCGGATCATGCGAGCCGGGGTGCCAGTCGTCTATTCGCTCGACCCGGGCCGGAGCCATTGCGAGCCACTGCTCGAACACCTCGGGGTTCCGCTCGCCGGGAACGAATCGGTAATCGACGCCGGTCTGGACCACGTCGTATAGAACCAGCACCGGATACGCTCGCGACCGGAAGTAGGACACGAGCCGGGTCGTGGTCGGCTCGGGGATGGTCGTTCGATGCAAGGTGTCGCCGGCCGGCAGTCGGCTGACGATCGCGCCGAACACGAACACGCCCGCGTCGGAGTCGAGGCTGAGCTGGTCGATGACGCTTCGCGCCTCGGCCACCGACCGCCCGGTACACAGGCAAACCTTCATCCCCGCCCCGTGGGCCCGATGCAGTGCCTCGCGGTTCGCGGCCGGCAACTGGTTGCGCGAATTCAGCAACGTCCCGTCAACGTCAACGGCAAGGAATCTGTATTCATCATTCATCGTTCATCGTTCATCGTTCCAGCACCGCCGTCGCCCAAGTGCTGGGGTTAATGTACCAGTAAAGGTCGTCCCCGACGGTCAGGTATTGCTGGCCCAGCTCGAGGTCCTCGAGCATGGTGAATATACCGATGCGATGGTGCTCGTCGGGATCGAACCCGGCCAGAGCTTCGGCGGGGATTTGGGCTTCCATCGTGTAGGCGTCGGCCTTGCGGGTGCCGGCGATCCTGATCGCGCCGGCGGGCGGGAGCGGGGCGTGTTCGGTGGCGCGGTGGATTCTGGCCGCGCCGGCCACCGGGGATGTGCCGTTGACCCCGCCGCCGGAAGGGAGAAAGTAGAACTGCTGGCAGTAGCGAGACGCCCGCTTGATGTCACGGGTGTCGCGCATGTCCGTGCACAGACGCAGGTTGTCGCCCTTGAAGAACTCCTTGGGATTGCACTTCAGCGCCGACCGGCGGCCCTGGACCCGGCACGCGACGAACAGGCCGGTTTCGTTCCACGCGAGCCAGATTTGGCCGAACGGCTCCTGCTCATCGAGCCGCCCGAAATCGGGCAACAGCAGCGCGTCAGGCCAATCGCTGAGATCACCATCGATCACCGGCGACTCGCGGTACCGCAGCGGAAACTCGAACCGGAACAATGATCTATTGGGTACGAGCATGCTCACTGGTCCGCACATTGAAACCGCCGAGACAAAAGAATCATGGAACCGCCGATGAACGCCGATGCACGCCGATATCGTTCAGAAGTTGTTGACCACACGCTTGATTTCCACCTTGGGGGTTCCGAAGTTCATCAGCAGACAGACTCTCAATCCCGTCGCTTTGAGGTAGTTCATGCACTGGGCCAGATGGATTTCGTCGAGCGCCTTCGCCGCTTTCAGTTCAAGCAGAACGGCGTCTTCTACGGTCAAATCTGCGACGTAGTCTCCCACGACGACTCCGTCATAGCGAACTTCGATAGAAGGTTGTTGCTCGACTGAAAAGCCGGCCTTTTTCAGTTCATGAGCCAACGCGTTCTCGTAGACCTTTTCCAGGAACCCGTTACCCAGGGCACTGCCCACGGTGTATGCACAACCGATCACTTTCCTGGTTATCTCGTCCAGTTCGGACCTGCTGAGTTCCACATCTCTTCTCCTTATCGGCGTTCATCTGCGTTCATCGGCGGTTCCATATCTTCTGCCGGTCTGCGGTCTCATGTCTTCTTCAGCAGCGCGATTGATTCGCGGACGAGGTTCTCCAGTTGGCCGTGATCGCACTGGCTGGATTTCTGGAGCCAGAACGTCACCTTCTGTTCGTTGGGCAGGTCTCGTATAGCCACGTCGAGGCCGAGGCGTTCCACGAGAGCGGGCGTAAACTGGCCCCGGCCACAGCGGATCTCGACCCGCATGGCATGGGCGTGGTTGGTGACGAGCCGGGCCCAGATCCCGGGCACCGCCGGATGGCTCAGCACGACCATGACCTTGCGGGTCCAGTCTTCGGTGATGGCGGGCTCGATCCTCTTGAGCCGGCCGAGCATCTCGACGATCAGCGAGCCCGGCCAGAGCTTCTGCCGACCCTTGGAGATCATCTGCTGGGACAGATGCCACTGCCGGCCGTTGACTTTCCACGGCTGGCGGGTCTCGACGTCTTCAGCCATCTTGCGGACGAGCCGCTGGTACGCCTGCATCGCTCGCTTGATGAAAGTCCGGCAACCGGGGGTGGCGATCTCGCGTTTGCGGTGGATCAACACGCGGATGTCGTCGGTGAGCCGCCCGGAGTGCCGGACGGTGACGCGTGGCTCGCGACCGTAGATCGGCAGCTCGTCGCAGTCGTCCAGCGGTCTGAGCGGGACGAGCCGGCGGACCTCGGCCGCGGTGAACGCCCGGGCCGGCACGCGGAAGTCGGCGTCCAGCAGCCACGCCCCGGCGGTGCGGGCGTGGAAGAACCAGGGCGTGGTGCTCCCGGGCATCTTGATCTCGACCGTGCTGCGCGAGTTGTAATTGGTGGGGGCGAGCCTGCGCCGGCCGGCGGCTTCGATCTGGTCGATGAGCCATTCCAGCGCTTCCCCCTCCCAGCGAACCTTCTCGCCGTGGCGTCCGACCCGCTCCCGGGTGTGCCAGCGCCGGCCATCCACCTCCCAGGGCATACAGGCGTCGCCCACTTCCTTGTCCTCGATGGAAAGGGCTTCGAGGACCTCGGCCCTTGCGGGATCGAACGCCTCGCGCCGGGCCCTGGGCTCGCGATCGAGCAGCTCGGCGAGGATCCTTCCGGTGTGCGAGCCGGGGTGGGCAGCCACCTTCTCCGGGGTGCCCTCGGCCACGACGTCGCCTCCGCCCTGACCGCCCTCGGGGCCGAGATCAATGACCCAATCAGCAGTCTTGATCACGTCGAGGTTGTGCTCGATGCAGACGACGGTGTTGCCCATGTCGCAGAACCGGTGGAGGACGTTCAGCAGCTTGCGGAGGTCGTCGAAGTGAAGCCCGGTGGTCGGCTCATCGAGGATGTAGAGGGTTTTACCGGTACTGGGCCGGCCCAGTTCGGCCGCGAGCTTGACCCGCTGGGCCTCGCCCCCCGAGAGGGTCGGGGCCGCCTGGCCGAGTTGAACGTAGCCAAGCCCCACGTCCTCGAGCGTTTGAAGCATCCGGCGAATCCGCGGGACGTTCGCGAAGTGCCGAAGCGCCTCCGAGACGCGCATGGACAGCACGTCGGCGATGCTCCTGCCCTTGTACTTCACCTCGAGGGTCTCGGTCTTGTACCGCGTGCCGCCGCAGGTCTCGCAGGTGATCCAGACGTCGGGCAGGAAGTGCATCTCGATGCAGCGTTGGCCGTTGCCCTCGCAGGCGTCGCATCGCCCCCCGGGCCGGTTGAAGCTGAACCGGTTGACGTTGTAGCCCCGGACCTTCGCCTGAGGCAGCCGGGCGAACAGCTCGCGGATCTGGTCGAACACGCCGGTGTAGGTGGCGGGATTGCTCGTGGGCGAATTGCCGATCGGCGTCTGATCGACGTTGATCACCTTGTCGATGAACTCGACGCCGCGGATCTCGTCGTGGCCGCCCGGCTCGGTATTGGCGCGGTGGATGCGTCTGGCCAGGGCGGCGTAGAGGATGTCGTTTACGAGCGAACTCTTGCCGCTGCCCGAGACGCCGGTGACCGCGACGAAGCATCCGAGCGGGATGTCCACGTCGATGTTGCGGAGGTTGTTCTGGCGGGCCCCGATCACCTGGAGCGTGTTGCCATTGCCCTTGCGGCGCTCGGTGGGGACGGGGATGACTTCCTTGCCGGCCAGGTATCGTCCCGTAAGCGATGCGCTGGTGCGTTTGAGCCGGCCGGGGGTGGTGGCGGCGACAATCCGACCGCCGTCCGCGCCGGCGCCGGGGCCGAAGTCGAGCACGTGATCAGACCGGGTGATCACGTCGCGGTCGTGCTCCACCATCAGCAGCGTGTTGCCGAGATCGCGCAGGTGGCTCAGGGCTGCAATCAGCCGGCGGTTGTCGCGCGGATGCAGGCCGATGGTCGGCTCATCGAGCACGTACAACACGCCGGTCAACCCGCTGCCGATCTGCGAGGCGAGGCGGATGCGCTGCGACTCGCCGCCGGAGAGCGTGGGAGCAGACCGATACAGCGTGACGTAGTCCAACCCCACCTCGACGAGGAACCTCAATCGGTCCCTGATCTCGGCGAGCACCTCGCCGGCGACCTTCCTCCGGCGGGGATCGAGCTTGAGCTTCGTGAAGAATCGATGGCAGGCATCGAGCGGCAATCGGCACACCTCGACGATGGTGCTGCCCCCGATGCGAACCGCGGCGGCGTCCGGTCGCAGCCGACTTCCGCCGCAGCGCTGGCACGGTATCTCCGTGGTCAGGTGGCTGAGCCGCTGACGGTACTGCCAGCTCGACTTTGTTGCCTCGTCGATGGCGGGATAAAAACCCTTCCACTGGAAGCGAACGCCGTTACCGCGATCGAACCAGTGCCCGCCCGTACCATATAGGATGCCGTGACGCTGCTCGTCTGAAAGTTCGCACCAGGGCCGGTCGAGGCCGAAACCCAGGAAGTCCGCGATCCTGGCGACCATGCCCAGCAGAAACGGGTTGTCGTTGATGTTCTCCCATCCGGCGATCGCTCCGGCCCGAATCGACGCCCGCGGCTGCGAGATGATCAGGTTAACGCTCGCCCCCTGCTGCGTGCCCAGCCCCTCGCACGTCTCGCACCAACCGAGCCGCGTGTTGAAGGAGAAATGGTGAGGCGTCAGCTCCTCATAGCTGGTGCCGCATTGCGTGCACGATCGACGCTGGCTGAACCGCAGCTCCCGGCCGCCGTCCAGCGGTGCGAGCATGATCCAGCCATTGCCGATCGACAGGGCCATCTCGGCACTCTCGGCAATCCGCGAGCGCTGTTGCCTGCGGATGATGATGCGATCGACGACCAGCTCGACGCTGTGCCGGCTCCGGCGGTCCACAGAAGGCGGCTTATCCAGCTCGTGCACTTCGCCGTCCACCCGCACGCGGGCGAAGCCGTTGGCCTTCTCGCGGGCGAACAGGTCGGCGTAGTCCTCGTTGCCGGCCCGCTCGATCGGGGCGAGCAACAGGACTCGGGTGCCCTCGGGCAAGTTCAGGATCTTGTCCACGATTTCATCACTGGTCTGCGTCCCGATGGGGACATCACACTTGGGGCAATAGGGCGTGCCGATCCGGGCCCAGAGGACGCGCATGTAGTCGTAGATTTCGGTGACGGTGCCGACGGTGGACCGCGGAGACCGGCTTGGGTTCTTCTGTTCGATGCTGATCGCCGGCGAGAGCCCCTCCACGTGCTCGACCTTGGGCTTGGCGATCTGGCCGAGGAATTGCCGGGCGTAAGCGCTGAGCGATTCGAGGTACCGCCGCTGGCCCTCGGCATAGATGGTGTCCAGGGCGAAGCTGCTCTTGCCGCTGCCGGAGACACCGCTGCATACGGTAACCCGACCGCGGGGGAACCTGACCGTGATATCCTTAAGGTTGTGCTGTCGTGCGCCGACGACCGTAATCTCCTTCAATTCACCGTTACCACCGGGCCGCTTGTGGCTTCGCGCCTCCCCCTTGCGGCCGCGCGAGCGCCCCTTGCGTCTTCGCGCGTCCCGCTTGCGGCTTCGCGACGTGGCGAGAACTGCGCGAAGCGCCTGGCCGGTATACGACGCCTCGCATCTGGCCACCTCCTCCGGTGTTCCCGTCACGACGACCTCGCCGCCCGCCTGGCCACCCTCGGGACCCAGGTCGATGATCCAGTCGGCGGTCTTGATCACGTCGAGGTTGTGCTCGATGACCACGACCGTGTTGTGCGTATCCACGAACCCGTGGAGCACGTCGAGCAGGCGGCGGATGTCCTCGAAGTGCAGGCCGGTGGTCGGCTCGTCGAGGATATAGAGAGTCCGGCCCGTGCTTCGCTTGACCAGCTCGCGGGCCAGCTTGACGCGCTGGGCCTCGCCCCCCGAGAGCGTGGTGGACGACTGGCCGAGCTTGATGTAATCGAGCCCGACGTCGTGCAGCGTCCGCAGCATCCTTTCGATCTTCGGAATGTTGGCGAAGTGACCGAGCGCCTCCTGCACATCCATTTCGAGCACGTCGGCGATGCTCCTGCCGCGGTAGTAGACGGCCAGCGTCTCGTGGTTGAAGCGGCGTCCCTGGCAGACGGGGCAGGTGACCCAGATGTCGGCGAGGAACTCCATGTCCATCCGGTTGGCCCCGTTGCCCTCGCAGGCCTCGCATCGCCCGCCCCCCGCGGGCCCGGTGACGACGTTAAAGCTGAACCGCCCCGGCTTGTAGCCGCGGACCCTCGCGTCAGGCAGCCGGGCATAAAGACCGCGGATCTGGTCCAAGACCTTGACGTAGGTGGCCGGATTGCTTCGCGGTGTGCGCCCGATCGGCTTCTGGTTTATGTCGATGACCTTGTCGAGGTGCTCTGAGCCTTCGATGGCGTCATGCTCACCGGGAGAGGCCTTCTCCGCGCCGTTGAGGTCCCGGGCGAGCCGTTCGCGCAGGATATCGACCACCAGCGAACTCTTGCCGCTACCCGAGACGCCGGTGACGCAGATGAACCGCCCCAGGGGGAAGTGCACGTCGATGTGCTTGAGGTTGTTGTGGCCGGCCCCGCGCACGGTGAGCCAGCGCAAGCGGTCGCTGACAACCGTCTTATCGTTCCCGTTGGGACCCCGTCGCCTTCCTGCTGAATGATCGTGCGCAATCATGCGGCGCCTCCGCCGCCAAACGGCCGCGCAGGCTGAAGCCCGCGGCTCATTGGTGTTGCGTAATCACGCACCGGCATTTAGATTCCCGCCTCCCGCGCGAGCGCCTCCAGATCCCCTTCGATGCTCAATTGGCGGGCCCACTTGCGAAGGTAGGCCCAGTCCAGCCGGCTTCCCTGCACGCGCACAACGCTCAGCGCATTGTCCCACTGCTTCCGTGAGCGCGTATCCCTGCGCCGGAGGAGCTTCATCAACACAATATCCTCCGGGGATACAATCCAGAATGTGACGCCGCTGTCCGGATGCGCCATCTTTATTCGCCGCTGGAAAAGCTGTTGATGATAGGGTGTTTCCGCAAGGACACTGATGTCAAACTTGAGTCCGGTAGTCTGGTCGAGGATGTTGGTTATCGAATGATCGAGAGCGGCGCGACGGAGCGTTTCTGCGTCAGCGTAGAATCGAGGCGCCATTCTTCCGGCAAAACGTGGCGCCTGGTCGGGGGTCATAAGCACAACAATATCGACGTCGATGCTGGTGATCGGCTCGCCGTGTATGCTGCTGGCCACGGAGCCCGTCACCGCATAGGGCACCCCTTCAGCATCCAGTGCGCCGGTCACCAGTCTTATCGAGCCGATCATTCCTTCGATAGCCATTTGCCCGATCCTCCTGAACCCTGTTTCAGCGGTTGTTTCCTGAGTAGGTGGAGCACATCCGTCATCTCACATAGGAGTCGTAAGTTGTTGGTGGGCCCGCGGGCGGCCGCCAAGTGTTCCTGCTTCATCCGGTCGCGCTGGGCCGATGTCATGCGATCGAGCATGTCCTGGGTCATTTCGCACAGACGAGCGAAACGCCGGCACATTTCGTCGTCGGCGATCGGGTGATCGGATTGATCCGTCACGTTGGAGGCTCCTGATTGGCCCCGTCGCCGGGGACGGGGAAATCTGTCATCTCCTGCCAGAGGCGCCGCATGCGAAGCCGAAAGCGCCCTCTACGCTTTGCCCTTGGCCGCCTTCTTTCGCTGCCTTGTCTTCTTGGCCGGTTTGTCCGGCAGTGTGCTTGTATCCACCGGGCGGCGCTGTTTGGGCACCTCAATCTCCTTTCTGCCCGCCAGGTAGTCCCCGGTCACGGACTCGGGCGCGTCGGCGATTTCGTCAAGGGTACCCGTGGCCACGATGTCGCCGCCTCGCACGCCGGGCCCCGGGCCGAAGTCCACGATGAGATCGGCGGTCTGCATGGTCTGCTCGTCGTGCTCGACCACGATGACGGTGTTGCCCATGTCGCGCAGGCGCTCCAGGCTGGCCAGCAACTGCCGGTTGTCGCGCGGATGCAGGCCGATAGACGGCTCGTCCAGCACGTATAGCACGCCGACCAGCCCGCAGCCGATCTGACCCGCCAGACGGATCCGCTGGGATTCTCCACTCGAGAGGGTGGGAGCCGACCGGTCGAGCGTGAGATAGTCCAGCCCCACATTCGACAGAAACGCCAGCCGACCGCGGACCTCCTTGAGCACCTCTTCGGCGATCAGGCTCTCGGTCGCGTTCAGTTCGAGCGAATCGAAGAACTCGCGAACCCGGCTCACGGACAGCGCGCACAGCTCGGGCAACGACAGGCCGCCAACGCGAACCGCCCGGGCCTGAGGGTTGAGCCGCGACCCGCCGCAGTCCTGGCAGGGGCACCGGCGCATGAACTTCTCGTAATAGGCGCGGACGAACGAGGCCCTGGCCTGGCGATACTTGCTCTCGAGTTCGGCAATGACACCTTCAAACGTACCCCCGTGCTTCCACATCCGGCCGGAATATCGCCATTCAAACGTGATGTGCTCGTCGCCGGTGCCGAACAGCAGGGCGTCGCGTGCTTTCTGGGGGAGCCTGTTCCATGGCAATCGGATGTCGAACCCGACGTGCCGGGCGACCCCTTCGTAAATGTGCCGGCGCCATCGTCCGGGCCGCTTGCGCATCGGGGCGATACAGGGGGCGTAGAACGGCAGCGACGGATCGGGAACGAGCAGATCAGGATCGAAGTCGCAGCGGGTGCCCATGCCATCGCAGCTCAGACACATGCCGGTCGGCGAGTTGAAGCTGAACAGTTGCGGCGACGGTGCGTCAAGCCCGATGCCGCAGTGGGTGCATGCGAAACGCGAAGACAAGAGCAGGTCTGCCGTGAGGTCGTTCCCCTGGCTCGTCCGTCGCGGGCGCGAAGAGGTTAAGCCACTTCCCGTGTCTTGTCGGGATCCGGCGTTTGCCCTGCGGGCCGCTTCGCTATGCTTCCGTGGGTCATCAGTGGGGGTAATGACTACCGTGCCGTCGCCCATCGCCAGGGCGTTCTCGATGCCCTCGGTTAGCCTCGGGCGGACCCCGTCACGGATGGTCAGCCGGTCGATGACGACCTCGATGTCATGGCGGTTATGCCGGCCGAGCCTGGGCGCGGCGTCGAGATGCACCACCTGCCCGTCGATCCTCGCCCGCGCGTAGCCGCGGCGCCGGAGGTCGTCGAGCAGATCGAGATGCTCGCCTTTCTGCCCCCGCACGACGGGTGCCAGCACGAGGATGTGCGAGTCGGGCGGCAGGGCGAGAACTCGCCCGACGATCGATTCGGCGGTCTGGGCGGTGATCCGCCGGCCGCATTCCGGGCAGTGCTGCCGGCCTGCGCGGGCATAAAGGACCCGGAGGAAATCGTAGATGCCCGTCACCGTGCCGACCGTGCTGCGGGGATTCCAGCCGCCCGCCTTCTGCTGGATGGCAATCGCTGGACTGAGCCCGGTGATCTGGTCCACGTCGGGTTTGGCCAGCGTGCCGAGGAATTGCCGGGCATACGCGCTGAGCGACTCGATGTACCGCCGCTGGCCCTCCGCATAGAGCGTGTCGAACGCAAGACTGCTCTTGCCGCTGCCCGACACGCCGGTGAAGCAGATCAGCCGGTTGCGTGGCAACTCGATCGAGACGCTGCGAAGGTTGTGCTCACGCGCACCACGTATCGAAATCACGGGCGAACTCATGCCGGCGCCCCTTTCCAAGCCGTCGCCGGCGGGTATCCGCCGGTCAAGGCCAATCCGGCATTGTATCCTCACGCGCGATTCCGACCAAGTCGGGTTGACCGCTTCTGCCGATCACGGGCCCGTAACGCCAAAAAGCCGCGGCCAACTTTTGCAACCCGGTCGGGTCTGCTACAATAGTCGCGGGAGTACGCTACTGCCGCGAGAATCCATCGTGGTTACAGGGAAGCACGACAAATGGTCAGGATGCATCGCTGGATTGTAAGGGTGTTGATGGTCCTTTTGCTGGCCGCCGTGCCGGGCGGTTTCATCGAGTGCGACCTCGAGGATGGCGAGCTGGAAGTCGATCTCGATGAACTGGACCTCGACGACGGGGTCCGCGTCGATCTCTGGTACGAGCCTGCCGGAAACTGAGGGCCTTTGCGGCAACATGCCCCCGGCAAGCCGGCACCGGTTCCGGCGTCTGTGCTTGCCCGGCGTGGCGGGTTGGGCTTACGCGCCGTGGGCCTGCAGATCGTCGCAACCACAGACCAGGAATGTCCCCGAGGTACCATGGCAAGGCAAGCGCAGAACATCGGTTTGTGGCTGGTGGGGGCCTGCGGCGGCGTCGGCACCAGCGTTGCCCTCGGAATCGAAGCGATTCGGCGCAAGCTCACCGAGCCCCTCGGGCTGATCGGTCACCTGCCACCCTTCAAGAAGCTCGAACTTGCCCCGCTGGATCGCTGGGTGATCGGCGGCCACGAGATCCGTCGAACCACGTTCGAGGCCGCCGCCCGCGAGATGTACGAGCAATCAGGCGTGCTCAGCCCGGAGATGATCGCGGCCTGCCGGGGCTGGCTTCGGCAATGTGATCGCAACATTCGCAGCGGGACGGTTGTCAACTGTGGCCCAACGATCGGCAGGATGGCCGACCGCCGGGACGTTCGCCGGAAACGGTCCGCGGCCGGCTGGATAGCGGCCCTGGCGGACGACATCCGTTCATTTGCCCGGCGGCATCGGCTCGCCCGGGTGGTGGTCGTCAACGTCGCGTCCACCGAACCGCACCGCCAGATGCCGCAGGCTCATAAAGGTAGCAAAGCGCTCCGGGCTGAAGACCTCTCCCGGCTGTCGGCCAGTTCGCTGTACGCCCTGGCCGCCATCGAGGCCGGCGCCGGTTACATCAACTTCACACCGTCCACGGGCATCGACCTGCCCGCCGTCCGCCGCCGGGCCGACGATCGCGGCATCGCCTATATGGGCCGCGACGGCAAGACCGGTGAGACCATGATGAAGTCCGTGCTGGCACCGATGTTCGCCGCCCGCAACCTGCGCGTGCTCAGTTGGGTGGGCCACAACATCTTCGGGAATCGCGACGGCATCGTGCTCGACGACCCCCGCAACAAGGAAACCAAGATACGATCCAAGGACCAGCCAGTTCGCGAAATCCTCGGATACCGCCCCGAGACGTTAGTCTCCATCGAGTACGTCAAGTCGCTTGGTGACTGGAAGACGGCCTGGGACCACATCCATTTCGCCGGCTTTTTGGGCACGAAGATGGCGTTGCAGTTTACGTGGCACGGCTGCGATTCGATCCTGGCCGCCCCGCTGGTGATTGAACTGGCCCGCTTCACCGAGCGCGCCGCCCGCGACGGCCGGACCGGGCCGCTCAGGCACCTGGCCTGCTTCTTCAAGAGCCCGATGGGCGTCAGGGAGCAGAGTTTTGTCCGACAGTACGACGCGCTGCTGGAATACGCCGATGCCGCGGCGACGGATCGGCCATGAGTTGAAAAACCTCCCGATGAAGCTCGCCTACAGTGCCAACGCCTATATGCGTTTCCCGATCGCCGAGGCGATCCGGCGGATCGCCGATCTCGGGTACACCGGCATCGAGCTGATGGCTGACGTGCCGCACGCCTGGCCCGAGGACGTCACGCCCCGCCAGATCGCGGCCATACGCAAGGCACTTGATGATCACAGGCTAACGATCTCGAACGTCAACGCCTTCATGATGAACAAGATCAACGACCCCCGGCAGCCCTACTGGCACCCGTCATGGATCGAGCCGGACCGGGCGTACCGGCAAATCCGGATCGATCACACCATCCGCAGCCTGACCCTGGCCAGCCAGCTCGGCGCGCCGCACGTCAGCACTGAGCCCGGCGGCCCAATTGAAAACGAAAGCGATCGGGCCGCCGCCACGGATACGTTCGTCGAGATGCTCAAACCGGTGCTCGACCACGCCGCCAGGACGGGGGTGAAGCTGCTGATCGAGCCCGAACCGGGGCTGCTCATCGAGAACCTGACCCAATCCCTTGAGCTTCTCCGGCGGATTGAGTCGCCCTGGATGGGCCTGAACTACGACATCGGGCACTTCTACTGCGTGAGGGAGCCGCTCGCAGAGTCAATCGAGCGACTCGGCCCGCACATCCAGCACGTTCACATCGAGGACATCGCTGCAACCCGCCGTCACCACCACCTCGTCCCCGGTGATGGAGCGATCGACTTTGGGGGAGTCTTCCAGGCGTTCGAGCGGATCGGCTACCGCGGCTGGCTCACGGTGGAGCTGTATCCCTTTGCGGATGATCCGGATACCGCCGGTAAGCGGGCGCGCGAGAACCTTCTGTCACAATGCTGATACCACCACCGAGCCGGAACCCGAACGGCCGATCCAGGTTCCTTGGGCGACGTAGACGTTGACCGATTCAGGGGTTCCGGGAGAAGTAGTCCCACGTTTCAAAGCATTTGGCGGATTTTGATGATGGCCCCGACGGCAGGGCGATACTCTTGTCTACGGTTGTGCCTCCTGCGTTCGTCGGCATGGCTGTCTCGTGGACGAACCGGGCATGGAAATCGGTATACCCTACGTTGTATCCGTTCTTATGTGCAAAGTGCCCGATCCCGACCCCGTCATGCATGGCGCTCCTGATGTAAACGTCCGCCATCAGCGCGTACACGTTGCGTATGCCGTACTTGGGATTGCCGGTGGCGGCGCGTTTGTCCTGGAGCCAGGATCGGTATTCATCCATAAGCCTCCAGTTGCCGGTGTCGTCGGGATCCTCGTTCGCCGGGTCGGGATAGGCATCCTTCCCGGCGTCTCTTGGATGCCTTGAGATCAGCTTGTCGTTCTGGCCCCTTCGAGATCCTGCCATGGGAACCGCGTAAATGTACGCCATGAAGGTGGTGGGCTCATCGTGGTCGAGGAAACCGGATCCGCCGTAGTTGTTGCCGTTGAGCATCCACGTGCCGCGCGGCATCACCGGATTGCTGGGGCAGAAAAAGATGTCCAAAACCTCCCCGGCGTACCTCCTGTCGTACAGAACACCAGTGTTCACACGTTCGTGGCCATGCTTCATGTAGTACTTGAATATGTCGTATCCCACCATCGGCAGTAACTGCTTGTGGTCCGCCGAATACAGCGAGAAGGCGCTGCCGAACTGGTGGAGGTTGGACAGGCAAACGGCCCGCCGGGCCTGTTCCCTGGCCTTGGCGAGCGACGGCAGCAGAATCGCCAGCAGCAGGGCAATAATCGCAACAACCACCAGGAGCTCGATGAGCGTGAAACCATGCCCGAACGGGAACCGCTTTACCCGGCGGTATCTCATCGCGAGACGGAATATCCACATGGCCGGCTCCTCAGACACCGGGAAGCATAAACAGGCTGCACAGCCTGCCAGCAGGGTGCCCTGCTTGGCCCATGCCCCTAGAATAGTCTACACTAAGGGCAGATTCCTGTCAACAGCAGGCTCCCACGAACCCCCGGGGCCCAACAAAGCCCTTGGCCTGGCGGTTCGCGCGGTCAGCCCGCCACGCCGCCTCCGGCACTCCCCTCGCGAGTCTCCCAGTGGAATGTTAGACATATTTCAAACGCTCGTCCACGAAAACGCCAGGTATTGAGCGACATCCCTGATTCTTGGCCGAACATCGGCGCCGGCCCTGCCGCGACCGCCCCCTGGAATGCTTTTCGTCGCGCCAAAGCCGTGCCATTGGCGAAAACCGGGGGCCTGGCCCACCGGCGCCGGGAATGGCTGCGGCCTGCGTCGAGATTCAGTGAAGCGGGCGTAATTCCGCCCACGATTTCGGGAACCATACGCTCGACGGTCTGGCCATATTCGGTCTCCGGCTTCCCTGGCGCGCTTCGTTGACATTGGGGCGGCTTCGTGCCACTCTGCGCATGTTGCAAGTGGCTGTCTGGCTTGGCCTGGCAACCTGTGGATCGCCTTTGTAATGTGGAGTGTGAAGGAGGTGAAAAGACACTCGAGCAGGATCTGTTGGAAAGCGGCAATTCCGGCAACCCACGCCACAGGGGCAAAACGCAGCAGGCGGAGCAAGAGGTCCCAGTCGGCCGACGCCGCCGCGTGGAAACCTGAGACGTCCTCCCCTGAGTCCAGATACATCAAACCCACCGGTTGGCGGAAGTGGGCCTTCCGACTGGCGGCCGTGATTGTTCCTGTGGTACTGTTCCTCCTGCTGCTGGAACTCGGGCTTCGGCTCTTTGGCTGCGGCCACCCCGCCCCTTTCTTCGTCCCCATCGAGGGCCAGGACGCCCATACCACCAACCAGAAGTTCGGGTGGCGGTTCTTCCCGCCGGTCATTTCCAGAACGCCCGTGGTGTGTCGCTTGCCGGCAGAGAAGGACAGCAACACCTACCGCATCTTCGTACTCGGCGGGTCGGCGGCCCAGGGGACCCCAGCTCCCGCTTTCAGCTTCGGACGCATCCTCCAGATCATGCTCGAGGAGCAGTATCGCGGCGCGAAGTTCGAGGTCGTCAATACGGCCATGACCGCCATCAACTCCCACGTCGTGCTGACCATCGCCCGGGACTGCGCCGACTACGACCCCGATCTGTTCATCGTTTACATGGGCAACAACGAAGTCGTGGGCCCCTACGGCCCCGGAACCGTGTTTCAAGGCTACTCCCCCAGCCGATTCATGATCCGGGCTGGCATCGCTGCGAAAGCCACCCGAATCGGACAGCTCATTGAAAGCTTAGCCGGGTTACTGGGCAAACCCAACGAAGGCCTTACGGACTGGAAGGGGATGGAGTTCTTCCTCAACAACCGCGTGACGGCCGACGATCCCCGCCTGGCGAGGGTCTACAGTCACTTCCGGGAAAACCTGTCCGATGTCTGCGAGGCGGCACGGGGAGCCGGAGCTAAGACCATCGTCTGCACCGTCGTGTCGAATCTGAAAGACAACGCCCCGTTTGCATCCATGCATCGGTGGGATCTGTCGCGGGCCGATCAGGCTGGATGGGAGGAAATCTATAACGCCGGCACCGATCTCGAAGAAAGGGGGCTCTACGGCCAGGCGGTCGAGAAGTACCTCGCCGCCGCCGACGACGACGACCGTTTTGCGGCTCTGCACTTCCGCCTGGGACGGTGTTTTGTGGCCTTGCAAGAGCGCGACCGGGCCCACGATCACTACATCCGGGCCCGGGATCTCGATGCACTCCGATTCCGTACCGATACGCAATTGAACGAAGCCGTCCGGGAAGTGGCCGAGGCAAAGGAGTCACGGGGCGTCTACCTGGTCGATGCGGTCCGTGTCTTCGAACAAAGCGACAAAACACGATACGGGATCCCCGGGCAGGAACTGCTCTTCGAGCACGTCCACCTGAACTTCGCCGGCAACTACGTCCTCGCCGAGGCCGTCTTCCAGAAGCTGGCCGGCCTCCTGCCTCAATGGGTGCGCGATCACGCCTCCAAGCGAAGCGCCCTCCCGTCACAGGACCGGTGTGCCCGTCGCCTTGCCCTGACCGCCTGGGATCGATACAGGAGAGCAGGAATGATCTTCGATGTCCTGCGTCGTCCTCCATTCGTCAACCAGTTGGATTACGAGCGGAGGCGGGCCCTGAGCCAAGAGCATCTGGAGGAGCTCAAGAGGCAGGCCACCTCCAAAGAAGCTATCCAGGAAGCCCGCCGCACTTATCTCTGGGCGATCGCCCTGAAACCGGACGACTTGTTGATACGCGGGAATCTGGCAAAGATGCTGCTCGATCTCGGCGACGCCCACGGGGCCGCCGAGCAGTTAGATTATCTGGTCTGGAGGGTGCCGGGCATCGCGGATTGGCACGCGGACCTGGGCGTCAGCCTGGTCGCGCAAGGAAGAACGACAGCAGGCATGGAACAGGTCGGCCGCGCGCTGCAGATCATGCCCGACTATGCCCAGGCGCATGGTAACCTGGCGATCGTCCTGGCCCAGCAGAACAAGCTCGGGGAGGCCGCTCAGTATTTCCGCCGGGCCCTGCGGATCAATCCCGACTACCAGCGGGCTCACTACGGCCTGGCGGGAGTTCTCGTGCGGCAAGGGGAGCTTAATGAAGCCGTCGCCCACTATAGCGAATCGCTGCGGCTTAGGCCCCACCACCCCGAGGCGCACTACGACCTGGCCACTACCCTCGCCCAACAAGGCAAAACCGATGAGGCCGTCACGCACTTCGCCGAGGCGCTGCGCCTCAAGCCCGACTACGCGCAGGCGCACTACAACCTAGCGGTAGCCCGGTCGCGCCAAGGCGAGACCGGCCAGGCCGTTGTCCACTACAGTGAGGTACTCCGGTTGATGCCCGACTCGCTCGATGTCCTCGGCAATCTGGCGTGGATCCTGGCCACAGATGACAGTGCCGAGGTTCGTGATCCGGCAAGAGCGATCCAACTTGCCGAACGCGCTTGTGCACTAACCGGGCACAAACAGCCGGCCATGCTCGATACTCTAGCGGCCGCCTACGCCAGCGCGGGCCGATTCTCCCAGGCTGTCGAGACGGCGAAAAAAGCCGCCGCCTTGGCCGAGGCCTCGGGACGGTCCGAGCTCGCCGGCGATATCCGAGCCCGCCTGCGGCTCTATCGTGAGGGGCGTCCATACCGCCAGCCGCCCCAACCGCCACATCCTGTTCGCCCATAGTCTGTCGGGTATCCGGAGAGCCGCTTGCCGACGGAAGGCCCGGACTTTGCCTCGTAGCGCAGTTTTTGCGGTGCAGCTTTCCTGACCTACTCGCCCGGACAGATGAACGGGGTTTTGGGCTGCCCCGCCTTTCCTGGCTTTCCCTCGACTTTCTGTTGACAGCAGTTTGACTTTCCGGTAGACTGACCAGCGTGGCAAGTCGTTTCGCCTTGCGCACATGATGTGGCAAGCCATCTCGAAGGAAGTTCCCGATTGCGGGAGGCGGAGGAGTGAGGCGTACCACTTCCGGAAAACGAAAGGTCTACTTGTGGTGTAGTGTGGTTTTTGGTGGACCGCGCAATGCCACGGGATGATGGAACGGAGGTGTTGGGAGAGATACTTCAGACTCCATGTGAAATCGTAACCCGAAAGCGGGTGAATCAGTTCGTTCGATCAGGTCCGTATGACCGGTCGTGAAGGGGCAAGTTGTCTTTAGAGGGAAAGGGCGATCGGGCGGCCTGCGTACAAAAGGCCCGAAGGAGGATAGAGTATGAACGCGAAGGGAATGTCAGTTTGGATGACGGCTGTGTTGGCCGTCGCGTTTGGAGTGTCGTCGGCCTTAGGGGTTCCCTTGATCGACCTCGGGGCCGATGAGATCCCGAACGACGTGTCGGCGGACGGCGTGGTGGTCAGTGGAAACGGTGCCGCCGGTGGGTTCATCTGGACCCAGGCCAACGGCCAGAAGACGGTTGGCAAT
>Ga0307434_1000869_pt1 | contig 17946 bp, 17 predicted proteins | sample SalMarWE160220MG_FD_202156 | JGI IMG/M metagenome (GOLD analysis project Ga0307434, IMG submission 202156) | Salt marsh sediment microbial communities from the Plum Island Ecosystem LTER, Massachusetts, United States - WE1603-220 | ecosystem: Environmental > Aquatic > Marine > Intertidal zone >... | reverse complement strand
AAGCCAAACAGCTGTTTTTCAAGAGAGCCCTTAAATCTCTGCGGGAAACATGGGTTCCCCTTCACAGTCCGGTAGTCATTATTGGACCCGGATTCATCAAGGATGATTTCGCTGTTTATGTTAAGAATGAGGCTAAAGACGTTGCCGAATCTATTGTTGGCGTAAAAGGGGTAAACAGTGCAGGCTTATCTGGGATACAAGAATCGCTTCGTTCAGGTATCCTTTCTAACGTGCTGCAACATGTGAGAGTGGCTGACGAAATGAATGCTATGGAGGAGTTCTTGGCGAGACTTGGAAAAGGTAAGGAAGACGCAACCTACGGATTCAATGAGATTGAAAAAGCAATCACGTATGGCGCAGTTGAAAAGCTTCTAGTTGCAGACTCAACCCTGAGGGAAACCACAGACGAAAAGAGAAAAGCCTTAGAAAAAATCATGAAAAACGTTGAAGAGGCACGTGGAACAATCATGGTCCTCAGCACCGAACATGAAGCAGGAACAAAACTGCTCTCCCTCGGAGGCGTCGCAGCCCTTCTACGGTTCCCACTACCTTCAACCTGATTGAAAGCCAAAAACAGATTTTGTTGTTGCTTGGTTTTTCTGAAAAAACACTGTTTTCAACAATATACCTCTATTAGTCTCCTAAGGTTAACCTACAAATAAGAGTTAAATAATAGATATGTACTCAGTTTCTATTAAGGTGTTTAACCAATGGCTACTAAAACCCAAGATGCGAATTGGGAAGACCCCATCCTTAAGCGGTGGCTTGGTAATATAGTGAACAAGAGCACTTTTTACAACTCAAAATCTGCTTTTCGGCTGTATTCTAGATTCACTGGAATGACTGCTTCTCAGTTGATTGATGAAGCAATAGAAGATTCTAGACGGGACCCACGTAAACGAGAAGATGTTGTTTTACATAGACTAATTAAATTCTACGAATGGTTGACAACAGAATACGTACAGAAAAAGACGGCAGGTAAGGGCAAAACCAAGAAAGTGAAAAAGGGAGTATCCGGTTTATCAGCCGAAATGAGAGTGAACGTTATCCGAGGCTTCTATTCCACCTTTGACATTACTGTTAGAATGAAGGGAAAGCACAGACTCCCTAAATCGAAAGTTGAAAACAAGCGTATAGTCTTCAAACCCGAAGACGTTTGGAAGGTTAAGGCGCTGGTTGACCATGCACGCACACCCAGAGACAGAGCAATTGTCCTTTTCCACTTCCAAGGCGGTTTAGACGTTAGCACACTTTGTGACCTAAACTATGGAGACATCGCAGAGGAGCTAGAAAAGAACAGCCACCCACTTAAAGTTGAAACAATGAGAGTGAAAACTGGAGTTGAGTTTTACACTTTTGTTGGACAAGACGCGATTGATGCACTAAAGGCTTACTTGGCTGACATGAAGAGCAGGGGAGTCGAGTTCACAAACAAAACGCCATTATTTCTGCAAGAACGTGGAAAGAAACGATTAAAGACCCATAACATTCAAACTATGATGAAGGATTTAGCTGTTAGAGCAGGCTTTGTAACAGAGGGGAACAATGGCAACAGTTTCAACCCATTAGGAACCCATAGTTTGCGGGAAAGTTTCGGATCGCTTATGATTAACAGTGGAGTGCCGGACACTATTGTTGACTTTTGGCTTGGACATGCAATTGGAGACATGGCTAAGGCTTACAAGGAGACACAGTTTGAAAACTTGAAGAAGATGTACCTAGAGCGTGAGCACCTATTGGCTGTATCTTCATCGAAAGGTGAAAACGAAAGAACTAGAGCTGAAGTAAAAGAAGTAAAGGACGACCTTTACCAGTTGCATCTTAAAAACAAGAAGTTGAGTAAGGAAGTTGAATCCCTAAAGGCTCAAATCGGTAGCATGTATGACTTTGTTCACAAAAACTTTGACCCACTGGTGAAGTTTGTTAATGCCATAAGTGAGTACCCGGAGTTTGAAGAGGCTAAAATTAAACTGATGGAAGCTAGGGCTGAAAAAGGAAGAATCCGTATTGACGAACAAGATAAGCCTGAAATGGAGGTTGATGTTGAAAAAATGAAGCGGGATTACAGGAAAGTGAAGAAAATGAAAGAAAATCAATCTAACATATAGGTTTCCTTTTTTCTCCAACTTTTGTTTGGTTAGTTGTCGGAAACCATTGCCCGCGCAAAAATTGTTTAAGGTAAGAAAGCCGAAAGACGCGTATACATGAAAGACTGGGAACTTGAACAAAAAGCTAAGTGCATGATTGAAAAATTGGGGTTAACTTTTAACCCCCAAAACCAAATATCAGTGCGATATTATATCCATCGTCTAACATTCTTTTTGTAATCGGAATATTCGAGACTGAAGATTCTGTCAAGGTTCTTTTCCTCGAATGGAATAAATAGTAACTCCATGAGAATCAAGAAAATAATTGGGAACAAAAATGTGATTATGGTACCGAGGATAATTGCTGCTCCGAGTAATATTGAAGTCATGCCTAGATACATTGGATGACGGCTTATGCGAAAAGGACCAGAAATTAGTAACACTTTTGGGTCCTTAAACGGTTTAACAGTAGTGTTCACTTTCTTAAATAACCAATCAGTCCACAGGTTTAACAGTACACCAGCAATTACTAATAGGAACCCAAAATACGTGAAGGGCGGATATAGAATTTCTTTTATTGGACACAGAAAATGCATTCCAATTGATAACGCCAACAATATTAGGAAATAGGTTGTTGGCATAATCTTGTGGCCGTTTTTCATAGAGAAAAAATAGGGAAGTTCCAATATAATTTTTTGCTAGCTGTAGAGTAAGAATTAAATTTTAACCCTCAAACCCAAACCTAATTAATGAAATAGAGACTAAAAATTGAATATGAATAAATTATTAGATGTTATCTTCGTTTATTCCTCTGTTATTTTCAATATTTCAGTGAGTGCTTTATATATTGCAACAAAACTCGGTGAATTGGCACTCATGCAAGTCTTTGGTGGCGTTGTCATTTCTCTAACGTTACCTTTTACTATCACCTTGTTAGGATATCTGAGGGAGAAGGCAACAAAGAGAACTATAATATCTAATGGGATTATTCTCTTCTATCTCTTCTTGGAATTATTATTAGATTACATACTCAGAATTCCGTTCAGAGAAATATTGGAAATTCATGTTGTCTATATCATAGTTTTCTATGCTGCTTTGTTCAGTATGATAGGTGTTTCTTTCGAGAAAAACAAGAAAATGGGTTATGTAGTGGTGATAACATTCTTGATATTAATGGTTTCTCTAGTATACTATCTGTTACCATTCTAACATGGATATTGGGTAAATTTTAACCTCAAATGCAGTCTATTTTGTTCTTGGGATAAACCTCGGACTATTACCCGAGTCAGACCAGCGCTCTAGCATGGACTGTGCCCCGTTGGGTGATATGTCCCTCAAATCCACTTTTTTATTTATTTGGGGGTTTAAATTTTAATCTTCTCTCTCTTCCTACCTCTATCTACCTCTTCACACAAAAACAAAAAAGAAGGAAGGATTAGCCTTTTTGTTCTAGCTGCTTTTTGATCTTTTCAACGTCTTCTTCAAGTTTTTTAACTCGCTCTTCTAACCCTTCTTTCTTTTTCCTCTTTTTCTTCTGCTTCATTGCTGCAACTGCAAATCCTGCAGACATATTTCAATCACCTCCTTCTAACAGCGTTTTACACGATCCCCGCTCAATTCCTTTGTTAGTACACCAACAAGATCATTGTGCTTTTTCAAGATAGAATGCCATACCTCACCTTTCTCAGTTTTATAGTAACCTTCTGTTTTGTCTCCTTCAATCAAACCATTTTTTTCAAGATATTCTATCATGCGGTCTGTTTGCCATTGTGTTCCTGCTCTTCGGTATATATCATATCTCAGCGTTTTACCACGTTTAGCGTATGAAACGTCAAATATGTCCAAATACTCTTTCAGCCTTTTCGCAGCTTTTGAGGGAGAAGGATTTTTCCTTGGACACATCTTTTTTAATCCTTGATCGTTCTTTCCAGTTTGATTAATTTTGAATAACGATTTTTAAGTTTAGTATACCAATAAATAAAGAAAATACCGAATGCGACATAAAGTACTGCTCCAGGTATTTCCATTATGGCGTAGAAATAGGTAAATTCGGTTGTAGTTCCTGTGAATATTTTGTTCAGGTCAGAGATTGCGGTTCCAATGATTATTGCCGAGAATACCAACGTTATGAAACCTGCGAAGAGATACACATAGATACTTCGGTTCATATCCTTAATCAGGGTTCTTCCATCACTCCACATTTCATCGTATAGCTCTTTTAATTCTGGCAATTCTTTTTCTTCATTAACCATAACTTTACTCCCCTAATAGAAAAAGATTCGACGGAACATATATTCGTGTTTCTAGAAATTAACTCATTATAAGTTCTATATGAGGCTGCAGGTGCGTATAATTTTATGCCAGCGAGTGTTTTCTTTTCTTTTTTGGAGTTTGGGGTTAAAATTTAACGCCCCAAACCAAAACACACACATGCGCAAAAAGAATCCCTAACGTCTTAACCAAGTTCTAATTAAACCGATTACAATTATCACGATAGTAAATAGTATAACCAAATTGAATTCCCAAGAAACTCCCATGTTACCTGCTTGAGTCATGCGCGCGCGCAACAACAAGATATCAGATTGGTGCAAAAAACTGAGTGTTAAATAATTTAAAACACTCCTGTCTTTTGTACTTCCCTTTATCATCCGTTTTTCTGAATTTGTTCTTATATTCCTAACTAGTTTTTTTAATAAATCCAGCGCACACAAATCCAGTTTTTTGTTTCTGTAGTTAACTTGAGATTTTCCTCTTGCAGTCAATTTCCTCAGGAGCATTCATTTTATTGTTGATTTCGTTCACTGCTTTCTCGAGATCGTCTGCTGTCCGCATCGAGGTTGCTGTCGGGACACTGGTTGTGACAAAATGCTGTGCATATGGGAAGCAAGCCACCTCGAATGGCATCGGGTCAAGTGCACCATCGCCGAAAGTGTTAGTGCACAACGAGATATCTTTGAGTGGAATCTTAAGCGCCTGAGCCATCTCCTTCGGATCGAACACCAAACTGAACGGCTTAGTACATTGCTGCAACTTACCGCCATAGTCAACTGAGAGATTGCCCTCGACCCACAGGCGCTGATCAAGTTCAGTGAGTACAGCATTCTTCAGGTCAGCTACAAGCTTGAGGCTATTGTCAGACTTCGCACTCGTTATGTCAACGATGATTTCTCCGAGATAAGACGTTGTGACTACCGAATGCGAGGTGCTCGGACCAATGAAGCCCTGACTAGGGTCGTAGCTGTGCGTGTTGCTCTCATACTCAGCGATGATCCAAGAAAGAAGTTCAGTCTTGCAATTCTCAGCAATTAGGTAAAACTCCAATCGACTTCCCCAAAACACACTAGTATGTACGTTGAAGGCACTAATGATCGCGCACAGTCGCTTGGGGGTATCGCTGAACATAGCTGAAGGAAACAAGCTATAGTTCGCCGGTAAAACTCGCTCTGCAGCCTCAATATCGGTGACCTCAAAGGCGAGGAACACAGGGTAAGGTTCAACGACGAAACTCATATACGGGTTGCTGCGCGCCCCTCTGTTAACAATGTACTGCTGGATTCGGAGAGGCAGTTTGCGGAGAAGAGAGCTGCCTTGGGTCACGGAAGCGACCTTGGCTGGCACGACCATCTTCTCGGTAGTTTTTATGAAGCGTCGCAGATCCTTAACTTGCATTTCTTTTCCTCAGCATGTGATTTTGCCGACAAAATGCAGTAGTGCATTTACTATTTAAATCAATAAGATGCTGTATTTAATTTTAATCTACTAAATTATTGATTGTTGTTAATCTAGGAACTGAACGCTTATGGCTCAGATTGGATCAAAGCAGATTATCTGTTGTCCCAAACTTTTTTTGAGCCATACACAAAAGAACTGGAAGACATTGATTTGATGCCAAGTTATTGTGATAGAAAAGAATACTGGAAATAAAAAAAATATTTCCATGAAAAATTTTTGTAAATTTTAAAAACCAAGTTTTAGACTGTGAGTTTATTTTAAATATTAAAAACTCGGTACTATCCTATGATGTTTATGCCCATGACCAATTCTAATCTAGTAAGAATTGCAAATCCTATTGCCTTCATCGCAACAATAATAGTAAATGGATTGGCGGGTAGTACAACCCTCCTTGGTGGTCAAGACACAGCTGCAATTTCCGACGCTAACTTTACACTAATCACACCAGCTGGTTACGTTTTCGCCATATGGGGAATAATATACACTCTACTGGGTATTTTCGTTATCTACCAAGCACTTCCATCTCAAAAAGGAAAAGAATACCAAACTAAAATCGGATGGCTTTTTGTCCTAAGTAGTATAATAAACATAATCTGGTTGTTCCTATGGCAATACGAATACCTCATCTTCTCGGTACCCTTAATGTTCATGCTACTAGCAACTTTGATATTAATTTACACAAGATTAGGCATTGGAAAATCCAATCCTGAATTAAAAGAAAAAATTACAATTCAACTTCCCTTCAGCACATACTTAGGCTGGATCACCATAGCTTCAATTGCCAACGTAGCCACCACATTAGTTTCCATTTCGTGGGATGGTTTTGGAATCTCTCAGGAGACGTGGGCTTCAACTATAATCATAATAGCCCTTTTGTTAGCATCAATAGTAATTTTCACAAGAAAAGACATTGCATACACACTAGTTGTCGCGTGGGCATTTGTTGGGATTTCAGTTGCGCAAACAAACCAAAACATTGTCACTTTAACCCAAATCAGTGCAGCAATCGTGATAATTTTACTGACAATAATTCTTCTATTAAAAAAATTAAAGGTAAAAACCCTTTAAATATTTGCCAAATTAGATGAAAGCGTTCTTTTATACCGTTAAATTGCACAATCTAGTATTCCAGTCTTCTTTTTCAAATCTTAGAAACTTAGCTAACAATAACGCCTCTTCAGTAATGAGTGTATGTAAAAATTTAACCCCAAACCCAAACACACATGCTCATATGCGTGAGCATTGTCTAAAACGGAGTTACGAATCTAAAAGCACTTTTAAGTAAGCACCGACGAACATAGCAGCAATTCCGAGTAAAACTGGTAAATTCCCAGTACCAAGACTTGCTACTGCAGAACCTGGACATTGACCAGAGAGTCCCCAACCAATTCCAAAGATAACAGCGCCAATTATGGTCTTCCATGACAGAATTCTACGTCTTGGATTGAATTCGCCTCCAAGAACTGGCTTTTTTTGATATTTTGCTAATACATTAATTGCAAATGCTCCAACCAAGGCTGCTCCCCCTAAGACGAATATTAGCCCCAAATCCTCTAATTGGAGGAAACTTAGGACGATTTCTTGTTTGGTCATTCCACTATATGATAGCCCAAAACCAAACAATATTCCACCAATGAGTACTATTATGTTTCTTTTGTTCATGGTGAAACCCCTAACATCTGAACAATGCTTGCGGTTACGATTGCCACACCCATGAAGACGATTACAGCATAAAGAGAAGTTTTAGAAAGTGATGCTAATCCACTTATACCATGCCCTGAGGTGCATCCACTAGATAGTCTTGTTCCAAAGCCCACTAATAATCCACCGAGAATTAATCGCCACAATTGAACTGAGGTTGTCCAAAATCCTGTTGGTGAAAGGGTAAGAGTGTGAATTAAAGCTCCAATTACTAAACCAGTGGCTAAGGTTAATCTCCAACCCCTTTCTTTTAGGTTTTTGTCTTTCTGGAAATTTTTTCTTTTAGAGAACCAAGATAATGTTGTCGTGAAAAAGCTGCTTTGCGTTGCATGTAGCCCTGTCACCAGATATATTAGTGCTACTCCAATTCCAATTATTATTCCACCCACTAAATAAGGTTCTATTCCAAGAGGAAACATGAATATCTTTGATGTTTGGTTTTTAATTTAAGGTTTTTCAGGTGCTCTGTTTTATGATTTAGTTAATTTGAAACCAGCTTTGACCCAAGCTTCTATGCCGCCCAAACAGTTATAGATGTTGTCAAATCCTGCTCTAAGCAATATACTAGTTCCAAAGCTGGACCGGTTTCCTGTTTTACAAATAACAACTATTGGTTTATCCTTAGGAATTTTATCGGTTTGTTTAGGAAGGTGCCCAAGATAAATGCGCATTGCGCCTCTTATGTGCCCATCATTCCATTCATTTTCACGACGAACATCTAAGATTGTAATTTCTTGGTTTGTGTCAATCATTTTCTTCAGTTCATGAACCGATAATAGCCCATTTTTCGTGATCGGAAAACCTTGCTTATACCAAGCTTCTATTCCACCTTCTAAATATCCTGCAATTTTATCTAATCCTAACCTGAACAAATTATCTGTTGCAAAGTCCAACGCTTCTAAGTCTTCAACAACCAGTAAAATTGGTTTCTTGTAGTCTGCAACCCAGCCTACATTTAATAACCGTTTAGGAGTAAGACTGAAGGAATTTTTTATATGAGCAGCTCCAAAAGCCGTTGGAGTTCTTGTATCAATAATGTAAGCCTTCTCAGAAATTTTCTGAAATTCTGAAGCGGTTAAAGGATGAGGAATATGTATTTCACCCAATACTGGGGGACCATTAAGATTGTAAGCCTCCATTTGCTTGAAATATGGTGGAGTTTGATGCTGTTCATTTGTTTTTTCTGTGACAAAATCGTCTTTGCTCAGAGCTAACATTGGGTTTGTTTTCTTTTCGATTCCAATTGTACTTATTTCTCTTTGTCGTATATTGCCGCCGCACACTGACCCTGAACCATGAGCTGGACACACTATTACTCCATCACCTAAGGAGAAAAGTTTGTCATTTATGCTGTCATACAATTTCCCAGTCATTACGGGAGTCATTTTTTCTCCAAGAAAATCGGTTCTACCTACATCTCCAACGAAAAGCGTATCTCCTGTGAAGACCATTACAGGTTCTTCTCCACTTTCTAGGTCGTATAGTACATAACTTGTGCTGTCTGGAGAGTGACCTGGAGTGTGCAATGCTTTAATTTTCAGTGTTCCTACATTGATTTCTTGGTTGTCTTTGATGGTTTTGCCGAACCCCCAAGGTAGTCCTGGACCATGAAATATTGTAGCACCTGTAATCTTCTCTAGTTCCAAAGAGCCAGTCACATAGTCTTCGTTTCTATGGGTTTCAAAAATGTAGTTTATTTTTGCGCCCCAGTTCTTGGCAATTCTTTGATAGATTTTGCAGTCTCGTCTCGGGTCGATTACTGCTGCTTCATTGTTGTTACCTATGATGTATGAAAGGTGTGAGACTATTTCGGATTTTACTGTTTGAATTAACATTGTGACAGAACCCTTTTTTGTATTTAAGCATAGTTTTACTTAAGATTTTTCAGTTGTTTATCAACGTAATTTTTTCTATGGAACTGGAAAAATATAAACTACAGCAAGAACGATTAACAATGCGGGTATTGCGGCTATAATTCCTGTTTTGATTAGTTTATTTCTCGGAATAATTCCTGTTGAATAGATTAAGGCTGTAGAGGGCACACCTACTGGTGTTATGAATGCTATGGTTGCTGTTAGAGCTACTGCCATTACAAAAGGAACCGGTGTCGTCCCTAAAATGTTCGCAGTTTCGATTGCTATGGGTATCAAAATGGCGGCAGTTGCGCTGTTTGAAATGAAATTTGTTAAGAGAAGCGAAATCAGGCTCAAGACAACTAGTATTAATATTGTGGGAGCTGAACCTTGTATAGATGCTAAGGCGCTACTTATGCCGCCGGCTGCACCTGAGACAATCATTGCTTCACCTAATAGAATCCCTCCTCCGACGAGAAATATTAGTTCCCATTGAATTGATTGTAAATCTTTAAGGTCAAGTAGGTTTAGCCCGAACATGATTAGCACTGCGAGTACAGACACTATGGCTACATTTGATATTGAAGTAGGCAATCCTAGCCAGATTTCAAACTGACTACCCATGAACCAGAGTAATATGGTTCCCAAAAAAATTAGAAGTATTTTTTTCTGTGTGGTGTTTAGTTTTTCAATTTGTTTCTTTTGTTCAACTATAGCAGCTAGATTTAGTGTTATTTTTGGAGAGGGATACAACATTTTCAATAACAAAAAGGATGTTACTAATATCAGTAGAGAAACAGGTAAACCATAGTATGCCCATTCAATGAATCCAAAGGGAATCGTTTCCCCTAGTAATGCTCCTGCTATCATTGCAGGGGTGCTTCCTGTGAGCATTGCAGTGCCACCGATTGAGGTGCTTATGGAGACTCCTAAAAGCATCTTGCGTTTAAGATTAACAAGTTCTTCAGGCATTGCTGCCATTATTGAGAGAATAACCGGTAATATTACTGCAATTGCCACAGTGTTTGACATCCACATACTTAGGAAGGCAGTGGCAACCATAACAAGCAAAATTAATCTATCTATTTTGCCTCTGGAGTAAGTTAGTAAGTTATATCCAATCCATTTATCCAGTCCATGTTTTTTTATTGATTGACCTAAGACAAGTCCTCCAATCATGAGGAATATGATTGAGTTTGAAAAAGGCGCGAATGCTTCTCTGGGGTTAAATAGTCCTAACAAAGTTAGCAATACCGGTATTGTCAGCCCAGTTATTGGTAAAGGAAATACTTCAAGCATCCAACAACCTGCTGCAAAAACAAAAGTTGTTAAAGTTCTTCTTACGATCTCTGGTTGACTAAAGGTTATGAAATAAACTATTACTGCAATAATTAGAACAAAAAACAAGTTTTTCTTGGAGTATAGGAATTTGGAAAGTTTTGGCGGTACTTCCAAGGTAGTCCATTTAATTGGTTTACAAAAGTAGCATTTTTTCCTCTTCTCAGAGTCTACGTTTTGACTGTTTTTTTCAGGGTCTCCCATCCCTCATAATCTCCATTAGAAGTAGAACTTTTATGATTATCGATAGCATTTAACTGTTTTAGGTAATATGCGCGCGCGAGAACACTTTAAACACGAGATTCCCAGGGAATTCCGCAAAAACAAGGGAATATAGACATATGATAATTTAATATATAATGGATGGCATTTTACATCTAAAAAAATCTGTTTGATATATAAATGTAATAAAACGTATGTTTAATTAGATTTTCTGGGAAAATATCCAAGAAAAACCAATATTTCATGGAAAGAACGGTGGAAACACGGTATCCTTCCCATGGAATAACGTGTATATTCTGGCGAATCGGGTAAATCTACATTAGATTTTACATTTACCCAACGATTTTACATCTAAAATCCATGTTGGTTTTTGGTGCCGGGTAAAATCTAAAATCTACGGATAAAATTTAACCGCCGAAAAACAGGTATTTCAGCAAACCGTGTGCGATTCTACCTTATTCTACCCAGATGTAAAATTTAGCCGAAATCGTAAAATTTTGTATTAAAAAATGCGCGTGCGCAAAACCATAAGGTACGTTAACCTTCTGCTTTGAAAACACTTATCTTCGCCTTTAATCCAGCTATGCGCGCGCATTTTCTTGTGTGCGCGTGCGTGCGCGCTAGGCTGTTTAGAAATTAATTTGTTGCTTGTGACATCTTATGTTAGGAAGAAGCTTTGAGCATTAAACAGGTGCTTTGTTCACTGAATTTAGGTTCTATTCGCAGTTTCTTGACGTCTCTTTATCATAAGGTTGGGCGTGGACGTAAGCCTTATCCTGCTGTTTCCGTGTTGAAGGCCCAGTTGCTGAAACATCTATTCCGTGTTCCAAGTGACCGGCGGCTTGCATTGTTGCTAAAGAGGAATAAGCGTGTTGCTAGAGCGTGTGGTTTCAGACGGAAGACACCCAGCCACGGCTTGTTCACTCACTTTAGACATCGCCTAGGCAAAGACGGATATGAAAAAGTCTTTTCGTTGCTGCTAGAGCAGCTCCTGAAGCGTGGAGCAGTTAATGGGGAGGTGGTTGCTGTGGATGGAACTGCAGTCAAAGCTTACAGCCAAAGAAGCTTAGATAACAAAACAGGCAAAAGCGACCATGAAGCCAGGGTTGGAAGAGCTAGAAGAGGTTTCATTCTTGGCTATAAGGTGCATGCGGCATGCTGCACAGGCAGTGAGTTACCCTTAGCATTCATAGTTGCGCCATGTAACATGAACGAGAAGCTCTTTGCCAAACCGTTGCTAAAGAAGCTGAAGGGTTTAGGCGTAAAATTCAAGGCTGTTTTGGCTGATGCCCAATACAACTCATCTAAAGTTAGAGATAATGTGAAGCGGTTTGGTGCTGAACCAGTCATACCCTACAGGAGATCCTCTAAAGTCAAGAATGGACTAAAGGTTGGCAAAGACTTTGTTGCTCGTGGAATTAAGCGGTTAGTTAAGCTGTTCAGGAAACGAGTGAGCGTGGAACGGATGTTTGGCAGAGCCAAAGAGTGGCTTCTCCTAGACCATCTACGAGTAAGAGGACTGGAACAGGCTTTCATACACGCCTGCTTAAGTTTCTCTGCCATGCTCACAGTCGCCCTCACAGCTGTAAGGCAACATAAACCCAATCTCGTCCGCAGCATCAAACATTACATAAATCAATAAAACGATGAGACGTCAAAGAAGCACTAAAGATAGGGCATATCATAAACGAGCGGGGTAGAACTCAGCTAGATCTCCAGATTTCAGGAAAATGAGAGCGTCAAACAAAGAAAAGCAGGCACTGCAAAACCACGAAAGACAAAAAATACAATATTAACAACAATTTCTAAACAGCCTAGCGCGCATAAACTGAAGGATAATTTAGTGACCTGATCCGTCTTCTCATATATCAAAATAATTAGTGGAACACTCAATGCTAAAAAATTTGTTATATACCCAACTTGCATATTCGGTAACATGAATAATGGAGGACCGAAAGTTCAAAAGGAGTCTCCGAGAAAAGGTTTTGTTTCTTCTTTAGCAGTGGCGTTTTTTGCGATTATTTTGCCATAATACGCTTTTTTAGGATTTGTGGTTGGGTGTTGATGTTTTAACAAAAGTTTACCAGTAAAAAAGCGGGCTCTGAAGTTGCCGAAGTTTTCTTACTCACTGCAATTACTCTTTTTTGATAGTTTATTTTCTATCTCTTGGAAATAGCTCTTTGACTCTTGAGCTGCCTTCCTCAGTTTCTCATTTACACTCATCTCGTTTTATCCCTCCCTTTAATTTCCGCAGCTCATACTGAACCTGTTTAAGTTCAAATGCATCAAGAGGGACTCACTTGTTCCCAATGGGTAGACCTCTATCGTCCTGATCTGCTGACCCTTGGCAAATGTTGCCTCATTGTTTTAGGGTTCCAAAGTATAAACAATGCATCTTATTTAAATCTTCTTCCAGTGTAGAAAAACTGGTTCGTGCTCTGAAAACTAAAATTATATTAAATTTAGAAATATTACACAAAAAATAATCCAATTCAAACATTTCTTCTTTTTTTCTCCATAAAACTTGGAGTTTAGAGAATATTTTACTAGTAAATTAGGGTGCGAATCCCTCTCCCTCCGCACCTGAAATACTCACCCCTTTAAGCACTAAAAAAAGGGGATTTTGCGGGATAAATGGTCGGGTGAAGTCTCAAGCTTTTACTAGAGATATGCGCGCGCACAGCCAAGTTATGATTATTTTGTGTGCGTATAGGTGCATAAATGATAAGTCTTTGTATGAGCATTTACATTAATGGGCGATAGAGAGTATGGTGAAAGAAAGTGCATACATCCGATGGTTTGAGAACATAAGTTCAAACGATGTTCTCGTGGTTGGAGGAAAAAACGCTTCTTTGGGGGAAATGATTCGTACTCTTAAGGATGAAGGTATTCGTGTTCCTGATGGATTCGCCATAACGGCAGAGGCTTTTTGGAAATTTATAGAGGCCAATGATCTGAAGGAGAAGATAAAATTTCATCTGGAAAACCTGAAAAGCGGAGATAAGACTCGTGAATTGACAGTGGTGGGAAAATCCATACGGGATCTCTTTTTGGGTGGTTGTTTTCCTGAAGAGCTTGCTGAGGAGATAAGAAAATCTTACCGGGAATTATGCAGGCGTTACGCTAGTGATGAGGTGGATGTGGCGGTGAGAAGTAGTGCTACAGCTGAAGATCTGCCTGAGGCGAGTTTTGCGGGTCAACAGGATACGTACCTGAATGTAAGGGGTGAGGAAGAGTTGTTAAAGGCATGCCGAAAGTGTTTCGCCTCGCTTTTCACTGATCGAGCAATCATTTACCGTGAAGAACACGGATTTGAACACATAAATGTCGCTCTTTCTATCGGCGTGCAGAAGATGGTGCGTTCTGATAAGGCCTATGCCGGAGTTATTTTTACCATTGATCCGGAGACTGGTTTTCGTGATGTAGTTGTCATAAATGCTGCTTGGGGACTTGGCGAGATAGTTGTTCAAGGCATAGTTACACCAGACGAATACATGGTTTTTAAGCCCTTACTGGACAAAAAAAATTTAGTCCCCATCATCAAGAAAACCTTGGGTGACAAATTAAGGAAAGTAGTATATGCCAAAGTCGAGGGTAAGACCGTCAAGAATGTGAATACTTCTAAAATTGAGCGTGAATCCTTTGTTCTTGAAGATGGAGAAACTTTAGAGTTGGCACGTTGGGCTTGCGCCATTGAAAAACATTACAAGACTCCCATGGATATAGAATGGGCCAAGGATGGTGAAACTGGTGAGTTATTTATCGTGCAAGCCCGTCCAGAAACGGTTCAAAGCCGAAAGAAAGCTGGTTCGTTGAAAACCTATCTGCTAAAGAAGCAGGGGAAAATACTTTTGTCGGGTATTAGTATTGGCGATGCCATCGCCGCTGGGAAAGTTTGCAGGATCAAAAGCGCGAGTGACATTGCTCTTTTTAGAGACGGTACCATCCTGGTTACCGAAATGACAGACCCAGATTGGGTGCCAATCATGAAAAGGGCAGCGGGAATCGTAACAGATTATGGTGGTCGCACCTGTCATGCTGCTATTGTTAGCAGAGAGTTGGGAATTCCGGCAATTGTGGGAACACGAGAGGCAACAAGAATTTTGAATGATGATCAAGAGATAACTATTTCTTGTGCTGAAGGTGAAACCGGCTATGTTTATGGGGGCATCCTTGAATTTGAGGAATCGAAGGTGAGTCTTGACGGCATCCCAGTGACCCGAACCTCCTTAATGCTGAATATGGGAAGCCCTGACATAGCATTGCGGTGGTGGAAGCTGCCTTGCGAGGGAATTGGTCTTGCCAGAATGGAATTCATAATCAATAACATCATCAAGATTCACCCTATGGCTCTGGTTCGTTTTGATGATTTAGAGGACGAGAAAACGCGCAAACAAATCCAGGAATTGACCCGAGGCTATAAAGACAAGACTGAATATTTTGTTGAGCATCTGGCACGGGGGATTGCTAAAATTGCTGCATCCCAGTATCCTTGGCCAGTTATTGTGCGAATGAGTGATTTCAAGACGAATGAGTACGCCAATCTTATTGGTGGGAAGCAATTTGAACCAAAGGAAGACAATCCTATGATCGGTTTCCGGGGTGCTTGCCGGTACTATAGCGACCGTTATCGTGAAGGTTTTGCCCTTGAGTGTCGCGCCATCAAACGAGTCCGGGAGGAGATGGGGTTGTCTAACGTTCTCATTATGATTCCGTTCTGTCGAACTCTTGAAGAAGCAGACAAGGTTTTGGATGTGTTGAGGGAACACGGACTGAAGCGTGGTGAAAACGGACTAGAAGTATATGTTATGGTTGAGATACCGTCTAACGTTATATTAGCTGAGCAGTTTGCTGAACGTTTTGATGGTTTTTCCATTGGCTCTAATGATCTTACCCAACTTGTTTTGGGTGTGGATCGGGATTCAAGTGAGCTCTCCTACCTGTTTGATGAGCGCAATGAAGCAGTTAAAAAGATGATATCTGATCTGATTACTACAGCCCACAAAGCGGGCCGCAAGGTAGGCATATGTGGTCAAGCGCCCAGCGATTATCCTGACTTCGCCAAATTTCTGGTCGAGAATGGCATTGACTCTATCTCGCTTAACCCAGATAGTGTCGTTAAAACAAAACGGCTTGTTGCTATAGCCGAAAAAAACTAACTCAATAACCCAGTTAAATCCTCTTTATAGCTTTCACGCATGCATAACCGTTCGCCACTCGTACGGATGCAGTTTCTGCGTGCGCGGTATGGTTTAACTTACAGTATGCGCGCGCATGTATTAAAGCACATTTAATCCTGACCCTGATTAAGTTTTTTTATCATTACATGTGAGGATGGTTTGGGATTAATGATAAAGTATGCTCCTCTTACATTGTTTGAAAATTAAACCTTGCTTTTTTCTAATGTTTGCACGAATGTTTGTTTCTTTGAGGCCCAAGGAGTTGTAGGTTTCTTGAATGTTTTGACTAGTCCTGCATTCTTAAGGTTTGGAATTGCACCCCACATTCTCTTGGGGATGTTGGAAACCAGTAATTCGTCATATGATTTGATGTAATCGTAAACTTTCTGTTCAAATTCAGTTATTTTTGACATCTATGTCCCCCCTACTCCTGTTCCTATGATACTATTGGAGCGCCACGTATTAAACCAATGCACTGGCTTTGGGGTTAAAATTTTCCAAATAACTTTCTACCACAGTTTAATGCATTAAAGTAATTTTTTCCTATAGTTAAGCGGTCAAAAAATTTTTTTCTCGGATCAACTTCGTAGAAAACAGAATTCCTGCTAAAACGCAATTTAAAGTAAGAGATAATTTTTTACGGTGGTTAGTCATCCAAAAACAGCTTTTTCCTGAAATAGAGAAAAGGTTGGGGAAATCTGATTGTTTCCCCGAAAGGGGATAGGCGAATCGGTGTTCGGTTTACTCCTCGATGACTTGAATGGCGCCTTCGGGGCATTCCATCTCGCAGGCTCTACATGTGATACAGTCCTCAACGTTTACTGGAACAGACTTTCCGTCTTTCATTTCGTAAACGCCGACAGGACAAGTGTCAACGCATGTTTCGCATCCGGTGCATTTTTCAGCATCGACTTTGATTTCAACCATTATCTAATCAACTCCGCTTTTTAGATTTTAATCACAACGACGCATTGAAATAAAAACGTTTTGTAAAAAAAGGAAACTATTCGCGGAGTCTCAGAAGAACTCCGTCGATTGTTGCTTCAGCCTCTTCGATTCTGTGATTGTATTCTTCCAGAAGCTTTCCATATGCACCCTTAGAAACTTCTCCGCGTCTGTATCTTGTTTTTACTCGTTGCATGTCTCTTTCTGCGCCTTCAAGATTTGTTTCAGCCACTTCGATTTGTCTCATCATGTTTGCATACTTGGAACCGGCAGACCGTATCTTCTCGCTGAGAGTGGAGAGATTTCTAGAAACCGTGGAGAGGCGTCCGTCCAGCATCTTTTTTCTAACCTTAAATCTGCGTCTAGGAATTTTTCCCTTCCGTAACCGCTCTTCTAGGGATTCAAGCTCTGACCGAATTCTTGTTTTTTCTTCATATGAATCAACGAAGCTCTTGAGGTCTTTCGGTGGAACCGGAATTCTTGGGGATACAGAAGGCTTGGGGGCTTTCCAGAAAAAGGTTACTGCTGACGCGGCAACAGCTAGGATTCCCATCCATATTGTGGGGTAGAAAGAAGCCCAGAATATGAGGTGTTTATAGTTGATGTTGAAGTTGAGGTTTTCGGACGGCGTAACATCGGAGAAAGCAAAGTTTATGGTTTCTTGAAGGTTGCTTTTTTTGATGCTGTGGGGGTCTAGAGGAGTGGAGGATTGGAACTCGGCGCCTTTGGGGAGAGTTATGGAGACGGTTAACTTTCCTATTGTTGAGTTGAATTGTTCATAGAAGGTGAAATGTAAGTTGTAGTCTAGTCCATTCTGTTGACTGACGCATTTTTCCCATGGAACCCGATAATTCAGATAGAGCGTTTCCGTTTCATTTGTGTCTATGA
>Ga0307434_1000868_pt1 | contig 17952 bp, 15 predicted proteins | sample SalMarWE160220MG_FD_202156 | JGI IMG/M metagenome (GOLD analysis project Ga0307434, IMG submission 202156) | Salt marsh sediment microbial communities from the Plum Island Ecosystem LTER, Massachusetts, United States - WE1603-220 | ecosystem: Environmental > Aquatic > Marine > Intertidal zone >... | reverse complement strand
GTTTGTTGCGCGAGATACCCGGCTCCAAGGGATCGCGATCAGAGAAAGGCGTCCAGGGTCACCAGATGCCGGGGAGGCAAAGGGCATGAACATCGTGGTGTGCATCAAACAGGTTCCCGACCAGCCGACTATTCGTATTGATTCGGAGAGGATGACCCTTATCAGGGAAGGCGTGGAGAGCACTATCAATCCCCTCGATCGCGTTGCGCTCGAGGCCGGCCTTCATTTGCGAGGGCGCGCCGGCGGACAGGTAACCGTTTTGAGCATGGGCCCACCCCAGAGCGAGGAGTCGCTCAGGGAGGCACTTGCTGCGGGAGCTGATCGTGCTATTCTGGTGACAGATCCGGCCTTTGCGGGATCCGATACATTGGCCACATCACACGTGCTTGCCAGGGCTATCTCAAGGCTCCGGCCCTTTCCGGATCTCCTGCTTTGCGGTATGAAGACCATCGATAGCGATACCGGCCATGTGGGCCCTCAAATAGCAGAGGAGTTAGGTCTCCCTCAGGTGTGCGGTGTGAACGAGATCAGCCTGGAAGGAGATTCTCTCGTGGTAGAACGGCTGAGCGATGGTTTTTTGGATACGGTCGAGGTGACCCTGCCCGCGCTCATTTCGGTGAACCGGGACCTTTGTCCTGTTCGATCTTTGGCCCTTGGTTCCTTGGAGACGGCCTTTTCACAAGGAAATATTGCACGATGGGGGCGAGAGGAATTAGGCCTGAGCGAGGAAGAGGTGGGGCCCAAGGGATCCGCTACTCGAGTTCAAAGGCTCCTCACACCGGCATCCACAAGGAAGGGCGAGCTCGTGAACGGTTCACCCCGCCTGCTCGTTGATCGTTTGATCGGCACACTGGAGGCCTTGGGCCTCCTGGATGAGGAAGATGGATAAGAGCGGCTTGTTACACGGTGTCTGGGTTTTCGGGGATTACCGAAATTATTTTCAGAATCGCGTTACCCTACAGCTCATTGCCAAGGGCAGGGAGCTGGCAGAAACGCTCCGCACCCGAGTCACGGTCCTCTTGCTGGGCGAGGCGGTACACCAGTATGCCATGGAATACATCGCCCACGGAGCGGATATCGTCATGGTGGCGGAACATCCCGATCTCAGGTGTTATCAGGTTGAGTCTTACACGAATGTGGTAGCCCGATGGGCAGAGGCCTTCAAGCCCGATATTCTCCTGGGCGGAGCTACCTCCTTTGGAAGGGAGTTCTTCCCAAGGCTGGCGAAGAGGCTGAAGACAGGACTGAGCGCAGATTGCGTTCGTCTTGAAGTGGATCCAGACACGGGGTTGCTGCTCCAGACCACCCCGGCCTTTGGAGGAAACTTACTTGCAGAGGTGGTAAGCTCGCACCGCAGGCCACAGATGGCTACTATTCATCCATACGTATTCAAAGAGCTTCCCCATAAAGCCAGTGCGGTTGGAAGGGTGGTGTATCCCGAGATCGAGGTCAAAGCGAATACGCAGGTTCGCGTTCTGAGGAGTAGACGTCAGCAAGCGCGAGGGGGCAATCTGGAGGACGCCCAGATCGTCATTGTTGGTGGCAGGGGATTGGGCTCGAGAGAACAGTTCAAACTCCTCTTTGAACTTGCAGAGCTTCTAGCAGGAGAGGTGGGAGCCACCAGGCCTGTAGTACGTGCAGGCTGGGCTGATGAGGAGAGGCTTTTAGGTCAGACTGGAAAAACGGTTAAGCCAAAGCTGCTCATTTCAATCGGTACATCCGGTGCCCTGCAGTATACGACTGGCATCAATGGGGCAGAGACTATTATCGCTGTTAACAGGGATGCCCATGCGCCTATCTTCAAGATGGCCGACCTTGGGTTGGTGGGGGAGAGCTCAGCCGTGTTGCCCCTCTTGCTGGAAACACTCCGTAAGAGGATATAAGAGAGGGAGAAGATGATGGAATTTCGAGAAAGCCCCATAAGCGCTCACCACAACTACCTCGTCAATGGTATGCTCGCACAAGGCTTCGTAGTCGGTGATCCGAGTTCGAAGGATCACTTTTTCTTTCTGGCCGATGTTGTGCTTCAAGGAGAGACTAGACCCCGCATCTCAGCGCGATTGATGGATGAAGATTCTCACCCGCTCTTGGAGCTGAAGGTAAACCGGATTGGCGAGAATCCCGGAAAATGCAGCATTGAGTCCGCCTTTGCTGGATATCGCATACGGTGCTCTTCTGGCGATGTGCTGATTGAGGTGAGAACCGAGGCATTCGCCAACGGGTATCTGACCCGTATCAAGGCCAGGCTCTTTGATGAGCATGGCCATCTCCGTGTTGAAACACGGGATGAAAGCATATGGATTCATGGAGAGGAATACCTTTTTCTCGCAGGTCCGCTTCCGGAAGGCAGAGCAGTCAGGAGGAAGTAAGGCAACAAAAGAACGTTATGTATCGTTTCAGCCGGAGCTAGGTTTCAAGAATGCCTTATTCTCGAGTTGATCCGAAGCTTTTCCAACGACATCCGTATAACATCCCGTGCCGTGCCCTTGTCTCTCAGGTACTCCTCGAAGAATGCTTGAACCTCTGCCTCCCTTTCGATGCCGGCTATAGGGACGATTGCCTCGATCACGCGCTCAAAGTGGGCCGGGTGGAATTTCTCGATGAGATCCATATGAGACACGAACCATTCCCACAGAGAGGGGATAGCGTGCGGATTGGCAGCCATGGAGCTTATGGGAATGAACTTATTTCTGCTCGGAACCTCCGCAAGGATGTAATCCTGTACCTCCTCGATGACCTTCTTATCCCTGAATCCCCCCAGGGCTGCCAGGATGTTCATCCTTTCGTGCTCGCTTTCGGAGCTATCGAGCTTAACTTTAAGCCATTCAAAGGCTTCCCCGCCGCCGTTCAAGGCCGCGATATAGAGGACGCTCTTTGCGATGTCCGGGTGGATGTTGGGGCCTCCGGCCAGGCTGGAAAATGCCCCCCTGGCGAATTCCGTCACCTCCTCTGAACCGTATACCGCGGCCTGCTGCATAAGAGCGTCTCTCAGGATGGAGCGGGGATAGACTTCACCCGGTTCTGGCTCGTAACCAATACGGGACAGCACGGTTTCGAGGAACGATCTCCCAAAGGAGGCTGCTTTGGCCCTCCGAGCGCCCTCGAGCACGAGGTAGGCGTGGTAGAGATTGGCGGCAATGCTCATGAGGGGCAGGAATGCATCCTCGGCCGTGTAATTGGATAGGAACTCGAGGTACGCATCAAAGGGGGCATCGCCGCTTCTGATGAAAGCATACAGGTCGTTTTGGAGCCCCCACCTATCCTCTAGGGGAAGCGCTTTCGTTTTCACGAGTTTGCCGAGTTCAGCAAGGTTTCCACCATCGCGGTACGCGACCCGATAAAACCCGGACTGATTTAAATTGACCTTGTAGGCAACGGCATCCGGGCCGATATCAAAGTCAGAGGCCTTGGTATCGAGCAGGGCCGTGATCGTCTTTGATTGTCCGTCTTGGTAATATAACCCGATCGTGATCGGCACGACCCACTGCTGATCGAATTCATCGGCGAGATAGGTGAACCTCTGCTGCGAGATGTGGAGTTTTTCGCCCTGCCTTGTGACCACGAGGATAGGGTATCCGGCCTGCTCAACCCAGCTCTTCATCATGGAAACCACGGCTTTATCCGAGATTTCCTCAAATGCCTCCCATAGGTTTCGGCTCCCTGCGCAGGAGTATTCATATTCCCGCAGGTAGTGTCTCAATCCTTCCTTAAAGCTATCCTCTCCAAGGTATCCTGCTAAGTGCCGCAGGATGCTCGCGCCCTTGTTGTAAATAATCGGGGCGGTACTGGCGTTGATCACAGCGTGCTCCCCTCCGGGGAGCTCTATGGGGAATGTCTCGCGTAAGGCATCCCTGGTGAGGGCCGCATCGGTCTGGTTGTGCAGAAATTGACCCCATATATCCCAGCGGGGATGGAAATGCGCCACCGCGGCATATCCGAAGTAGGTGGCAAAGCTCTCATTCAACCAGAGATACATCCAGTCAGAAGGTGTGACCAGATCCCCAAACCACTGGTGGACTATCTCATGGGCTATCACCTCGCATATCCTCTGCTCACCCGCCTTGGATGTGATATCAAGGTAGTGCAGCAAGAGGTTTTCCCTGAAGGTAATGGCGCCCCAGTTCTCCATGGCGCCCGAAGCGAAATCCGGGACTGCCACGAGATCGAGCTTGGGCAAGGGGTAGCGTATGCCGTAGTACTTTTCACAAAATCCAAGGGCCTTTCTTGCGAATTCAAGAGAAAAGCCGGCGTGCCTTGTCATTCCGGGCATAGTTGCGGCCCGAATCAAGGGCTGGCCAGCGTCCTCGATAAATTCGAATGCTCCAACGCCGATAAAAAGGAGGTAGGTGGACATCTTCGGTGTCCTCAGGAACCGAACGATTTTCCTGCCGTCAGGCACAGGTGTTTCCTCGGCGATCGGCATATTGGAGATGGCAACGAGCCCCTCAGGGATCACGAGCTCGATATCAAAGGTTGCTTTCTTGAGGGGATGGTCAAGGCATGGGAACGCCCTTCGCGCGTCGCTCTCTTCAAATTGCGTGACTGCACAGTACCGGGTTTCACCTTCCGCGAGATAGCCGCTTCGGTAGAACCCGAGCATCCGGTCATTGAGCTCCCCCGTAAAGGTGATCGCAAGGACGATGGCCCCGCTTATCTCCTCGGGAAGGCGGAACACCACCACCTCTCGAGGGGCATCCACGGAGAATGGGCACTCTGCAGCCTGCTGGTCTTGTATGAGCCTACAGCTCTGAAATGATAGCTCCTTGGCATTCAGGGCAACTTCCTTCACAGCCCTTGCGGCCTCGAAGGAGATCTCAACCATTCCCGAAAAGGTAAAAGTCCTTAGGTCCGGTTCAAGATGTATCCTATAGTGGACTGGATTCATCCCATTCATAGTCGCCTCCATTTCAGAAGAGATAGTTCGCTCACCATAATGCACATCATCTTTTTTTCCAACGCCAAAGTCTGGCCCCCATTGTGGAATGGTTTCCACCTTGACCCAGGCACCCCTCTTCTCTATACTACCGTAGCCAGGGGAGAGTCCCATTAACGTGCCTTTCAGGGTAGTGTTCGATGGAAATCATAAGGCCTATACCGGTAATACTGGACCATAAAGAGATCAAAACGAGGTTCCACATGGGGCGAAGGGGGGATTGGAGCCAGGTTCTGTCGCTCATAGAACGCGCCCAGGCTCTTATCGAAGCAGGGGCTGTCTACAGGGTCTGCTATATAGAGGAGCGGCTCGAGGACACGATCAGGATAGACGGCGTGTATTTGAAAAGCAAGGTATTACGAAGGCATCTCGACCAAGCAGAACGGGTCTTTCCCTTTGTATTGACCATAGGCGGGGCCTTAGAAGAGGAGGCCAGGGCGTGTACCGATATCCTTGAGAAGTACTATCTCGATAGCATTGGAGATACTGCCCTTGCCTCGGTGCGGAGCTATTTTGAAGAAAGCTTGAGGTCTCGATATGGCCTCACCACCCTCTCCTCTATGAGCCCTGGATCTCTCGAGGATTGGTCCATTGAGAACCAAGGGTCCTTATTCTCGATCCTCGGTGATGTGGAAGGGGCAATCGGCGTGAGGCTGAAGAAAAGCCTTGTCATGACCCCTTTCAAGTCCATATCCGGCATCTACTTTCCCACGGAGATCCCCTTTTACAGCTGTCAGCTATGCACCAGAGAAAGATGTCCATCGCGAATGGCCGAGTACAACGAACAGCTCGCCAGGGACTATGGGATCATACAATGATTGATGAACTCGTAAAAAGTATCAAATCTGTCTCTTTAGTCATTCTGGCAAACCCCGGATCGGGGTCCGGGGCAGGCACCAGAATCCAGTAAATTCAATAGGTTCTGGATGCCGGATCAAGTCCGGCATGACTAGTAGAGGACTTTTTACGACTTTGTCAATGATTACATCGAGAGGCTTTCTCTCTTGACAGGATGAAAGCTGTTTTTTATTGTTTTTTGCCAAGAGACAACGTCAACGCCCGGCAACAAAGGGCATGGCATTTCGACATCGTGGAACGAGAGATGAGGAGGAAGATGAGAAGGATACTCTATGGAGTTTTTCTCCTAATGGTAGGGCTTTTCCTTTGCCTTCCTGAAGGCCTTGCCCAGCAGGCCGCAGGGCCGAGGATAGAAATTGAGGAGAAAGCCTTCGACGCCAGGGATGTCAAGGAAGGTGAGGTCATCGAGCATACCTTTACCGTCAACAATAGGGGTGAGGAGGTCCTTGAGATACGAAAGGTCAGCCCTGGCTGAGGCTGTGCAGTAGCCCGGTATGACAGGGAAATCCCCCCCGGCGGGGAGGGAAGGATCACCCTAAGGATCAATACCAAGGGGTATCAGGGTGAGATGATGAAAAGGGCAAGCATCTTCACGAATGATCCACGTACCAAGGTTGAAACCGTGGCAATCAAGGCCTTTGTCAAGGCGCTGATCGATATCTCTCCCCGATTCGTGAATCTGAACGGGCCCGCGAGCCAAACCGTTGTCGGGATTGTGAGCGTGAGTGCCGGGGAGGAACGCTCCTTAATGCTCGAGGAGAGCAGCTTTGACCTCAGCAGCAAGGTGACCTATGCCATAGAGGAGGTTGAAGCTGGAAGGTCCTTCAGGATCCGTTTCACCTCGATCCCCGGGCCCCCGGCACCTTCCGCGGCGTATTGAAGCTGAAGACCAATTATCCCGAGAGGCCCCAGATCGCTATCCCCATCACGGCAAGATTCCACGGAGTTGCCGAGAAGCGTTAAAAGGTGATAGCCAGAAACAAGACCCCAAGCGCTGTTATCAAGAGTGCAGCTGCGATCTCAATGCCGTGTTGAAGTATTTCGACGGTCTTGTGCCGGCGCTCCACTGATCCCAGGGCCAGGTTTTTGCCTGCAAGTGCAGCGACTCCCACTGCCGAGACGGTGGTTGCCATTCCCAGAATCAGGAAACAGGCCAGCAGCAGCCCAAGTCCTACCATGTTCATAGAGAGGCAGAAGAGCATCACCAGCACCACGCCAGGACAGGGTATCATGCCGACAGCCAGGGCCATCGCAAAGGGGTTTTGCTCTTTTTCTTCTGATCCGTGTCTTTGATTCGATCCATTGTTGCTATGCTGCGCGTACCATGAGATCAGGATTTTTATCAGAAGGACTGCTCCCAGCAAAGCAATGAGGCTATAGCTTATCAGCTGTGTGGTACGGGTTACGGCATCCAAGGAACCAGCAATTCCCTTTTTGAGCACGAAGTGCACCGCTAGCACGAGTGCTACCCCGGAAAATCCGTGCAAAAAGGCTATCGAGGTGCCGAGGAAGATTCCTCTGACCAGTTTCCTGCCGCCGGAGAGAAGGTAGAACGTTGCCACCGCCTTGCCGTGGCCCGGCCCAGCTGCATGGAGCACTCCATATGAAAAGGCAATGACTACTAATGTCAGAAAGGGCCGAAGGCTGCCCCTCTCTCTGGCTTCTCTGGCCAGCTTGGCCATCTTTTGGTTGAGGTGTTGCTGCCAGTTGCCGATTCTATCCAGGAAAAGATGCCATATGCAGGGGGTTGCCGGGGCCTTTTGGGTACTCTCCTGTGAGATAAAGGGATTCTGGGCCTTGGACGGAAGCGCTACTCCCAGTAAGATCAACAGCGTCACAATTGTTAAAAATAACCTATCCATTTTTCCGTTTGAACGTTACTATTGCCTCAACAGGATGCACCTGACCATAGTAGTAAGCTTCTTTAAGGTTTTTGGATATTCGGTGCCTAACCTCAAAACTTGAGGCACCTTCAAGGATAATGGGTCGGTCCTTGGCAAAGGCCACTCTTGAATAATACGTTGGGTCATATTGTGATATTATAAATTTTTTGAAGCTGGTTCCTGCCGTTACATGGCAGGGAATCATAAATTCATAAATCAGTTTGCCGCCTGCCAAAGCTGCTGTAAAGTCCTGGATATAGCTTACCTTGAAAGGTTTTCCGTCAATCTTGATAAAGCTAAAATAGTCAAATTTAGCCAGGTTTGCAAAGGCCCCTTTCTTTACGGCATCTATCTCGGATTTTTCCAGCGTATTGTTGTGATTGCTGTCGAACTCATCCGCTATCATGCTGCTGAAGAATTCGTCAAAGACCCAGGTCACCTGCACGCCTGCCAGTCCCTGCTGATCAAAAACAATCCGCAGGGTGTTTTGAATGAAAACATGGGGGTGCGAAGAAGATGCATCCGGAAACACGAGCAGCAACAAGGCTGCAAGTATCAAAGCTCCGCTCCCGTGACTCGTCATGGTTTCTCGCTCGAAAGATTTCCGTATACTTCTGCCACTCCTGAGCGCGAACGATTAATGCCTGCCCACAACTGCAAATCAAAATTATTACACTCAGGGATTCTTGTCAAACTGCTCCATTCATTCCAAGGTAGAAAAGGGAATCATGGTGGAATATCTGGCTCGTATTACGGATAGAGAATCCCATATCTTGACCAGATCACTCATTACCTCATATTTTGCATATTTCGGGATGCTAACCCTTTCCTCGCCAACTCTTGTGATTGGTAAGGGGAATCTGCTATTAGCCTATGCTGGCAAGTTGGAGCACTTCAGGGGGAAATCAAAACCCAAATCCATTTCATTCGATTTAAAAGCTGGGGTGGTGTCTTTACGGAGGCTGAGCTTTAATACCCTCGCGGTACTTTCAGTTTTGGGACCGTGTATTGGTAGATGTATTGAGCATTATTTGTTCAAATCATCATTGATGGTTTTGTAAAAAGTCTCATTTAAACGATATTCAGTACCTTGCAGAACACACTACGCTCTTCCTTTGTGAGCCTCAATAGAGCCTTTTTGTCCTTCTTCTTGAAATGATCAATGCCCGTCTTTAGGAATCGCACAGCAACGCTGGCTTCCATCCATTTCTTTATAACATCTTGGAACGACTCCAGAATACGGGAGAGTCGTAATTCGCTGATATTCTCCTGGTCTTCGAGAAGTGCGAAGATCGTGAGCGGCAATGACTCCTCGAAACGGCGCAGATAGGCCGGATCATCTGATCCGATGATATCGAGCGCCGCAGTGAGATAGCGATCAAAAGAGGCGGTTGGCGCGTGTTCAAAAAGGGAAACGCAGTTCTCAAAAAATGACTGCGTAACATAATTGCTACGAGGTGTTTTGCTTGCGCGGTCAGACTCAATCGCAGAAGAAAGCCGGGCCAGTGCATCCTCAATTCTCCCGAGCGCTAGAAGAGAGCTTACGATGTTGAAATGGGGCAACACAGCTTGGGGATCGGCTTGCAGGGCCTCTTCGTAATCTGAGATAGCCAGCATATATTCACCGCGTTCTCGTCTCGCTTCCCCTCGAGAGTTCAAAAGATTCAATCTGTCGGCCCCATGTCGTTCCGCTTCCTGAAAGGCTGCGGCCGCATCATCCAACCGTCCCAGCTTCTCCAGCATGCCGCTCAATATCGCCCATGCATCTGCATTGCCCGGCTCCAGCTCCAGGGCCTTACGGTGCATAGCCTCGGCCTCCTCGGCAAAGGGAATATGCCCTTCGGCGCCCAGACGGTTTGCAAGGAGTGAGAATCCGCGATATCGAAGTTGCAGCTCCTCTCCCGTGTAAAGGTTGCCCAAGAAGTCAACAAACAGGCGCACCGGTGCACCTTCCTGTTCCAATTCCGCCTCATGGCAGATACGAAACAGGGTTTCGGCAATTTCGTAGTAGGATTCCCTTCCCTGCCCAATACGACCCACGAAATTCCTGTCGAGAAGATCCTTCAATTGACTCGAGACTGTATTCGGCGCAGCCAGACAGGCTCGGGCTATTTCTTTGACAGTGCAAGGGCTCCGTTTCAGGCTGAGGAATTGAATAATTTTCTGTTGCTGTGCCGACAGGCTCTTCATCTGCTCCTGGTAGAAGGGCTTCAAAGGGTCCAGGGCCTGAATAAACAGGTCGCTGAGTTTCGCGACCGAGTCGGATGTTAAAAACTCGTAAAAGACAACCAGAAGGCGGTGATTGCCTCCTGTGAACTCGTATATGGCCCTCATCCGTCCGCGGCCCTGGGCGGTATTTAAAAAAGAAAAAACATCTTGATTCCCATAAGCTGAAGCCATGGCCATGAGGAAGGCCATTGCCTCATCTAAGGTAAGGCGGCGTAGGTGTATAATCTTGAAGAAGCCGTAGAAAGGGGCGTTTGCATCCTTGACGCTTTCGGCCAAGGCCTGGGAAGATGCGAATATCATGAATCGAGGGTGGTGCTGTACAAGGTCGCGTAATGCCTGCTGTCCTTTGAGCCCGAATCCCTTGGTATTGTCGAATGTGATGCCGAGGTTTTCCATGATAATAAGGATATCCCTGGTGCCCGAGGCGTGAAGCAGGAGTTGAACGGCCCGGGTCTCCTGCCTGTCAGGGGGGAGGTCGTAGATCTCCTCCAAGCCTTGGGCAATTTCTTTTTGATCCGGGTACCAGCGCAGAATTGCACGAAGCAAGCGGACCACGAAATCCAGAAAGGACGCCACGCCCAGTTCGTCTTCAAGGAGATAGATGATCAGGAGGCGTTTCTTCAGTTCCTCGTCCGACCAGAGGCGGTTATGAATCACACGGAGAACGTGGGTCTTGCCGCTGCCCCGGAAGCCGATGATAAGGCGTTGGTGTTTATTCGGCCCGCCGGCCCCGTCAATTGCCAGCTCCTCAAGCCGGTCTACGAGGTCCCGGCGTCCGACAAGGGTTTTTTCCAGTATCTCCGGATCAGACCATCCTGGCGAAAAGGATTGAAGCGTTCTTATGGTTTTTGATTTATTCATGATATTAGCCCTTGTTGATTTCCCACCACCTTCTCATGATACCGTACCTGAAACGATAGCGCCTCTTTCCCGTTGAGGAATCCCTGACGAGGTAGTTATCGTCAAGGAGCAATTCGAGCGTTGACAGCACCTCCTCGTCATACTCCACGGTCATTTGGGAGCGAACGTAATCGATGATCTCCTCTTCGGGCACGAAGCCCTCTTCATAGGAGAGCATCTTCAGGATAATCAACGATCGACGGTCAGCTCCAAGGCTGGCGTAATAGGTCTCGATTCGCTCTGCTGCATTGTTGAACCACGGTATCTCGCGGTCGTCCATCATGGCCCTTATCTCTGCGTCAATGTCATCGGGCGAGACCTCCTGTCGTTTTGAATCTTGAAACCTTTCGCACACATACTGGATATACAGGGGGAGACCATCGGTGGCCTCATACATGCGTTGATCAAACTCGTCCGGCTCGTTTCGGCTTATTCCTTCCTCATCCAGGTATTTGACGCACATTAATTGAACGTCCTCCCTGATCATACCGGAAAGCACTTTCAGCGACATGTCATTGGTTGGATTACCCTTGTACTGATGATCGGATTTTAGTTTCTGCAATATCAAATGCAATCCCATGGACCCGGACATCAGAAAGCGAATCCGGTTTGAAGGCTCATACTTCTGTCGAAATTCGCGCAGTGCGTCGAGGAACTCCATACCGATCGGCCCCCCATGATCCTTGATAATGTTCGAGATCATCATGGGAAACTCATCGATCATGATAAGGATTCGATTCCCCGTGTTTTCAGAAATATCGGCAAAAAGCGCGTCGAGAAGGCTCTTCCAGTCCGATTGTATCGGCGGGAGTTTCCAACCGCTTATCTCGGTTCCGGCTATGGCCTTATATGCAGATCTGATTCTTCCTAACCAAATGCCCTTATTGCTTCGGGCTTCAAGTCTATTGGCTTCCGCAAATATCTTTTCAACACAATCAATGGGATGACGGTCGGATTCAACCCAGCAGAAAAGACACCGCCACCCGTCTCTAGGATGTTCGGACATCTTCCTGAGCACACAGGTCTTGCCTACACGGCGCTCAGCAGTAAAGATTACGCTTCTCTTCTCCAATTTCATCCAAATATCTGCAATTTCTTTTTCCCGGCCTATTATGGCATCCCCTGTAACCGTTCCGCCAGGATTCGCTTTCATTGATCGCCCTCCATTATTTACGTGAATAGTCTCGTACGTCATCTATGACGTACGTCAATGTTATCGTAAATTAAAAGATTAGGAATGATTTGTCAATACTAAAAGTGTAGACTTTAAAGGATCTGCTCGTCGACTATTTGATAGATATTCCCCTGCAACGTCCCTCTCGTATATTGGCTATAACCTCACCAAGAGTGTGAACAGGGTTTTTGAGGGATTAGTTGGTGTAGCAGTGGGCCTCGATGATCACAACCGGCCCCTTACAAAGCCAACCATTCCCTTTATATCGTTTTTCATGAAGTACCTTTCCCTTTCCCGTATATCCGGTTCGAGCTGATGAAAGGATCGAACCCCGGGGTCCCTGGCAAGGATCTCATCGAGGATCTCCTCCTCATCCATTGAAAGTCCCCTGTCGCGCCTTGCTTCTATGATCTCGAGCCATAAGCTCATCTGGCTGTGGGCATTCTCAAGCATGCCTACCGCGTTTTCCATCATGCCGTAGTGGGCGTAGCATATCCTTTCAGGGCCCCGTTCAATGACCCTGGATAAGGAGCCCAGGGCCGGCTCGGGTTGAAAGGGGGGCGGGGTTGCAGGCCTCGTATAGGCCGGGTTTGCCGAGGGAACCCTGATCCCTGCGACCTCCCCGGCCAGCACGATATCATCAAGGAAGAAGCACAGGTGATGAGATGCGTGTCCCGGTGTTTCCAGGGATTCGATTTCATGCCCTTTCCACTGGATGTTGCACCCAGGGCATAGCTTCTCCCGGTTTACCGGCGAGGGCTCGCCGTAGGTCCTTGCGAGATCCCCCAGCACCTTCACGGAGCCATGCCAGAGCCGAGCCGGGTCTACGAGATGATCGACCGCCTGAGGGTGGCACAATACGGTGGTCTCCGGGTACTTCTCGATCAGATCACCGCACCCACCGGCGTGGTCAAGATGGATGTGGGTAAGGAGAACATAGTCGATCCCCTTGACCCCGAGCTCTCTCAGGGCATCGCAGAGTACGGGGACCGTCGCAGAAGGGCCGGGATCGATGACGATGGCACGATCATCCGCGGTAAGGACCCAGCTGCTGATAAAACGGCGGAACCCAGGGAGGGGTAGATCGAGATCGATGAGAAATAGATTCTCAGAGATATTGTGTATGGGTGCGCGTCTCATAGCGATGGAAAACCAAACGTGGCGCTCTCTCCCAATTCCTCCTCGATCCTCAGGAGCCTGTTGTACTTGCAGATCCTCTCGGATCGGCTGAGCGACCCTGTCTTTATCTGTCCGCTGCCGACAGCCACGCTCAGGTCGGCAATGAAACTATCCTCGGTCTCCCCTGAACGATGGGAGATGATCGTCCTCCAGCCAGCCCTGTGGGTCATCTCAATGGCCTGGAGTGTTTCGGTGAGGGTTCCGATTTGATTCAGCTTGATCAGCACCGCGTTGGAGGACCCCCCTTTGATCCCCACGGCGATCCTCTCGGGGTTGGTCACATAGAGGTCGTCGCCCACGATCTGAACCCGGTCCCCCAGCCGCTCCGTTAAGACCGTCCAGTTGTCCCAATCGTTTTCATCGAGGCCATCCTCGATGGAGAAGATGGGGTAGCGGTTCACCAGGTCTGCGTAAAACTCTATCATCATCCCCGGATCCTTATTTAATTGATCGGACTGGGTGAAGACATACCTGCCGCCTTCATAGAAGGAGGATGCTGCCGCATCGAGTGCAAGCACCACATCCTCTCCTGGCCTGTAACCGGCGTCCTCTATTGCCGCGAGTATCACCTCGATCCCCTGCTCGTTTGACGTGAGATCAGGCGCAAATCCTCCCTCATCTCCCACGCCTGTGGATAACCCCTTTTCGTTGAGTACCCGTGCGAGGCAGTGGAATACCTCAGCACCGATCCGCAGGGCCTCCCGAAAGGTATCAGCCCCTTTTGGAACGATCATAAATTCCTGAATATCGAGGTTGTTTGCGGCGTGTTTTCCCCCGTTCACGATATTCATCATGGGCATCGGCAGGATGTGTGCGTTGAGGCCGCCTATATATCGATAGAGCGGGATTCCCAGCGAATCGGCGGCGGCCCTGGCCACTGCGAGCGAGACGCCCAGCACGGCGTTTGCCCCCAATTTGGCCTTGTTTGCCGTTCCATCCAGATCGATCATAGCAGCATCGATAAGGCGTTGGTCAAAGGGATCCATTTCCATGAGAGCCGGCCCAATGGTCTTATTCACGGTTTCTACCGCCTTTAGAACCCCTTTGCCGAGATACCTCTTGGGATCGCCATCCCTTAGCTCCAGGGCCTCGTGTTCACCGGTTGAGGCTCCTGACGGAACAGCGGCCGACCCCCAGCCGCCGTCGGATAGGCCTGCCTCAACCTCGATCGTAGGGTTTCCCCGGGAATCCAGGATCTCCCTGGCAAAAACCATCTCAATCTTTTCCATGTCATCCCTCCCTTCCTTTAGCAAAGGACCATCAAACGTAGGCAATATGCACGCCGCAGGAAATAGTATTCTCAGTTGCTTACTGCTTACTGCCTACTGCTTCCCCTTTTCTCAATCTCCACCGGCCATCGACATATTCAGCTACGGTCACCTCCCTCGCGAGCGAGCCGTCGCGATTAAAATAGAGAGGACCGGCAAGTCCCGGTAAAGCATGTTTTTTTGAATTGAGACCTCTGACGGCCTCATTGAGGGAATCGAGGTTCGATCCTGATTCCCCTATTGCCCAGAGCAGAAGATCCACCGCATCGTATGCCTGAGCAGCAAGCCAGTCCATGTGGTATTTCCATGTTTTCTCGAACCGGGCCCTTGTCTCCATTGCCCTCTGGGAATCGGGTGCCCAGATGCTCGGATGGGCTGCCATGATTCCCCTCTGTTGATCCCCTACCAATTCCCTGAATTCCTCGGATATGAGCCTCTGTGTTCCAAGGATAACGGGCCTTTCAATCCCCTCCGGCCACGTTCTGAGAATCCGTGCGGCAGAGTGCAGGCCTCCTGATACGAAGAGTACTTGGGGCTTTAGCATAACGATCTCGTGCAGTTCATCCTGGAGACGGGCTGTAGGATTAGTTCCCATGGGGAAGGACGTAACTGAGAGACCGAGTTCCTCTGCAGCAGGGAGAAAGGCGTTTTTCAGTTGGGTGCCCAGTGTTGAGTCCTCATAGAGGAGGGCTACCGTTCCCGTGCCCATGTTCCCGTGTAGGTAGCGTGCCAGCGCTATTGCCTGCTGGCGTTCGGAGAGGATCGTCCTGAACAGATAGGGGGATTTGACGCTATCGAGATCGTTTCCCGTTGCCACCGGGGAAACGGTGGTTAATCGAGCGGCGTGGTAAAAAGGGATTGCTGAGAGCGTACATCCTGTGGTGAGGTGCCCCACCACCGCCACGATTGTGGGGTGGCCTGCCATGTGCCCTGCAAGCTCCAGCGCACGGGTGGGCTCCCCCCTATCATCCAAGGCGATCAGCCTCACTGCTTTTCTGTTCGGATGGGATTGATTCCCCTGCTCATCCACCCTTAAGGTTGCGCCCCTGAGCATGGAGCGGCCGGATTCGGCCAGGGGTCCTGAAAAGGGGGCAATGATCGCGATAAAGATCGGCCTCTGATCGCCCTTGGTTTCGGATGCGTGTCCCGAGGGACGGGACAGAAGAAACAACATGGAAAGCATGGGAATGAGAAAGGCAATTATTCGTTTCATGGTCAACATCCGTTCAAAATATGAGTTCATCGGTTCAGGCTTCAAACAAAAGAGCGGAGGCATCACCTGCAAGGAACATGCATGATTCATTTCTCCTTGAAAACGATCTTGAGGGGGATGAGATCAAGGCCAAATTGGGCCTTGAATTGGTTCACCAGGTACCTCTCGTAGGTGCGGCGCACAAAGTCCCTCCTGTTCACAAAGATACTAATCATAGGTGGATGAACTGAAACCTGCGTGGCGTAGAGGAGCTTAAGCCCCCTTCCGCCAGTTTGTGGAGGAGGATGTCTCCTCACAGCCTCCCCTAATGCCTTGTTGAGGGCGGGGGTCGGGATACGGGTGTTCAGCTGTTTCCAGACCCTCTCTATAAGAGGAAACAGGTTTGCGACCCCCTTTCCGGTGAGGGCTGAGATGGGTAGCCGAGGGGCAAAGGAGATAAACCCCAACCGCCTTTCAATGGATTCCCCCACTGATCGAATACGAGAGGGGTCTCCTTTTAAGAGATCCCATTTATTGAGCCCGAGGATGATGCCGCAGCCTCGATCAAGGGCATAGCTACAGATTCTTGCGTCCTGGTCGACTATTCCATCTTTGGAATCGAGCACGATGAGGGCGATATGACACCTGCTGATCGCCTTGAGCGCCTTTATGGTCGAGAATGTCTCTATCCTTTCCTTAACCCGGGCTCTCCTCCTGATGCCCGCGGTATCCACGAGCAAGTAGGATACACCCTTCCTCTCGAAGGATATGTCCACAGCGTCTCTGGTGGTGCCGGGCTGTTCACTTACGACTAACCGCTGGGAGCCGATTATCCTGTTGATCAGCGATGATTTCCCCACATTGGGCCGGCCCACGATCGCAATCCCTCTCCTGCCTTCTTCCAGCTGAGGACCTTCAAGACAGGGAAGGTCACCTATGGCCTGATCCATAAGGGAGCCGATCCCGTATCCATGGGCAGAGGAGATGGGAAAGACCATGTCCATGCCGAGGGAGTAAAACTCCAGGCTTTGCCTCTCATGTTCAGGGCTATCTATCTTGTTCACAGCGCAGAGCAACCTCTTATCGGATCGCTTCAGCAGCAGGTATAACTCCTCATCGCCCGGGGTCAATCCGGTCTTCCCGTCGAACAGAAGGATAATCAGATCCGCCTCCTCGATAGCGATTTCAACCTGCCTGGTGACCTCAATCGATAGCCTTGCCTTTCCCAGGGAGTCAAAACCACCGGTATCAACCAACACGAAGGATTTCCCGTCCCATTCTACGGTGGCGTAAAGGCGGTCCCTGGTTACGCCGGGGATGTCGCCGACAAGGGCATCTCTCGTCTTTGTCAGACGGTTGAAAAGGGTGGATTTCCCCACATTGGGGCGACCAACTATGGCAATGATAGGGAGCATTCAAGGGATATACAGAAAAGCAACGAATAGTTCAAGTTCTTGGAGGACTAACGTTTTCCTCTCGCCGCCCTTTTTGGGAGCACGATATAGAACTCATTTCCATTCTCTCTTGGCGTACACCCCGCATACCCCTCGTGGAGTTGAACGATATGCTTCACGAAGTGCAGGCCGTGCCCTGAGCCCTCGATATCGTGATCTTGGAACCTTTTGTACCCGTCCTCAAATATGAGGATCCCATCTTTTTGGGAGATCGGCGTGCCGGAGTTAAATAAGGTGAATTTGAGGGCGCTCCGTGTTTCTGGGGGCTCCTGCCGCAGGACCTCTATTCCGTAAGAGATGTACTTTCGATCGGTACCGTCTTTATCTAGAGCAGGCCGACAATACTTCAAGGCATTGGAGAGGAGATTTGCAAAGACCTGAGCACTGAGACCGAGATCGATAAAGATCGTCAACTCCTCATAAGGGGGAAGGCCTGCCGGTTCGATGATCTCAATGCCCTTATCCGCCAATCTTTTCCTGTAGTGCTCAAGCTCCGGCAGGAATATATCGGCGAGAAGATGGTAGGATCGCCTCTTGAGCACATAGCCGCCTTCCTTGAAGTGTTCCTTCCTGAAAAGTGTTTCGATAAAGAGGCTTATGTGGTTAAAGTGACTTTTAAAATCCTCCATCTTGCTCTCCATGTCCTTGTGGATGCGCTTGAGCTCATAGGCGGCCTTCACCATCTCCTTTCCCTTGATATGGTCACGGTCATCGGTTATGGAAAGGACGGAGTTCAGCCTGTCTAAGGCGGCGATATGTTTCTGGAGGGTTTTGTTCATGTTGATCAAAAACGCCTTGTAATAGAGGTTCGGCGTAATCACGTTGTGCTCGATATCGGAGACGAGCTCATTGATAAACCGTATGTGTTCTATGTTCTGGTCA
>Ga0307434_1000864_pt1 | contig 18034 bp, 13 predicted proteins | sample SalMarWE160220MG_FD_202156 | JGI IMG/M metagenome (GOLD analysis project Ga0307434, IMG submission 202156) | Salt marsh sediment microbial communities from the Plum Island Ecosystem LTER, Massachusetts, United States - WE1603-220 | ecosystem: Environmental > Aquatic > Marine > Intertidal zone >... | reverse complement strand
GCGGCCCTGGCGCATCCGCAGATACTCCCCTCCCTGACGGTCGGGGTTCGGAAAAGCGAGGTGCCGTCCCCTTCTCCGCCCGAAGGTCCCCGCCGGAACTGTCACGCAACTTTCTCAACGCCCGTGGTTGCGTAGGACACGCCGGGCCGGTCTAATACACCTTCGACCAGTTCAGGTCCCTCGCGGGCCATAAGAACACCCGGTGCAAGGCGACGGTACGACTGCCGCCTTCTTTCCACGAAGCCGAGACACAATAGGAGGGCCAAACATGGCTACGTCAGATCGGCTATCACGGCGACGTTTCCTCGGTCAGACGGCGAAAGCAGGGGCGGCCAGCGTCGCAGCCCCCTACGTCATGTCTGCCAGCGTGCTTGGCGCCCCCGGGCGGACGGGGGCCAACGACCGCATCTCAATCGGGCTCATCGGCGCAGGGGGTCAGGCTAACTGGCACATCGGCCAACTGCTCAAGCAACCCGACGTGGTTATCACCGCCATCTGCGACGTCTGGAAACAGCGACGCGACCAGGCCGTCGCCAGGTGCAAGGAGACCGCCAAGCCCTATCACGACTACCGCGACCTGCTTGCCCGCAGCGACATCGACGCCGTCCTCATCGCCACGCCTCCCCACTGGCACGCACTTCAGGCCATCCACGCCTGCCAGGCCGGCAAGGACATCTACCTCGAAAAGCCCATGACCCTGAGCCTGGCCGAGGGCCTGGCCGTCCTCCGGGCCGTTCGCAAACACAACCGCATCAGCCAGATAGGCACCCAGATCCATGCCGAGGCGAACTACCGCCGCGCCGTGGACATCGTTCGCTCGGGCATCCTGGGCAAGATCAACGTCGCCCGGACGTTCCACGTACTCAACGACGGCCCCGAGGGCATCGGCAACCCACCCGCGGGCGAGCCGCCCGAGGGGCTCGACTGGGAAATGTGGAAGGGCCCCGGGCCCGATTGCCCGTTCAACCCCTTGCTCGTCAAGAGTTCCTATTTCCACCCTTCGTTCATGTACAGCGGCGGGTGGACGCCGGGGATGGCTCCACACATCATCGACCTGCCCTACTGGGCGCTGGAACTCGGTCACCCCACCTGTGCGACCAGCTCCGGCGGCCGATACATCGTCCGCGACTGCGGCGACGCCTACGACACGCACGAAGTGCTCTGGCAATACCCGAACTTCACGCTTACCTGGCACACCTCACTGGTCAACAGCTACGGCTTCGACAACCAGGGTGAGCCGGGCTGCAAGCGCCGGCGGGGGGTCTATTTCCACGGGGTCAACGGGACGATGATGGCCGACTACCACGTCTGCAAGATCATCCCCGAGGGCGACCGCATGAAGGCCGAGGACGCCGAGGCCGTCCCCAAGGTGATACCCGACTCCCCAGGCCACCACCGCGAATGGCTCGACTGCCTCCGCTCCCGGAAGCAGCCGAGCTGCAACGTCGGCTACCACTACAAGATCGACATCGCCATCAACCTGGCGATGCTCTCGCTCAAGCTGGGCCGATCCGTCCGCTTCGACCCCAGGACCGAAACCGTCCCCAACGACCCCGAAGCCGCCAAGCTCGTAACACCCCAATACCGCGAGCCGTGGAAACTGCCAACAGAGTACCTGGGATGGCTTGAGCCTGTTGCCAACCCCCCGGGTAATCCTGCCCGGGGCTCTCTCGCGGATCAGCGTTTCCCCAGGGCAATCGCATCCGATTCGGGATCGCGGTTTCTGGCCCGAAATCGTTTGCATGCCACTGCTTTATGAGCAGGTGCGTGTTTAGCGTCCCGATGGAGCCCACTCGCTTGCGCTCGGGGTTCTGACTCGCCAGCGCGTTCGTCCTGATCAGAGCCCAGAGCGCCAGCGACGGGGTTCTGTGCCATCCCGCCCCAGGAGACGCTATACACGTACATGAGCAGTGTTTGCGGCGTAATCGCTCGGAGAGCAGGTACGTGTTCAGCCGGTTCCAGCGCGATCAGAGCCGGCCTCTGTGAGGCCGGTGTTTCCTCGGACGGAAAAGCCTCACGCCGCGAAGGCGCAGCGGGCTCGCAGAGCCCGACGCCGAGCCGTTATCCACGCTAAGCACGCACGGGAAGTGGCACAATGCACAACGCCGCCGGGCGGCTTTGACCGAGCTAGGAGTTCCTTAGTCCATGAGTCTCACGTTGTATTGCCGGGCGGTGTGCCGATAGCCCCTCGGCGGGTCGCTCGCAAGTGGTGTTGCACCGTAGACGAACACCTCGTCCGTATAGGGGTCGTAGAGGATGACCGATTCCCGCCGGCTGCCGTCGAGCTCGGCGGGGATGCAGTGAAACCAGCCCATCCGGCCCCTGCCTGACGGGGGAGGCAGATCCGCGATCGTCACCACCTTGCGACCGTCCCCGTCGTAGAGGGCGCACGGCGAGAAAAGAAGGGGCGGGGCATCCGGGCCGGACCAGTACACCGTTTCCAACCCTACGTTGACCGGCGAATGGTCCACCGTGAAGCGGAGCAGCACCCGGCCCCCTCGGCCGGCCAGCAGGATGTCCGGCGCGTGCCCGCGATAGCGCACCGCCATTTGAAGACCAGGCACATCCCGGCGAAACCTCCCGCACCGCATCTCCTGCCCGTGCGGCACCACGTCACCGCCCAGCTTCACCAGCACGTCTCCCGACGCGTTGACCACCTGACCGAACCCCGACAGGACCACCTCGTCGCCATTCGCCCCGTTTCCGTCCCAATCAACGATGGCCACCGAATCGTTGTGCCTGGCCATCATCCTCTCCCATAGCACCGTGCCTTCGTGGTCGAGCAGATAGTTGCCGCCGCAGACCTCATCCCGGCCATCGCCGTCCACGTCGCCCACGGCGGGGATGTAGCAGGAGTGCTCGCCGTACTTGGAGAACCTGTTCTGATAGGTCCACAGTTCTTCGAGCCGATCGTTGCAGGCGATGACGCTGTTGCCGATCTTGACCACGAAATCCCGCGGCTGGTTCAGGCCCCGCAGGTCCGCCGCCAGAAGCCGTCGATGCACGTAGTTGGCCCGATGACGTTTCCCGGACGCGTCGCGGGCATTCGCCTTGATGAGTGGCAGGGGGGCGGCCCGGCGCTTCACCTTGCCCCGGGCTCCGTCGAGGATGACGAACTCCATGTCCTTCGTGTCCCACCAGCTTGTGTGATCCACCCCATCCCGCAGCACCATCGCCACGACCTCGGTCCGGCCATCGCCGTCGATATCGACCACCAGCACGGGCCCGGGGCGCGTCGGCGATTCCGCCACGTGCGTCTGGTCCCTCTCGTCCGCGCTGACCACCCGGCGGTCCTTGTCACCCCATTCCCACAGCACGCGGCCCGCCCACGTGAACGCACCGAGATAACAGGTCTTGAGACCACCCACCGCCTTGGCCAGCACGAAATCGACCGTCCCGTCGCCGTCGAGGTCGCCGATCCGGATGTCGCCACCGTACTGGCCGATGCCCTTGAGCTTCTCACTGCCCGGGTCGCGGGTAGGCCCCATGGAAAGCAGCGCCTGGGGGATCTTGATGTGGGCTTGGCGGCACGCCGGTCTGGGCAGGGGTGCTACGTGTTCGGCGGCCCCGGCGGGCGGTGTCTGCCACAATCCCAGAACGAGAACGAGCAGTATGCCACGCCAGGTTACGCTGGCACGCATTGTTCGAGTTCCTCGGTCAGCAACGAGTTGCCTGGGGCTTCGCCCCCGCCGCCTCCGCGCTTGGGCCGCTTGCGGCTACGCATGTTGCGCGCTCTGCTGCGGCTCGCGGCTAGACCACTGAACCTCGATCCGCCCCAAAGAGACCTTGTCGCCGCAGCTAAGGGACATCCACCGCGCTCATTCTCCGCAGCTCGAGTTGCTCGAAGCGTCTGCGGACAACCGGCAGCAGAGAAGCAGGCACCACCGAGCAGAGTATCCCAAGCAGGAGCAGCGGGTAGTATACCCCGTAAGGCTGCGACTGCACGAGAGCCGCCACGCCGGATATCAGCGCAGCGGCACCGACAGCCATCATGGCCTTCATCATGCCCACGACAAGGCGCCGTGCCCGTCCCCTGGCCGACAGCCAGCCGATGAGCCCCCCCATGCACCCCAACACCGTCCCGAGAATACCGCCGAGCCATCCGCCTGTTTCATCGCTCCACCACGTACCGACCGCCATCGGATTCGCTGCCGGGGCCGTGTACTGCACGAGACGCAACGGACTCAACTCCACGGTCCCGCTGCCGGGCAGTACCACGTTGAACTCCAGCTTGCTCGGCCGCTGCTCGGATCCCTCGTCGATGTAGAACGGGACCACGAACGTTCGCCAGTCACACGAGCCCTCAAGGCTCTGCAGGGGGCCGGAGTCGCCGAGGGTTCGAGAGAAATACATCCCCCCGTCCGGGAAGTGGTTCCACATTTCCAGATAGCCCGCGGACTTCAAGCCCTCGCAGCGCACTTTCCCGGTCACAGCGTAGCGAAGTCTCGTCACGCCGGGCCCTGTGATCGTGAACAGGTTGACGGTTGTCATCTCGCCCCCGCCCGGCGGGCAGACGACTTTGAGATGCTCGAAGGACGTCTCGTCGCTCGCGGGTACCACCAGGCCCGCCTGCAGTTGACCCGCCTCCTCAAGCTGCGACCACGAGATCTCCCGTAGTGTCTCCTCCGCCGGAGCGGCAGACGCCAGCACGAGCAGACTAACCATGGCGATTGGACTGGTCATCGTGATCCTCCATTTCCTGTTTGTGGGCGGCGAGCAGGGCTCTCAGCGTGTCCATGTCGATCTTGCCGTCGGCACACTGGCCGCGAAGAACCCGTTCAAACTCACTCGTGATCTCCTGACTGTCGCGGATCTTGATCTTCTCGATCAGCCGGTCCAGCCGCAGGCGCACGGTCGGATACGAGACCCCGTAGACCGCCGCCATCTCCTTGAGTGACCCCGAGGCCAACACGAACCGTTTGACGAATGCCAGGTCTTCCTCCGTCAGGAAGTCAATCCACCGCTTGTCCTCGCCGGGCGGCTGCATCACGAGTCACCTTCAATATTCTCAAACTCAATATCAACTATATTGAACATTTAGTCAAAAGTCAAATCAATTTTGTTGAGAAAGAGGGGAAACGGGTCGGGGCATTACTGTGGCCCTCGCGCAACCTGCGCAATCCCAAGGAGTTACAGCGCACCGCCTGCCCCTGCAACACGCTCGTGCCGCCCTCGTCCCGACCGATTGAAAACCCCGTGTCGTTGAACTAGGCTGAGATAGGTCGCCGGCCGGCGACCTCCCCAGTGGGGCGACGGCGTTCTGTGGTGAGTGTAGCTCAGTTGGTTAGAGCACCAGGTTGTGGTCCTGGGGGTCGGGGGTTCGAATCCCCTCACTCACCCATGCGAGGTGCGGGCCTGCCTACCTGCGAATCGCGAACGCGGCCAAGTTTCCTGACGGAGTAGTGCATACACCCACCTCGGGATGTGTGTCAGTCTGTCGATCGACCAGGGACCTTGTAGCTGTACACGTGTGATCCGCTGGCAAAGTAGATGCGACCCTTGTAGTAATCTCCCCCGGGTCCGATCGGCACGGGCGAGGTGGCCAGCATGGTGATCCCGAACGTGCCGGGTTCGACCCGGGCGATTCCCTTGGCGAACAGCATGTACATCGTACCCTTGGGATCCAGCACGAAGATGCGCGGGCCTTGCTGGGAGTTGGTGCGGCCGAACTTGGCCATGGTGTCCTGTTCGTGGACCACCTTACGTTCAACCGGGTGGAAGACGAAGAAGCGTTTCAAGTCCGCCACGCCGTAGACGAGCCCATCCGGCCCCAGACACATGTCCGAATAGCCCTGCACACCGGGGAATACCGGCTCGTGCCATTCGAGCTTCTTGGTGGCCATGTCCATGATGTATAGCTCGGCCTGCCTGGCTTTCTTCTCGCCGCCGGTGCCCGGGCTGGTGGTAGATCCGCCCAGCAGCTTGTCGCCGGGCAGCGCCACCAGGCTCATCGTGGCCTGCTGCGGCAGGATGTCCGTGTGCTCGAGCAGGGTGCGCTTCTTTGTCCGGCGGTTCCAGAACAGCAGGCCCCCGCCGGTGTAGCCGTACCCGGGCGTGCCCGCCAGAATCACCACGTTCCCGTCGGGGTGCGCCAACAGGTCGTGGGGGCGGTTGATCGTGGGATGGCATTGCGTCAGGAAAAGCGGGTTGGCGTTTTTATCGTCCTCTCGGGTCGGCACCCAGTTGCATGCCGGGTTCCATTCCAACAGGAACCCGTGACCGTAGCCGCCGACGAAGAACCGGTCTCCTTGTCGGGCCACCGTGTTCCACTGGCCGTAGCAGGCTCGATTCGTCCACTTGTCGGTGGCCGGATCGTAGCTGAAAAACCGCATCGGAAAGGCCGTGCCGCCGCAGACCGTCCCGTCTGGTGCGACGGCCAGGCCCATGACGTGCGCGCCTTCCCTGTGGTAGTCGAACTTGAGCTGCGCGACGTTCTTGGTCTCGGGATCTTCGACCGTCAGGACCCGCTCAACCAGGTCGCAGGCTTGGATCCTCTTGCCGTCCGGGAACTCGCGGTGAAATAGGTCCTGGGAGCTGGTGATGATGGGTTTCTTCTGAACGTTCGGGGGCTCGGCAAGCTTCCTGGCTTTGCCTTTGTAGAGTTCGTACCAGGCGCTCTTCTCGCCACCGGGGCAGCCGTAGACCTTGCCGTTCACATCTCGATAGACCTGTCCTGCTCCCCGTACCCGTTCGTCTTCGGGGATCATGGGCCTGGCTTTGCCGGTGGACGGGTCGAAGCCGATGATGTGACTGGCCGTGCTGCCGATTCCGAAGTAGATCCGACCGGCGTCGTCGGCGGCCACGTAGCGCTGATACTGCTGCCAGTTCTCCTTGTGCACGTGACCGTAGTCGGTGAACTTGCGCGACTTCGGATCGAACGACACGACCCCGCTCTGCGGATAGGTGACCGACCAGATGACGCCGTTGTCGTCCTCGGTCATGCCCATGGCCATCTGCGGGGCGGTCTTGTGGTGGAAGGTGAAGGCGCGCTTCTCGGGATCGAATTCAACGAAGTGACTGTTGAAATGGGTGTAGAACCTGTTGCGGGTGGACAGGATCGAGGCATAAGGACAGTCGCCCCCGGGCGGAAACGGCATGGGGTATTCCTCACTCCTGCCGGTTTCGGCATCGATCAACAGCAGCGCGTATCCGCCTCGATGATCGAACAGCCAGACGAGCACGATGTTGCGTCCCTGGCCATCAACCGTGGCCACCGTGCCCCGATGGTTACTCACCGGCGTGGCCACGCCGTGATACAGAAAGCCGTTGCCCAGATCCTCCGTGGCGGCGGGCGCCGTTCTGGCCGCCAACGCCACCAGCGACACCGTCACCAGGCCCGTTAGCTTGGACCGCACCATTTCCACGACATCATCCTCTCAGGCTATGCCAACGCGTCGTTCATTCAGTGATCATCGCCGCATCCATCCGTGCCAGCGTATACCATTTTCACCCGCCGGTGTCGATCGCCTCAACTCATCTCCCGCTTCCTCATCCTCCTCGTACGGACACCTGGTGCCGGTTGATACCTCAAGCTGACCGATCTCGATAGCAACGATCCGCGGGCTTTAGCCCGCGCGGCTCTTCGAATGGCCTCGCAGCGCTCTCTGCGTTCGCAAGGCCGCGCAGGCTGAGTACGTGTATAGCGACCTCCGACGCGATCAGGGCCGATTCCGGCGCGATCAGAGCCGGCCTCTGTGAGGCCGGTGTTGCCTCGAATGGGGAGACCTCATGCCGCGAAGGCGCACCGGGCTCGCAGAGCCCGGCTCGGAACCGTTGCCCGCGCTATACACGTACCAGGCTGAAGCCTGCGGCTCTTTGAGGGATTCTGTTAGAGTCGCTGAAAACCCGCGGCCCCGGCTTGCAAACGGGAGTCTCTCAGGTATAAGGGCACTTATCGAGGTGCAAATATGCGTCCACACCCATCGCGAACGCGACGAGAGTTCCTGAAGGATTCAATCACCGCAGCAGCGGCGGCAGGTGCCATGAACACGACAAGCCAGGCTCAATCACGGACTCCCGCGACCAGGCCCGCATGGGCCATCGCATGTCGCGACGCCCACCTGCCCGAGGTGGGCGAGCCAGACGCCTTCTCGGCCATGACGGCGATCGGCGTCGAAGGCGTGGAAGTCACCGTGACGCTCAACGGAGAATGCCCGGGGCTGTTCGGGCGGAAGAAGACCTTCTCGATCGCCAGCCCCGACGGGATCAAGGCACTCGGAGGCGAACTGAGCGCGCACAAGAAGAAGATATCGGCCTTCTGTCTGCACAACCGCTTCGACGAGCGCCCTGATGAGGAAGTCAAGTGCATCGAGATGACCGCGCGGGCGGCGGTTAAGCTCGGCACCCCGGCGATCCGCATCGACGTGGTGGCGCGGCGACTCAAGGACGAAGACGAGTTCCTGAAGTTCGCGGTCCAGACCGGGCGCCGGATTGTCGAGGCCACAAAGGACACGCCCGTGCGCTTCGGGGTCGAGAACCACGGCCACACGACGAACAAGCCGGAGTTCCTGCGGAAGCTGTTCGACGGCGTGGGCTCGAAGCGCTTCGGGCTGACGCTGGACACGGCGAACTTCTACTGGTTCGGCCACCCGCTCTCGAAGCTGTACGAGATCTACAGCGAGTTTGCTGCCTCATCGTGTCACACGCACTGCAAGAGCATTAGTTACCCCAAGGGCGAGCGCGAGAAACGCCGCAAGATCGGCTGGGAATACGGCAAGTACTGCTGCCCGGTTTACGAGGGGGACATCGACTTCAAGCGGGTGCTCGAGATCCTCCGCAAGGCGGACTACCGCGGCGACCTCTGTATCGAGAACGAATCGCTCGGCCGGTTCCCGAAAGAGCAGCGCCGAACCATCCTCAAGAAAGAGGCCGACTTCTTGCGCCGCCTCGCGCAGACTACCAACTGAACCCGAAACCGAGCATTGCGCTGTGTTGCATCTGCTCGATCCGGCTGAGTCGGTAGTCGGTTCCAAACGGGACTTGCGTTCTCCAATCCGCTTTCAAGGTATTCCTGAGCCCCAGGATATATCCGGCACCTACCCACCAGTTGTCTGCCTCGTAGCGCAAGCCGATCGTCACGTGATGCTGCGTGATAACCGAGGCGATCGGCACAACCGCGGATGGGGATATGGGATTGGTGCCGTAGTTGTATCCCACACCAAGCTTCCAATGCTCATCCAGCTTGAACTCGGCGCCGGTAATGAAGACCCATTGATCCCGGTAGCCGAGGGGCGACCTCACGCCCAGCCCGATCGGGCCGTCGAAGGCGAACCGGGCGCGGTGAAAGGTGCTGTCCGAATAGTTGATCCAGCGGACCTCGCCCACCAGCTTGAGCCAATCGGTCGCGTCCCAGGCCGCACCGGCGGCGAGGCGTTGGGGGAGTCGGATTTCCTCCACCTTGCCGTCACCCAGTGGGAAATGGCGAATGCCGAACGTCCCGACTTGAGACTCGCCGGCCAGGTCCGCCTCGCTACTGTCGCCGGTCAGGTCCTGAAACCACGTCGGAGATCGATACCCGAGGCCAAATGCCAGCGTGGGCAACGCCTGATAGTGCAGCCCGAGCTGGAACCCGGCGCCGACTGCGTATCCCCGGCCGAAGTCCACCGCGACCGGCCCGGTGACCGTGTCGAACTTTGACATCGACAGCTCGCCCCGCACCCCTGCCCCGATCGACAGCTTCTTCGTGGACCGGTATCCGAGATTCAACGATACGGCGATGTCCCGCATGTCCGCGCCGACCCGCCGTTTTCTGGTGTAAAGCACCAGGTGCCGGAGCCTGTAGAGCGATGCGAGCTGAGACTTGGAATGCACCGCCAGGCCCAGGGTCAGCCGTTCGTTCTGCGGGAGTACCAGCCCCAGGTGCCCGAGCGGGATGTGCCGGACGGTCGAGTCGTCCGCGTCGATGCGCCCCCGCCAGTGGTTCCGGGGCATGAGCAATTGGCCCGCAAAGTCAAGCCGACGGGCGCCGGCGGGCGAAAGGGTGAGCGTCGCGGGATTGTCGATTTGAGAGAGCGCCGAGTCGCCCACCGCAACGTCCGCGCCGCCGCGAGCCTGCGCCTGCATACTGATGCCGATGGGCTCGATCCCGTCCGTGCCCGAGGCGGAATGCGGCCACGTCAGAACCACCGCCAACACAAACGTTGCCCGCCTTGCTCTGTGGTTGCACACGGGGGCCCTCCCGCTCTTGCGCCGTGTTGACATCCGGCCATCATAAGCCAACCGGGCATCGGTTTCACCCCGAGCGGCAGTGACGCCTCAGGGCCAAAGACTGGTCGAACGGCCAACTCGGAAGCACCAAGCGTACCACGCCCAAGTGAAGGGCCGGCACGTTTCGGTCGGTCTCCAATCATCGGCGGCGATTGACAGGGCCCGCCGCCTCTCGTAGAAGGGACTCTGAATGACCGTGCGCGATAACGCGCCGGCAACGAGCCGCGGGCTTCAGCCCGTGCGGCCTCACGTTCGTGTGATTGAGCACGGTTACTCAGCACGGGCGAACGGCAGGAGCCGACATGGCACGCGACCACGACGACACGCTTCGCGGTACGGTGGCCCGGTACCTTGAAACAGACGTTCTCCTGGGCGTGCGCGCTGCTCCACTGTCCCCACCGGTATCCGGCAGCAGCTCGGCTGCGCCGTCGCCGAGCGTTTCCCCGAAGGAGCTGGCAAAGCGCGCAGAAGCCCTTCGCGTGCTCGACGAGCAGCAGGTCAAGAAGTGCACCAAGTGCGAGCTTCACCAGGCACGGACGAACACGGTCTTCGGGCAGGGCAGCGCGGCGGCCCGGGTCGTGTTCGTAGGCGAAGCCCCGGGCCGCGATGAGGACGCCCAAGGTATCGCATTCATCGGCCGGGCCGGCCAACTGCTCACCAGGATGATCGAGGCGATGGGCCTCACCCGCGACGAGGTGTTCATCTGCAACATCCTCAAGTGCCGCCCGCCGAACAACCGCGACCCCGCACCTGATGAAGTCTCGTCGTGCTGGCCTTATCTCGACGAGCAACTGCGCATCATTCAGCCGGAAGTGATCGTCGCCCTTGGTAAACCGGCGGCCCAAACGCTGCTGCGGACCACGGAGGGGATCGGTCGGCTCCGTGGCCGATGGCATGATTACTACACCTCCGGCTCGCCCCTGGTCGGTGAACCCACCCCGCTCATGCCGACCTACCACCCCGCCTACCTGCTGCGGGACCCGGCCCAAAAGGGCAAGGCCTGGAGCGACCTCAAGATGGTCATGGAAAAGCTCTGCCTGCCGGTCCGGCAGCGCAAGTGACGATTGCCTGCGCGATAGAACCGGCTGGGACACCGTCCGGAAGTTCGGCGCGTTCTCGTGCACGATCGCAACGCTTCGTGATCCGACGGAAGCTGAACACCCGTTGCGCGAAGGTGTACAAGAGCAGCGTCAACATCTTACGACGATGATAAAGCGGAAAGCCCCGCTCTTTTCCACACTCGTACTTTCGCACGATGGCTTTCAGGTTCAGATCACGCACCGTATCCAGTACGGAATACACCACATTGTCCCCGGAAAGCCGGTCCTGAGGTGGCGGCGGCAGAAGACAGGCCTGATCCGGATTCCGGGAGCGGTAGGTCTAGCTCATCCGTTGGTTTCTCAAAAAAGCGAGCCTTCCATGAACACAGTTCCCACCATATCATGCCGGTCAAGGCCCGTTACTTGGACGGTCTCCGAGCGGTTGAAGATGGCGCCAGGGCCACTCAGTAAGTTGCCGATGCGCGCGCGATGGACTAATCCTGGGAGCAAGGACTGGCCGGGTCGCAGCCCGGTTCAACAGGTTAATACTGGCAACCGGGGTGGAGAAAGCAGGAATGTGCAGGGTCAAAGTCGGACTGCTGGGTGCGGGATTCGTGGCGGATCTTCATGCGGCCGCGTTCAAGATGGTGCCGGATGCGGAGGTGGTCGCGGTGGCTTCTCCCCCACCGGGCCAGGCGAAGCGGTTCGCTGAGCAGCGCAGCATACCGCACGCCTTCACCGACTACCGCGACCTGCTCGCGATCGAAGAGATCGACATGGTCACATTGGGCATTCCCAACGATCTTCACGCCGAGGTCGCCATCGCGGCCGCCCGGGCCGGCAAGCACGTCGTGTGCGAAAAACCCCTCTGCCGTACGATCGAGCAGGCGGATCAGATGATCGACGCCTGCCGCCAGGCCGGCGTCCTGCTTATGTACGCCGAGGAGCTGTGCTTCGCCCCCAAGTACGCCCGGGCCAAGACGCTCGCGGACGAAGGGGCGTTGGGCGACGTGTTCCTGGTCAAGCAGAGCGAGGAACACTTCGGCCCGCATTCGGACTGGTTCTGGGACGTGGAACGCTCCGGCGGCGGAGTGCTGCTCGACATGGGCTGCCACTCAATCGAGTTCGGGCGCTGGGTCTTCGGCAAGCCTGAGGTCAAGAGCGTGTTCGCCCAGCTCGGTACCCACGTCCACGGCCATCGGACGCGGGGCGAGGATCACAGCCTGTGCATCGTCGAGTACGAGGGCGGACGGGTGGCCGTGGCGGAGAATAGTTGGGCCAAGCAGGGGGGCGTGGACGACAAGTGCGAGATCTACGGCTCCGGTGGCTTTACCCGGGCCGATCTGCTCCGCGGCAGCTCGTTGCTGACTTACAGCGAGAAGGGCTACGGGTACGCGGTGGAGAAGGCAGCGGCCACGACGGGTTATACCTTCACCATGTTCGAGGAGGTCTTCAACTACGGCTTCCCGCAGGAGATGGCCCATTTCGTGCGATGCGTGCAGGGCGCCGAGACGCCCATCGAGACGGGCGAGGATGGCCGGGAAGTCCTCAAGATCATCTGCGCCGCGTACCAATCCGCCAGAACCGGCAAACGTATCAAGTGGCCCTACGATCCGCCTGCCGCAAACAAACCGATCGCTTTGTGGCTGGGAGAGTGAGCCGACGACCGGCCGGGCCGCGGTGCCGCCGGCGCCTTGGCGAAAGGCGCTTCGATCTCAGCTCCACGCCTCGACGGTCTCGAAGCCGTCCACCTGGAACCCGACTCGCCTCACCGCAGCCGCCAGATCGTTCAAGCTGCAGATACCTTCGTCGTGCTCCACAAGGGCACTGCGGGACAGCAGGTCCACCTCGACCTGCTCGACGCCCCGGGTCGACTCCAGGCTTCGCGTCAGGTGCATGATACAGCTCTCGCAGTGTATCCCGTTGATACGGAGTGTGACCGTTGTCATGGCCGGTGCCTCCGTTTTGAGGGTTCGACGTGGCGGCACGTCTATTATTACACGCCCGGGCGCTTTTGGCCAGCACGGGCTAGAGAATCGGCTTTGGGCATTCGCACGGTGCCGGCGGACGCGCTCCCCTTCGGGTCGCGGCTAAACGCCGGCGGGCACGGGTCCCGGTCCCGGATGGCTGAGACACGGGGACCTTCGGTAGCCGTGATGAGCAATCGAGATGCAACTTTCGCGGTCCGCGGTTACACTCCCACGTCCTGATGACTCGGCAGTAGTTTGTGAGGCAATGCGGATTCCATGCACTGGATCGACTGGACCATTCTCGTCGCGTATCTGGGCCTGGTGGTGACGATCGGGTTCATCGTCAAGCGGAGGGCGTCCCGGGGGCTGGAGTCGTACTTCCTCGGCGGGCGCCGGCTGCCCTGGTGGATGATCGCCATGAGCGGCTCAAGCAGCTACTTCGACATCACGGGCACCATGTGGATCGTGTCGATGTTCGTGGCGTACGGGTTTAACGGGTTCTGGATCCAGTGGATGTGGGGTTTTCTGATCGCGGCGTTCTATTTGGCCTACATGGGCAAGTGGATTCGCCGCAGCGGCGTGATCACCGGGGCCGAATGGATGGTCTACCGCTTCGGCCCCTCCCGGGCCGGGGACGCCGCCCGGCTCGCCTACACGATGTTCGCCGTGCTGACGCTGACGACGTTCATCGGCTACACCGCGGTGGGGATGGGGAAGTTCGGCTCGCAGTTCCTGCCGGTCAACGAATGGTTTTCCTGGCTCCCGCCGGCATACACCGACCAGATCTGTGCAACGCTGATCATCGGCATTACCGGTGCGTACGTCGTAGTGGGCGGGTTTACCGGTCTGACGATCGTCGAGTTCGTCCAGACCATCGTGCTGACGACCGGGGCGTGCATCATTGCGTATCTGGGATATGCCGCTTTTGACGGGCAGTTGGTGTCGGATGCCCTGACGACGCTGGCCGCCGGAGCCGATCGGCTTGTCCACGTCGATCCAGCCGACTGGTATTCGGTCATTCCCCCGTGGCGCATCGAGAACAACCAGAACATGTATGCCATCTTCGGGGCGGTGGTCATCACGTTCCTGATGAAAGGACTTCTGCTCGGGGCGAGCGGGCCTGAGCAGCTTTATGACTTCCAGAAGTTCCTGGCCACGCGTGACACCCGTGAGGCCTCCCTGGCGGGTATGCTCTGGGGCGTGTGCCACACCGTGCGGTTCCCGATGGCGATGGCGATCACGATCATCGGCCTGGTCGCCGTCGCCAACGAACCGACGGCGGGCTTCGACGCCGAGAAGGTTCTCCCCTATGTCATCGCCAAGAAGCTGCCGATCGTATTGAAGGGGATCGCGCTGGCGGCACTGGTCTCCGCGTTCATGGCCACTTTCGGTGCGATGGTCAATGGATCAGCATCCTATCTGATCCGCGACATCTATCAGCGATACCTCCGTCCTTCCGCATCGCCCAGCCACTATGTGAAAGCGAGCTACCTGGCCAGCGTGCTGATGATCCTCATCGGAATCGGGATTTCGTTCATGAGCGAATCGATCAATACGATGATCACGTGGATCCTGGGCTTTCTGGGCTCGGCGGTGCTGGTGCCGAACGTCCTGAGGTGGTACTGGTGGCGGCTCACCGGACATGGTTTTGCCGCGGGGATCTTCACGGCCATGGCCCTGTCGCTGGCCCAGACCTTCCTCGATCCGCTCATCGCAGCCAGGATGCATCTGGCGTCGGTCCCGGTGTATTACGTCGTGCCGGTGCTCGCGGGCGCGTCGGCGCTGGTGTGCGTGATCGTCACGCTGCTGACCCGGCCGCCGGATATGCAGACCCTCGCTCACTTCTACCGGACGACCCAGCCCGCCGGGGCATGGGGACCGGTGGCAGCGCACGTCGCCCGTGAAACGCCCGCGTTCCGCAAAGAGTTGTTCGCTCCCGATCTGATGTCACTCCTCGCGGGGCTGCCGTGGCTGGGCGCGATGTACATCGGCCCCAGTTACGCGGTGGCGAGGCAATGGCGAGAGACTGCTGCCTGTGCGGTCATCGTGGCGATCGGTTCGGTCATCCTGGCGAAAACGTGGTACCGGCGACTGCCGGCGCACCAAGCGGCGCCGGCGACAGCGGACGCCTCTTGAGGGCAGTATGGAACTCAAAATGACCGATCTCGACAACAACGAGCCGCGGGCTGAAGCCGGGGGGGGAACGCTGAGCCCATTGTCGCACTTATGTCTATGAAGGTTCTTTCGCTTGCCGCATGGCCCTGCGGCCTCGGAACAGCAGGCGGATCGGCACCTCGTCAAACGGCAACCGTTCGCGCAGGCGGTTCAACAGGAACCGCTCAAACGTCGGGGTCACCCGGTCCGGGTGATTGACGAACAGCACGATGGTCGGGGGACAAGTGGCGACCTGCGTGGCGTAAAGGATCTTCACCCGGCCCGTTCGACGCTTGGGTTTCGGGGCATTCTCGCTGACGGCCTCAGCGACGATCGCGTTCAACTTGCCGGTCGGCACCCGGGTCCGTGCCTGCTTGAACAGCGATGCCGCCAAGTCCACGGCCGATTGCACGTTCCTGCTCTGGGTGGCGGTCACGAACGCGACCGGGGCGTAGTCCAGCCCCGGCAGAGTTTTCAGGAGGTATTCGCCGTAGTCATCCGCCGTGGCCCGCCCTTTGGCCAGGTCCCACTTGTTGACCACGAGGATGCAGGGCTTGAACTGCTCTGCGATGTAATTGCCCAGGCGCTTGTCCACGTGGCTGACGTCCGCGGTCGCCTCCATCAGCAGCAGCACCACGTCCGCCCGGCGAATGGACAACTGGGCCCGGTGGAAGCTGTAGAACTCGACGTCGTCGGCGATCTTGCTCTTCTTGCGGATCCCGGCGGTGTCGATGGCCACGTAGGTGTGACCGTCGCGTTCGAATCGGACATCGACTGCGTCGCGGGTCGTGCCCGGGACCTCCGAGACGATCACCCGCTCCTGCCCGGCCAGGGCGTTGATGAACGTGCTCTTGCCCACGTTCCGCCGGCCGACAATCGCGAGCTTCATGACCGGATCTCCCGGCACCTCGTCATCGGGAAGTGAATGGAGGTGTTCAACGATCCGGTTTTTGAGGGCCTGCCCGCCCCGGCGGTGCAGCGCGGAAACGCCGAGGGCCTCCCCGAAGCCCAGCCGGTGAAAATCCGCCAGTTCGGTGGGCACCTCGTCAGTGTCCACCTTATTTGCCAGCAGCACGATCGGCTTTTCGCACCGGCGGAGCCAGCCCGCCACCGCCTGGTCCAGCGGCAGCAACCCCTCCCGGGCGTCAACCACAAACAGGATCAACGCCGCCTGATCGACCGCATAGCGGATTTGCTGCTCGATTTGATCGCTCAGGTCATCGCGATCCACGATCCCGTAACCGCCCGTATCCACCAGCTCGAAGTAGACACCCTCGTGCTCGCACGGGACCTGGACCCGATCGCGCGTCACGCCCGCGGTCGGATCGACGATACTGATCCGCCGGCCCGCGAGCATGTTGAGCAATGAACTCTTGCCCACATTGGGGCGTCCCACGATGGCTACCATCCGCAACGGCATGGGTTATTCACCGGATGGGCTGGGTGCGGGTCTGGTCGTCGGGGCGGCTCGCTTGATACTCAGCCCGCGCTCGAAGTTGAAGGGTTGCTCGTTGAGAAATCCTGCCTTGGCCTCCGTGCCGATCCACTCCTCGCACGCGGTTGCCATGTGCTCGTTGCGATCTTCGCCGCCTTTGAACATGACCTCGGTGACGTTCGGCTGCGTCCGGTTGCCGGGGGCCTTGGCGATGGCTTTGAGCTGCTTTTCGGTGATTGCGATAACCCGTTCGAGCTGTCGCTTGCCGGTCGTGGTCGCATCCGGCTCGAGGTAAGCATGAACGGCGTCGGCCAGCAGTCTGGCGATCCCCCGGATGATGTCGTGCCGACTCCGGGCATTGTTGATACCCGAGAACTTTCCCGCCAGCCAGGTCGCCGCCTCGGCGTCGGCCATCGCGGGAGATTCCCCTTTCTGCTCGAACCGAACGAAGCGGGCCCCGAGCGTCTCCAGCAGTGCCGTCACGACCTGATCGACCGGAGGCCCCCCGTTCTTAGTGAGCACGCGGTACAGCCGGCTGAGGGTCAGCGGGTCGGACTCTTCCATGGCGGCCTTCTGCAGTTCGGACAGAAGGGTTTCCCATGCCTGGGCCTCGATCTTGCCCGCCAGCAGCCCCTCCGCCGCCGCCAGCCGCACCCCGGGCGCAGGGTCCTTGATCGCCCGCTTGAAACAGGGCAGCGCGGCCGGTGAGCCATATACCCTGAGCACCGTCAGTGTGACCGCGCAAGGAATCGGATGGGTTTTCGCGGGGTTGGCCGCCTCAGCCTCGTACCGGCTGGTGAATTCCTCGGCGACCAGTTCGGCCAGCCCGTCCCTAAACCCTGTAGTGGCGTCGGAGGCGCTGAAGTGCACCAGCATGCGAAGGTAGAAGGCGCCGGCGGCGGGCAAAGGCGTCTCGGTAGAGAAGAGTTCATCTAGCTGTTGCTTGACCCACGCCTGGACGCGCTGGCGGTCAATGGTACTTCTGAAGTCGGTCCGCCGAATGGTCTCGAGATTCACCGGTTCCTGACCGATGCTGGCCCGCGTGCAAACCATCACCCCGAGCCCGAGGAGGACCCAACCGCGCGCCGATCCCCTGCGCCCGCCGCTACTCATCGGTGCTTCCGCTCCCAACTTCTGCCCAACAAGACGCACTCGACGACCTCAGTTTCATGGGTGGATTGGACGCGTATGACTCCCGTTCGGGATGCATCGGCAATTGAGGCGCAGTG